>WNFP01002019.1_pt1 | contig 17287 bp, 16 predicted proteins | sample 5400201 | NCBI WGS metagenome assembly WNFP01 (sample SAMN13153355, study PRJNA577476) | soil metagenome | isolation source: 115 cm saprolite under Madrone tree | place: USA:California | collected 2016-06-14 | reverse complement strand
GTGCGGCGCTTCACCGGAACGCGCTTCGATTGCGGATCCAAGCAGGGGTTTCTGGCGGCGAATATCGCGCTCGGCAGGCGGCAGGGGCTGATCGCTTGAAACGACCAGCACCGCGCAGGCAGCGGATCCGAGCGTGACCCCATCTTCGGTCCAATGGAGCAGTCTCGGCTCCCCGCAATGGGCTTGAGCCGGAATCTGCTCGCCGGCGGAGTCAACTCGGCGGTCACGGCGCTGCTTGGCCTCGCCGTCGTCCCCGCTTACCTGCGGTATCTGGGAACCGAGGCCTACGGATTGATCGGCTTCTACGTCACGCTGGTGGGTCTGCTGCAAGTGTTCGACTTCGGCCTTGCGGCCACGGTTACCCGCGAAGTTGCACGATCTCCGGTTGCAGCAGGCCGCACCCCGGTCGCGCCACTAGTCGCAGCGCTGGGGCGGATCTATTCGGGGATCGCAGTGGGTGTCGCGGTAACGCTTGCGGCGCTGGCCTCGCCGATTGCGCATCGCTGGTTGAATGCGCAGGTCCAGCCATTGGAGCAAGTCAGAGGCGCACTCGTGCTTGCCGCGGTGGCGCTCGGGCTTCGCTTCCCGGCCATCCTTTACCAGGGTGTGCTGCTGGGCGCGCAGCGGCTTGCGCATTTCAGCGCCATCAACATGACGATCACGGCGGTCAGTCAACTCGGAGCTGTGGCGCTTCTTGCCTGGCTCAAGCCGGACGTCCGGGTGTTCTTCGGCTGGCAGATCTGCGCATCAGTGCTGCTCGTCGTTTGGTTGCGGCGCGCGGCCTGGGCCTCCATCGGAGGCTCTGCGGCGGTCGCACCAGACTACACGCCGATCGCGCACCTTTGGCGCTATTCGGCGGCGATAGCAGGGATCAACGTGATCGCTCTGTGTTTCATGCAATTCGACAAGGTCCTGTTGAGCCGGATGCTGCCACTGGCCCAATACGGCCAGTACATGCTGGCAACGTTGGTCACCAATGGCCTTTACGTCGTGATTACCCCAATCTTCAATGCGCTGTATCCGCGTTTCTCGGCGCTCGTTACACAGGAAAGGCAGTCCGAGCTCCAGGATCTTTATCGGCTGACGTCGCACCTGGTGGCCGCGGTGATGTTTCCGCTGGCGATGCTGTTGATCGTTTTCGGCGAAGGGATCGTGGCGCTGTGGACCGGAAATGCGCGCCTGGCGGCGGACGTGGCGCCAGTGATCGGACTGCTGGCAGCTGGCACCAGCTTGCATTCGGTCATGTTCGTTCCATGTGGTGGCTCACTCGAACCTGGGGCGGTGTCGGCGCTGCGTGCGGTTGGTTGTTGCTGCATATTCTTTATCTGACTTTCGGAAGCTGGACCACCCATCGGCGTCTGCTTCCGGCTGTCACCTGGGGCTGGCTGCTTCACGACGTCGGCGGTCCGTTCTTGATCGCCGCCGGCGTGGGACTTGCCAGCTGGTACGCGATACATGACTATGCTGAGCAGGGGACCGCCGTGGTGCTGGTCGGTGCAGCATTGGCGGTGGCGTCGGCTGCGCTCACTGCGTTGACTTCCCCGCGGCTCCGGCGCCTGCTCGGTTCGCTGAGGCGACGGCCAATGGCCTGAGCGCGAGATACACTCGCACCTGCTTGCAATTACGCCATGACTCGTTCAACCGGATCGGGTTCAGACCACATCCTCCTTTCAATCTGCATTGCCACCTACCGGCGTGGCCCCTACATCGGCGAGACACTCGATTCAATCCTGCAGCAGATGCCGCCCGGGGTGGAGCTGCTGGTGGTGGACGGTGCCTCGCCTGACGATACGCCGCAGGTGATGCATCGCTACCTTCAGAAGCATCCGGAAATCGTGTATCGGCGCGAGGAGCGCAACTCCGGCGTCGATGCGGACTATGACAAGGCGGTCGGCTACGCCAGAGGCCGGTATTGCTGGTTGATGAGCGACGATGACCTGTTGATGCGGGACGCGTTGGCGCAAGTACTGGTCGCACTGCGCGACGGCGTCGATCTGCTGGTGATCAATGCCGAGGTGAGGAACAAGACGTTCTCCGCGGTCCTGCAACCCAGATTGCTTCCGGTGACCTCCGACCTCTCGTACGGCCCGCGGGAGAACGAACGCTTCTTCGTGCTGGCCGCCAATTACCTGACTTTCATCGGTGCCGTGATCATCCGGCGCGAACTGTGGCTTGCTCGCTCCCGCGAGCCATACTATGGCACCAATTTCATCCACGTCGGCGTGATCTTCCAGTCGCCGCTGCCCGGGTCCATCCGGGTTCTGGCTGATCCGCTAGTAATGATCCGCTATGGCAACGCGCTGTGGAGCCAGCGCAGCTTCGAAATCTGGATGTACAAATGGCCCGGCCTGATCTGGTCGTTCGGCCACCTTTCGGAGGCTGCGCGGCGCCGGATCACGCGCCCCAAGCCGGCCCGGAGCCCGCAACGCCTGCTCTGGTTCCGCGCGATCGGGGCGCTGGGGCAGCCCGAATACGAGCGATTGCTGAACGACAATCCCGACGCGGCGGCCCGGCGCCTGATCGGCGCGGTGATGTGGCTGCCGGCGTCCCTTCTGAACGCTGCGCTGGCGATCTATTGCCTTTTCAGCGCGCATCCGTTTGCCCGCTTGAAGCTTTTCGAACTGGCCAAGGCCTCCTGCAGCACCTCGGTGTCGCGCGTGCTGGCGCGGCTGCGAGGCGCCTCGGACGTATGACCTGGCAATCGAGGCAGCGATGAACAGGCAGCACTTCGCTCATGTGGCTCATAAGCTGTGCCGGCACTTCGGACTGGATTTTTTGCGCGTCGACACGCTCCAGCGGCTGCTCGCCAGCGAGCGATATGCCGACCGCAGCCGAATACTCGAGGACCTCGCCCGGGTTCTGGACCGGGATGGGCTGTACTTTTTCGCAAGCCGCCTGGCAGAGTCTCATTCGCAGATCTTGCAGGATCTGTTCGTGTTGTTTGAGCTGCAGGAGAAGCGGAACGGGTTTTTCGTCGAATTCGGCGCAACCAACGGACTGGATCTCAGCAATACCTATCTTCTTGAAAAAGACTACGGATGGACCGGTATTCTCGCGGAGCCCGCGAGGTTCTGGCACGAGGCGCTGCACAAGAACCGCACAGCGATCATCGATCACCGATGCGTTTGGCGGCGAAGTGGCGAGCGAATCGAATTCAAGGAAAGCTGGACGCCGGAGCTGTCGGGCATAGAGCGGTGCAACCGCTTTGATTATCGGTCGCGGCAGCGCGACCTGGGCGGCCACTATCCGGTCGAAACGGTCTCGCTCAATGATCTGCTGCGGGAGCACGATGCGCCGGCTTGCATCGACTACCTCTCCGTCGACACCGAGGGCTCGGAACTGGAGATCCTGTCCGCCTTCGACTACAGCCGCTACCAGGTCAAGGTACTGACGGTCGAGCACAACCAGACGCAACAGCGTGAGAAGTTGTTCGAGCTGCTTTCGTCGAAGGGATATGTGCGCAAACTGGAAACCTGCTCGCATTTCGACGATTGGTACGTCAAGCAGAGGCAAGACTAGCGGGTGCGAGCGGCCGCGGCTGCCAAGCTGGAATTTACAATTTGTTTTTGCGACCAGAGGAGCCGGATCATGGATGCGTACAAGGCCATCACCGCGTGCCGCGTCAGCGGGAGCCAGAACCTCGTGTCGGTTCTGAATATCGGCCACCAGGAACTGACCGGCGTGTTTCCGCCTGCCCGAGACACGAGAGTCACGTCCGGCCCGCTCGAGCTCGTCTGGTGCCCGGAAAGCGGGCTTTTGCAGCTGCGCCATTCGTTCGAACCGACCGAAATGTACGGGTCGAATTACGGGTACCGATCCGGCTTGAACCAATCGATGGTCAATCACCTTGCGGACAAGGTACGCTACCTGCAACAGCTGGTGCCGCTGAACACGACCGACGTGGTGGTCGACATCGGGAGCAACGATGCGACGCTGCTGAAGGCGTATTCGGACTCGCGCGTTCGGCGTATCGGCATCGACCCGACCGGCAGGAAGTTCTCGCAGTTTTATCCCGCCGAGATTGCGCTGATCCCGGACTTCTTTTCTGCCGATGCGCTCCGATCGATCGAGCGCAAACCGGCCCGCATCATCACTTCGATCGCGATGTTCTACGACCTGGAGTCACCAGTCGAATTCGCCCGCCAGATCGCGAGCGTGCTGGCCGACGACGGCATCTGGCATTTCGAGCAGAGCTACATGCCCTCGATGCTGCGCCTGAACGCTTATGACACGATTTGTCACGAGCATCTGGAGTACTACTCGCTCAGCGTCGTCAAGTCCATCGTGGAGCGCGCGGGACTGCGGCTGGTCGATGTCGTGATGAACGCGATCAACGGTGGCAGCTTCGCGGTCACCGCGGCCAAGGCTTCAAACCGGTCGATCGGGTCCAACGATGCCGTCATCGACTGGCTGCTCGAACAGGAGGAACGGATGGGGCTGCGCACGCCGCGACCGTTTCGCGACTTCGAAGAGCGCGTCTACCGGCACCGGGACGATCTCAGGCGCCTGATCCTGGCGCTCAACGGAGACGGCAAGCGGATCCTCGGCTACGGTGCCTCGACCAAGGGCAACGTGCTGCTGCAGTTCTGCGGCCTGACCGAGCGCGAGGTCGGCGCGATCGCGGAGGTCAATACGGACAAATTCGGATGCTTTACGCCGGGCACCCGGATTCCGATCATTTCGGAAACAGACGCGCGGGCGATGCAGCCCGATTATTTCCTGGTTCTTCCCTGGCACTTCAAGGAAGGAATCCTTCGAAGGGAGAAGGAGTTCCTGGCCGCAGGCGGAAGAATGATCTTTCCATTCCCCGAAATAGAGATCGTCTGAGGCACATCAACCCTTAGACGGGCACCTCTTACGCGATCGTTGCCTCGAATAGCCCGAAAAGACAATATTGGCGCAGGTGCTGGCTCAGCCATTTGGAGCGCCACAAGGGCGTGTAAAAGGTTTCCAGGGGCGCGAAGCCCGCCGCTTTCAGCGTCGACTTCAGCGACGACTCGTCGTACCTCACCTTGTGGTCCGGATCGCAGTTCCACCCGAGCCAGCCAGGCACCCCGACCAGCAGGCGACCTTCGGGACGCAACACCCGGCGCAGTTCACGCATCAGTGGATCCGGGTTCGCAATGTGCTCCAGCACGTTGTCCATCAACGCCGAATCTAGACTCGCATCCTCGAACGGCAGGATATCCGGCTCCATCAGCCGTGCGTCCAGGCCCTGCGAGCGGCAGTAGGCCACTGTATGGGCATTGACGTCCACCCCCACGGTCTGCGGCCGGAAGCGCAAAAAATCCCCGATGCCGCAGCCGACATCGACCACCTGGCCGCGCAGGCGGTCGCAGATTCTCGGATAAAGGACAAAGCGCCGATACAACGCTCCGAGCGGGCTTCGCTGCATCAGGTACTCGCCATACGCCTGTTCAGCGGTCATCCGGCTGCTCCTGGAGCGCGTCCAGATACGCAGTGCCCAGATACGCGCACGGTTCGATGGCTGCCCCTTCGGACCATTCGTTCCACGCATTTATCAACGCAGGCAGGCTCGATGAGCTTGCGGCCTTGTGCGCGAGGTCGCCAAACAGCGCCGGTGGCAGATACTCCAGGCAGGTCGAACGGCGCCCGTAACGGGGAGCGTTGTTCCAACCCGGCGTGATCACCTCCTGCACGTCGCCGAGCAAGGTCGAGCGAAACGCAAGGCGTTCGGCAGAAATCAGATAGCGTTCAAACTCGGCGGTCGAATACGCAACGCGCTGCCTTTGCAGACGGTCACGCACGACCAGCAGTCTTCGGGCCGCGCCCCTGCCGAGCGTGAGCTGGGTAGCGTGGAGCAGCCACTTGGCGCCCGGTCCGCGGCCGAACCCGCGGCGGGCGAAAAAGAGCCGCGGCTCGAACAGATAGGTCGCCTCGACCAGTTCGCAGTACGCGGCGTCGAGGGGATTTTTCACGAAATGCGCAAAGGCCGCGTCGAACCCACGACGCCGCAACGCATTCCGGTACTGCTCCAACATCGCGCTCACACTCCTGAAGTGGGCGAGGTGATACCAGACGAACAACGGCCGGCCATTCCAGCGATAATAAAAAGGATGCGAAAAGCAACGAGCGAGATAGTCGCAGTGATCCTCGATCTGGCTCGATGTCGGTTCATCGGCCAACTCCACCAGCGGACGCGGATCTCCCAACCACCTGCGAGACCAACCCTCGGAGGCCCAGATCAGAAACCAGGGGATCGAGCGCTGCGGGTCCGAGGTCGACAGGACGGTCCGTTCGAATGCACCCAGTTCCTGATGAGTGTAAAACCAATAGTGGTAGACGGCGAATCCCGTCAGATGCGCGGCCTTGACCTCGTGGATGTGCTCGACGTGCAAGCCCGCAGCAGCACCGTCGTAAAAGCCCCGGGCCGGCGCCCTGCGCGGCCATTCGTCCAGCATGTTGGACCGGGCGACCAAGCTCCAGTCGGTGAAGCCCTTGCCCCATGCGAGGTCGTTGGTCGGGATCGGGTAAAACTGGGGAAAGTAAATCGCGAAGGCGTTCATAGCGGCCCTCGCGCCTCTGTTCGGCGGACGGCGGGATGAGCCTGCACGGCACTCAGACTCCCCGAAATCGGTTGACCGCGTCGGTGGTCAGTCACGGGCAGATCCCGCTCGTCAACGCGCTGATCGATGATCTGAAACGCCATGCCGGCCCGCATTTGCAGCGGCTGGTCGTGACACTGAACGTCCCTGAACTGCAGCCGCTTTCCGCCGACGGCACCCCATTCGAGGTCGTGACCCTGCGCAATCAGGTTGCGCAGGGCTTCGGCGCGAATCACAACCAGGCTTTCCGCCACTGCGAAACCGAGTGCTTCGCCGTACTGAACCCCGATCTGCGCCTTGCGTCGGACGCGCTGGGCGCCCTGTGCGAAGCACGGACCCCAGGCGACGGCGTCCTGTCGCCCCTGATCCTGAACCCGGACGGCAGCCCCGCCGATGCAGCGCGCCGCTTGCCGACGCCCCTGCAGATCACGGCACGCAAATTCCGACGGTACCGGGCGGAACCCGATCCGGATTTCGACTGGTTGGCGGGCATGTGCCTTGTTCTTGACTCGGCGGCTTTCCGCTCGCTCGGTGGCTTCGACGAGCGCTTCTTCATGTACTGCGAGGATACCGATCTGTGCCTGCGCATGCAGCTTGCCGGCTGGAGCGTGCGCTACGTCGCAGACGTTCAGGTCGTGCACGACGCCCGCAGGGACAGTCATCACTCAGCGCCCCACCTGCGCTGGCACGTCGCGAGTCTGCTGCGCCTGTGGACCTCTCGTGCTTTCTGGTCGTACCGGCTGCGGCGCAGAGCGCTCGTCTCGTTGCGTCGGACCGGGCTCAGCCTCGAAGGATCCCGCAGTCCCTGAAGCAGGCAGCGAACCGCTCGTCCCAGGCACCGATCCGAGCGCCGGTGGCCGCCTCGAAGCGGGTGCTGTCGAGCACCGAGTAAGCCGGGCGCGCGGCGGCCGTCGGATACTCCGAGGTAAGGATCGGAATCACCGGCGTAACCAGGCCGGCCAGCTGCACAATTCGTTGCGCGAACTGGAACCAGGTGGTCGAGCCGGATGCGGCGACGTGAAACAGGCCCTCGGCCGGCATGGGCCGATCCAGCGCGGTGAGCGTCGCCCAAGCGATGTCCCGCGCCCACGTCGGAGCCCCGACCTGGTCGTTCACGACGCGCAGTTGGGGACGTTCGCGGGCGAGCCTGAGCATCGTCAGCAGGAAATTGCGGCCGCGCATCGCGTAGACCCAACCGGTGCGCAGGATCAGATGGCGGCAGCCGCTGCCGACGATCTCCTGCTCGCCGGCGAGCTTGCTGTGCCCGTACACGCTGATCGGCCCCGGCCGGTCGGTTTCGACGTAGGGCGTCCGCTGCGAACCATCGAACACGTAATCGGTCGAGTAATGAACCAGCAGCGCGCCCAGCCGGGCAGCTTCCTGCGCCAGCACCGCCACCGACTCGGCATTGACTGCGAAACAGGCCTGCGAGTCCCGCTCCGCGGCATCGACGGCCGTATAGGCGGCCGCATTGACGATCAGATCGGGGCGAATCGAGCGCACAGCGGCAGCAACGTCCTGCGGGCGACCCAGATCCAGCGCCGCTCGCTCCGGCGCCACGACCTGCCCCAGCGGCGCGAGGCACTGCTGAAGCTCCCAGCCGACCTGGCCGGTGCGCCCCGTCAGCAGGATCTTCAATCGAAAAGATCCGCCCGCTCGAGAAGCGGAGCGGCCGCGTCCTTGTCCGAAACGATCGGCGCCGCCCCCGCCAGCGGCCACCGGATCCCGATCGTCGGATCACTCCAAAGGACGGCGCGCTCGTGCTCGCCGAACCAGTATTCGGTCGTCTTGTACAGCACGTCGGCCGACTCGCTCAAGACCAGAAAAGCGTGGCCGAACCCGGGCGGAACCCAAAGCTGGCGGCGATTGTCGCCCGACAGCTCCACGCCGACCCAGTGGCCGAACGTCTGCGATGAGCGCCGAAGGTCCACCGCGACGTCCAGAACGCGCCCACTCGAAACCCGCACCAGTTTGCCCTGGGGTCGCACCCGCTGGTAGTGAATTCCCCGCAGCACATTGCGGATCGAACGCGAGTGATTGTCCTGAACGAAGTCGACCTGCGCGCCGATCGCCTCCGCGAAGGCCCTCGCATTGAAGCTCTCGAAGAAAGAGCCACGCGCGTCCGTGAACACATGCGGTTCGAGTATCAGCACGCCGTCCAGGGCCGTAGTCTGGACTTTCACGTGCCCTCACCCCTGCCCACTCTCCCGCGCTGCGGGAGAGGGGAGATGAATAGTGTTGCGCTTCACGCGGTCGGCGGCTGCAGCTGTTCCGTCAACAGCCGTTGCAGGTACTCGCCGTAGCCGGTGTTCTTAAGCGATGCAGCCACCCGCGCGACGTCCTGCGCGCCGATCCAGCCGCCCCGGTAGGCGATCTCCTCCGGGCAGGCGATTTTCAGGCCCTGGCGCTGCTCGATCGTCTGGATGAACTGGGCAGCCTGCATCAGCGATTCGTGGGTGCCGGTGTCGAGCCACGCCATGCCCCGCCCCATGATCTCCACTTCCAGATCGCCCCATTGGAGGTACTGCAGGTTCACGTCCGTGATCTCCAGCTCGCCGCGAGCCGATGGCCGGGCCCGGGACGCCACATCGGCGACCCGACCGTCGTAGAAGTACAGGCCCGTTACTGCGTAGTTCGACCGCGGCTGACGCGGCTTCTCCTCGATGCTCACCGCCTTGCCTCGTGTGTCGAATTCGACGACCCCGTAGCGCTGCGGGTCGAGCACGTGGTAGGCGAACACGGTGGCACCGTGTTCACGCGCGTTGGCGCGCCTGAGCGATTCGGTCAGGTCGTGCCCATAGAAGATGTTGTCGCCGAGCACCAACGCCGCCGAGCCGCCCTGCAGGAACTCCCGCCCGATCAGGAACGCCTGCGCGAGGCCTTCGGGCCTTGCCTGGACCGCATACCGCAGGTTGATTCCCCACTGGCTGCCATCGCCCAGCAACTCGGAGAAGCGCGGCGTGTCCTGCGGCGTCGAAATCAGCAGGATGTCGCGAATGCCCGCCAGCATCAGCGTCGTCAGCGGGTAGTACACCATCGGCTTGTCGTACACCGGCAGCAGCTGCTTGGAAAGCACCTGCGTGACCGGGTACAGCCGCGAGCCGGAGCCACCGGCCAGTACGATGCCACGCCGTACGGCACTCATGTCGGGCCCGGTCTGTCGCTTCCGTAGTGCAGCTCGATCCACTGCCGATAGCGGCCGTCGCGCACGGCCGCGACCCAGTCGGCATGGTCCAGGTACCAGCGGACCGTCTTGGAAAGCCCGCTTTCGAACGTTTCCTGCGGACGCCAGCCCAGCTCGCCCTGGACCTTGCTGGCATCGATCGCGTAGCGCCGGTCGTGCCCGGGGCGATCCTGCACGAACTCGATCTGCGACTCGTAGCCGCCGGCCCTGGGCCGCAGCGCCGCGAGCGCCGCGCAGATCGCGCGCACGACTTCGACGTTGCGCCGCTCGCAGCCGCCGCCGATGTTGTAGGTCTGCCCGATCCGCCCGCTCGCGAGCACGCGCTGGATCGCCGTGCAATGGTCGGTCACGTACAGCCAGTCGCGCACGTTCAGTCCGTCCCCGTAGACCGGAAGCGGCTTGCCTTCGAGCGCATTCAGGATCATCAGCGGAATCAGCTTTTCCGGGAACTGGTACGGTCCGTAGTTGTTGCCGCAGTTGGTCACCAGCGTGGGCAATCCGTAGGTCTGGTGCCAGGCCCGCACCAGGTGGTCGGAGGCGGCCTTGGACGCCGCATAGGGACTGTTGGGCGAATAGGCTCTCTGTTCGGAAAAGGCCGGATCCGTTTCCCGAAGCGATCCGTAGACCTCGTCGGTCGACACATGCAGGAAGCGGAAGCTGTCGCGCTGCGCCCCCGGCAGCGCGACCCAGTATTCCCGCGCGGCCTCGAGCAGCTCAAAGGTCCCGGTGAAATTGGTCTGGAGGAATTGCGCCGGACCGCGGATCGAACGATCGACGTGGCTCTCGGCAGCAAAGTGAACGATAGCGCGCGGTCGGTGTTCGGTCACAACCCGCTGTACCGCGGTCCGATCGCAGATATCGGCGTGAACGAAATGAAAGCCCGACCTGCCCATCAGGTCCGCCAGGTTGCCCAGGTTGCCCGCATAGGTCAGCTTGTCCAGCACCACCGCAGCTTCGTGGCCGGACTCGAACCACTGGTGAACGAAGTTCGCTCCGATGAAGCCGGCGCCGCCGGTAACGAGGATCATCAGAGCGACGCTCCGGCCGCGTTGCGCCGCAGGTCAGCCTCGACCATTTCGGCGCAGATTCGATCGAGCGGCATCGCCGGTTCCCAGCCCAGCGCTTCGCGCGCGCGGGCCGGGTTGCCGACCAGCTGTTCGGGCTCGACCGGACGGTACAGCGCGGGGTCGACCCGGATCACGGTACGTCCATTGTTGCGATCGACCGCCGTTTCATCCGGCCCGGTGCCCCGGAATTCGATTTCGATCCCCGCTGCACGAAACGCGATCGCGGCAAAGTCCCGGATCGAGGCGGTGCGCCCGGTCGCCAGCACGTAGGTCCCAGGCAACTCGGACTGCATCATCCGAACCATCGCCTCGACGTAATCGGGCGCGTAGCCCCAGTCACGCCGGGAGTCCAGCCGCCCCAGCCGCAAGCACTCGAGCTTGCCGAGCCGGATCTTGGCAACCGAATCGCTGATTTTGCGGGTGACGAACTCGCGGCTGCGCAGCGCCGACTCGTGGTTGTACAGGATGCCGCTGCAGCCGAACAGCCCATACGTATCGCGATAGCTCACCGTCATCCAGTGCGCGTACACCTTGGCCGCTCCGTACGGGGTGCGCGGGCACAGCGGGGTGTCCTCGTCCTGCGGCGCCGAGCGTGGCATGCCGAACATCTCGGCGGAGGACGCCTGGAAGAAGCGGATCTTCGGGTCGAACTGCCGGATTGCCTCCAGCAACTGCAGCGGCGCGGCTCCCACCGCCTGCAATGTCAGCATCGGCTCTTCGAACGAAGCGCCCACCGAGCTCTGCGCGGCGAGGTTGTACACCTCGTCCGGATGGACGTCGGCCAGCAGAGTGCGCGCACGCTCCGCATCCAGCAGGTCGAAGGATTTCAGCGACAGGCGCTCGTGTTGAGCGATTGCCAGTTCTTCCAGGCGCCACAGGTTCGCCGAGGCCGATCGGCGCACGGTACCCACGACCCGATCGCCCCGTGCCAGCAGCCGTTGGGCAAGTAGCGCGCCGTCCTGGCCGGTCACACCGGTGATCAGCGCCGTCTTCATTCTCTCTGATCAGGGGCCGAATATCCATGCGCCCTGATCAGTGAATCTCGCTGGGCGGCCTCGAAATCGGCGTCGATCATTTCCTGCACCAGTTGCTCGAAGCCGATCCGTGGCGACCAGCCCAGCTTCGAGCGCGCCTTGCTTGCATCACCCACCAGGGCGTCGACCTCGCTTGGCCGCAGGTAGCGTGGATCGACGCGTACGATCACCTTGCCGCGCTCCAGCGGCGGCGCCGCGTCGAGGGTGCACGACTCGACCCGGCCGACCTGCTCGGCGCCCTGACCCTCCCAGACGAGCCGGATGCCAAGCCGCGCGGTCGCCACATCGACGAATTCGCGCACGCTGCGACTCTGACCGGTGGCGATCACGTAGTCGTCGGGCCGCTCCTGCTGCAGCATCAGCCATTGCGCCTCGACGTAATCGCGCGCATGCCCCCAGTCCCGCCGGGCCCCCAGGTTTCCAAGATGCAGGCATTGCTGCATCCCGAGGCGGATCCGGGCGAGCGCACGCGTGATCTTGCGCGTAACGAAGGTTTCGCCGCGCAACGGCGATTCGTGGTTGAACAAGATCCCGTTGCAGGCGTACAAGCCGTAGGCTTCGCGGTAATTGATCGTAATCCAGTGGGCGTATAGCTTGGCGACCCCGTAGGGGCTGCGCGGATGAAACGGGGTCGTTTCGCGCTGGGGGGTCTCGCGCACCAGCCCGTACAGCTCCGACGTCGAAGCCTGGTAGTAGCGGGTCTTGCGCTGCAGCCCGAGAATCCGGATCGCTTCCAGCAGCCGCAGAGCTCCCAGCGCGTCGGTGTTGCCCGTGTACTCGGGTTCCTCGAACGAAACGGCCACATGGCTTTGCGCAGCCAGGTTGTACAACTCGTCCGGCTGCACCTGTTCGATCACCCGGATCAGGCTGGTCGAGTCGGTCAAGTCCGCGTAGTGCAGCTCAAAGCGCGGGCCCGGTTCGTGGGGATCGTGAACGAGGTGTTCGATCCGGGCGGTATTGAACATCGATGCGCGGCGCCGTATGCCGTGCACCTGGTAGCCCTTGTCGAGCAGAAACTTGGCCAGGTACGCGCCATCCTGCCCGGTGACGCCCGTGATCAATGCAACTTTCTGTTTCATTGGCATGACCGACGGCGTCCGACCGTCGCATTCGTTTACAACCTATTGTCGCACAGGGAAATCGGCCGCCTCGCGGGTCGTCTATGCTTGCACCTTGAGGGGAAATCGGCCCAGGCGATGGGCCGCACCGCTATGAAGCTTGTACCGATCATCCTGTGTGGCGGCGCCGGAACGCGGCTTTGGCCTGTTTCACGCGAATCGATGCCCAAACCGTTCATCCGACTGGCCAACGGCCGCTCGCTGTTGCAGTCAACGGCCGAGCGCGTGACCGGGCTGGACGGGATCGTCCAGCTGGCCGTTGTCACCAATGTCGCCTACTCCTACAAGGTGGTCGAAGACCTGGCCGCGGCGAACCTGCCGCACCCGCTGATGCTGCTGCTCGAGCCCGAGGGACGCAATACGGGGCCGGCGATCGCGCTCGCAGCCCTGTGGGCCCGTCGCGAATACGGCGAGGACTGCATGCTGCTCGTGCTGCCCGCCGATCACCTGATTCAGGATCCGGCCGCGTTCCGGCAGGCGTGCGGCGGCGCGATCGATCTGGCCGCGACCGGCCGCCTGGTGACGTTCGGCATCACCCCCACCGGTCCCGATCCAGCGTTCGGGTATATCGAATGGGGCAAGGCGCTGCCGGCAGCGCGCGCATTCGCCGTCGAGCGCTTCGTCGAGAAACCCACGCGCGATACCGCCCAGCAATACTTGCGAGCGGGTAACTTCGTCTGGAACTCGGGCATGTTCTGCTTCACGGCGCGCGCCTGCCTGGACGGACTGGGCGAACACGCACCGGACGTGCTGAATGCCGCGCGCGCTACTTTCGAGGCGGCCGGCACCATCCAAAGCGGAGCGGGCCAGATCACGTTCGATGCCGCAGCCTTCAAGGCCCAGCCGAATATCTCGATCGACTACGCGCTGATGGAGCGCGCCGGCAACGTCGGGCTGATCGCATGCGATATCGGCTGGAGCGACGTCGGATCGTGGAAGGCAGTATCCGACGCCCACGCGCCCGACGAGCAGGGCAACGCGGCCGTCGGACCGGCTCTGCTGATGGGAAGCCGCAATACGTTCGTGCGGGCGCAGGACCGCTTCGTAGCGGCGCTGGGCGTCGAAAACCTGGTCGTCGTCGACACGCCCGACGCGCTGCTGGTGGCCCACAAAGATGCCAGTCAGCAGGTCAAGGACGTGGTCGCTCACCTGAAAAAGGCCGGCTCGTTGGTGGCAATCGAGCACGCAACCGTTCACCGCCCCTGGGGAAGCTACACGGTGCTGACCGAGGGCGACGGCTTCAAGGTCAAGCGCATCGAGGTCAAGCCCGGAGCGTCATTGTCGCTTCAGCTGCACCACAAACGCAGCGAGCACTGGGTCGTCATCTCGGGAACTGCGCACGTGACGCGCGGTGAAGAAACGGTGGAACTTGGCGCCAACCAGTCGACCTACATCCCGGTGGGAGTCAAGCACCGGCTGGCCAATCGGGGCGCGGCGCCGCTGGAGATCGTCGAGGTGCAGTGCGGCAGCTACGTCGGCGAGGACGACATCGAGCGCTTCTCGGACATCTATGGGCGCGTCAAGGGCCAAGTGCAAGTATGAGCATGAATATCAAGTCGCGCATCCGGACCATCCCGCACTACCCGAGGCCGGGAATCATGTTTCGCGATATCACGACCCTGCTGAAGGACCCGGTCGGGTTTCGCCTGACGATCCAGGAGATCGTCAACCGCTACCGTGAGGAGAAAATCGACAAGGTCGCGGGCATCGAATCGCGTGGCTTCATCGTCGGAGCACCGGTTGCCTTCTCCCTGGGCGTGGGGTTCGTTCCGATCCGCAAGCAAGGTAAGCTCCCGGCCGAGGCGATCGGTCATGACTACGAGCTCGAATACGGTCGCGATCGGATCGAAATCCACGTCGATGCGATCGGCCCAGGCGACCGCGTGCTGCTGCTGGACGACCTGGTCGCCACCGGCGGCACCGCGGAAGCGGCTTCGCAGCTGATCCAGAAGATGGGCGGAACCGTGGTGGAATGCTGCTTCGTGATCGATTTGCCGGATATCGGCGGCCGCAAGCGGCTGGAAAAGCATGGCCTGAAAGTATTCAGTTTGTGCCAATTCGAGGGGGACTGACGTGGCCTCTTCGGCAATGAGCGAGCGCTTGCGTCAGGCGTACCTTGCCTTGCCATTGTCCAACGCCGCCAAGCAGCGCCTGGTCAACATCGTTTACCGGACCGCCGGTCCGGCTTTCCGCGGCATGGTTCATTACGAAACCTGGAGACGCGTACATCGGGCGGTCTTCGCGGAGCCTCAGCCGATCGCCGAGCTGCCGGTTTCCCGTCTCGAAGCGGAGACCCGCTTCGAGCCAGCGTCTCAATCGCCGGTCGTCAGCATCATCGTATGCGCACAGCACGGCTACGCCGCGAGCCTGCGGTGCCTGCATCGGATCGCGACGAACCCACCGGCGACCCGATTCGAAGTGATTCTGATCGACGACGCCTGCGGCGATCCGCATATGCACAAGCTGGCGCGCATACCCGGGCTGCGCGTCGAGACCCAGACCACGGCGATCGGCTATGCGCGCTGCTGCAACCGGGTTGCCAGCCTGGCGAGAGGCGAGTACCTGCATTTCCTGAGCGACCGGATCCTGATCCACGAAGGCTGGCTGGACAGCCTGCTGCGCGTGTTCGAGATGCGCCCCGATTGCGCCCTGGTTGGACCCAAGCTGCTGCTGGCCGATGGACGACTGCAGGCGGCCGGCGGCGTGGTCTGGCGCGACGGCTCTGCCTGGCATTTCGGGCATGGCGACAATCCGGCACGGTCCGACTACAGCTACCTGCGCGAGACCGACTACTGTTCGGGCGTGGCGATGGTGATGCGCAACGCGACGTTCAAGAGGCTTGGGCGCTTCACGGCGACGGACGCGCCGACTCACTGCGAGGACGTCGACCTCGCATTCAAGATTCGCACCAGTGGCGCCCGCGTCTACTTCCAGCCGGCTTCGCGGGTTTCGCAGCTCCAGTTCGGCGATGTGAGCGCCAACGGCATCGGCCGCAAACAATTGGAGAACGCGCGCGCGATTCGCGCCTCATGGGCGAGCCTGCTGGAGGCCGAGCACCGCGCATACGACAGCGGGGTGCGGATCGCGCGAGAACGCCTGAAGCCGCACCGCACGGTGCTGGTACTGGACCACTACGTTCCGAAGCCCGATCGGGATGCCGGTTCGCGCTCGGTCTGGGATGTCGTGACCACCCTGGTGCAGGAGGGGTGGAACGTCAAATTCCGGCCGCACACGCTCTGGTACGAGCCGGGCTACACCGAGCGCCTGCAACAGCTCGGAGTGGAGGTCGTGTACGGCGCAGAACACTCCGAGCGCTTCGGATCGCTGCTTCAGGAGCTGGGCCCGTCGCTGGCCGCGGTCCTGATCAATCGGCCTCTGGTCGCCAGGGAATACCTGACGCAGGTGCGCCGTTTTAGCAAGGCCAAGGTGCTGTATTACGGCATCGACATCCATTACCTTCGCCTGCGCGAGCAGGCACGGATACAGGGTCTGCGCCCGAATCGCGAGCTGCGTCTGATGACCCACCTGGAGCCGCGCATCTGGAAACTGAGCGATCTGGTGCTGTACGCGTCTGATTCGGAAGTGGCCGAGGTGCGCGCGCTTGATCCGGCCATCGACGCCAGGGTCATCCCCTTGATGGCATTCGACCGCTTCGGGACGCCGCGCAAAGCGGCCCGACGCGATCGCGCACGGCTGTTGTTCGTGGCCGGCTTCGGGCACCCGCCGAATCGGGATGGCGCGCTGTGGCTGATGCGCGACGTGCTGCCGATACTGCGGCAACGTGGCGTTGCCTTCGAACTGCAAGTGGTCGGGGCGAATGCGCCCGATGATCTGCAGCCTTTCCTTGCTGCCGATATTCGGATGCTCGGACCGGTCTCAGACGCCGAACTGGACGAGCTCTACCAGTCGTCCGATGTCGCGCTGGTGCCCTTGCGTTACGGGGCGGGGGTCAAGGGCAAAGTCGTCGAGGCGTTGCGGTGGGGCCTGCCGCTGGTGACAACGCCCGCTGGAGCCCAGGGCCTGACCGGCCTCGAGCGCATCGTCCCGATCTGCGAGGGCACGGAGCAGTTCGCCGCGCAGATCGAGCGCGTGCTCGCCGCTGCGGCCGATTGGGAAAAGATTTCCCGAGACATGATCGAGTTCGCCAGGTCCCGGTTCTCGCGCGACGCGATGCGTGCTCTCCTTGCCGACGCACTTCGCCCGCAACGCGCGACCGTCCCGTTGCCGCCTCGGTTGACCACCGTGCGGGCTGCCGGTCTTGGGGCCGGCGCCTGAGCGGGGATGCCAGCTCGACTGCAACGCGCCGTCAGTGACCTGA
>WNFP01001703.1_pt1 | contig 17288 bp, 15 predicted proteins | sample 5400201 | NCBI WGS metagenome assembly WNFP01 (sample SAMN13153355, study PRJNA577476) | soil metagenome | isolation source: 115 cm saprolite under Madrone tree | place: USA:California | collected 2016-06-14 | reverse complement strand
CCCACGGCGGGAAGATTAGCGATTAATTAACGGGGTCGACGTCGAAGCTCCAGCCGCGTCCCCGCGGCGCCAGATGGCGTGCCCTCTCGAGCCCATCGCCCTTGAGCGTCACCTGCCATCGGTACTCGCCGCGCAACCGATGGATGAATGCCGGCGAAGGGCCCATGACGCGGATGCCTTCGACACGTTCAGTCAGCAGGCCGGTCGCGATCGATTCCGCCGCATCGCGGGCCGAGGCGGCGGCCCGCGCGTCGTCCGCGTCACTGCGCGTCAAAACAGCAAGGTCGGCAAAGGGCGGGAATGTGAACGCCTTTCGGGACGGCAGCTCGGCCGCGTAAAAGCCGTCGTAATCGTTCGCGGCCGCGCAGCGGAGTGCGTAGTGCTCGGGGTTGCTGGTCTGCAAGATCACAGTCGATGGGCGGCCGTCGCGGCCGGCACGTCCGGCTACCTGCACGATGAGCGAGAAGGTGTTCTCGGCCGAGCGGTAGTCCGGGAAATGAAGCGGCAGGTCGGCGTCGACGACGCCGACGCAGGTCACAGCGGGCAGGTCGAGACCGCGAGCCACCAGCTGCGTGCCGACCAGGATGTCCGCGCGGCGCTCGCTGAACGCCTCCCAGATCTGGAAGTACGCGTCCGGTCCGCGCGCCACGTCGCTGTCGAGGCGCAGCACCCGCGCGGTCGGCCAGATCTTCTTGACCATGGTCTCCAGTCGCTGCGTCCCCATGCCCATGCCCCGGATGTTGCGGCTGCCGCAATGTGGGCATGTCGATGGCATCGACGTCGAGTAGCCGCAGTAATGACAGACCAAGCCTTCGATTTCGGCGTGCTGCACGAGCGACACCGAGCAGCCCAGGCACTGCATCGATTTCCCACAGTCGCGGCACATGACAAACGTCGACATGCCCCGCCGGTTCAGGTAGAGGATCGCCTGCTCCTCGTTGGCGAGGGTGCGGTCGACGGCCTCCAGGAGCCGCTTCGAAAGCGGCTGCCGGTTGCCGGAGGCGAACTCGTCGCGCATGTCGACGAGCTCGATGGCTGCGTCATTGCCCCGCACCCTGTGCGTCAGCTTCGCCAATGCCAGCTCGCGTGTCTGGGCGGCGTGATACGCGACCACGCTCGGCGTCGCCGAGCCCGCGACCAGCCGCGCACCGCTCACCGACGCCAGCCGCCGCGCCACCCAGCCCGTCTCGTACCGAGGCGTGCGGTCCTGCTTGTACGCGGCCGAACCCTCCTCGTCGAGGACGATGAGACCGAGGCGTGGGATGGGCGCGAACACCGCCGACCGGCTGCCGAGGACGACGTCGGCCTGGCCCCGCCGAACGCGCCACCACTGCTGCGCCCGCTCGAGCTCCGTGAGCTGGCTGTGGAGGATGGCGATCGGTGCTCGCAAACGCGCCCGCACCCGCTCGACTAGCTGAGGCGTGAGCGAGATCTCGGGCACAAGCAGCAGGACTCGAAGCTGCTGGGCCAGCGCTTGCTCGGCCGCGGCGAGGTAAACCTCGGTCTTGCCGCTGGCGATGACACCATGCAGCAGCGTGAGCGGGTTGGCGGCAACCACCTCCAAGGCGACCTTCTGCTCGGCGGTCAGGACCGCCCTGCTCGTCTCCGGGATTGGGGCGTTGGCGACTTCGAGCAAACGGCTGTGGCGCCGCTGCCGGCTCGACACACCCTCCCCGGTCGAGCCGTTCGAGCGCACGCGCGGAGGCAGCATCGCGCGTAGGCATTCGATCAGCGGCACCCAGTAGTGGTCGGCGACCAGACGGGCGAGCGCTACCTGGTGCGGCAGGAGGAGCGGTTCGGCGCTTGCCCCCGCAATCGGCTTCGCCTCCACCTCGGGCTCGTCTGTCCCCAGAGAGACCACGAATCCAAACGTCGTCCGGCGGCCGAATGGAACCGTGACCCGATGCCCGGGCACGACGTCGATGCCCTCGGGAACGCTGTAGCTGTAGGTCTCGCGATCCAGGGCGCGCGCCGCCTCGACCGCTACCTCCGCGTAGAGCAAATCGTCATGACGGTAACCGTGGGTGCACGAGGTCGAGGATACGATCCGCCATCTCGCGCTTGGTCATGCGGGGCAGATCCTCCCGGGCGCCGTCGGCGAACAGCATCACCCCCTCGTTGAAATCGCTGCCGAACGCGATGTCCTTGCGCGAGATGTCGTTGGCGACGATGGCTTGCAGCCCCTTCTTCTTCATCTTCTCGAGCGCCTTCGTCTCGAGGTCCGAGCCCTCAGCCGCGAAACCAACCCTGAACACGCCCCGCGCTTCTTTCTCGTTACCAAGCGCGGCGACAATGTCTTGAATCGGTTCGAGCGCGATGGTCAGGCGCGGAGATTCTTCGCGGCGGATCTTGCGGTCCTCGGTCCGAGCGGGCCGAAAGTCCGCGACCGCAGCGGCCATGACCAGCACGTCAGCGCCGGCGAGCTCGCGCCTCAGCACTTTCATCATTTCGTCGGCCGTCTCGACGGGCTTCATGTCGATGCCGTGATGCGCGGGATGCGTCGCGGTGGAAACCAGCGTCACGCGAGCGCCGCGGTCGGCCGCGGCGGCCGCGATGGCAAAACCCATCTTCCCGCTCGAATAGTTGCTGATGTAGCGGACGGGATCGATCGGCTCGCGCGTGCCTCCGGCGGTGACCACGACCCTTCGTCCGGCCAGGTCGTAGCGCGCGCGGATGGCGCTTGCCATGGCTTTCATCAGTGCCGCGGAGCTCGCGAGGCGACCCGTGCCTACGTGGCCGCTGGCCAGGTGGCCGGACTCAGGCTCGACGACGATCATGCCCCGCGTTTTCAGCGCGGACATGTTCTCCTGCACCGCCGGCTTTGCCCACATCGCGTCGTTCATCGCCGGCGCAACCACGACGGGTCCACGTGCGGCGAGAAGGGTGGCGGTCACGATGTCGTCCGACTGGCCTTTGGCTACGCGGCTGATGACGTTCGCGGTCGCGGGTGCGAGCAGGCTCACCTGCGCCCAATCGCCCAGGAAGACGTGCGGCTCGGGCGGCCCGTCGCCTGACCAGAGCCCGGTGAGCACGGGCTTGCCGGTGACGCCTTGAAACGAGGCGGCGCCCACGAATCGGGTCGCTGACGCGGTCATCGCGACTCGCACCTCGGCGCCGGCCTGCGTGAGGGCCGAGGCAAGGTCGACGATCTTGTATGCGGCGATCCCGCCCGCGATCAGCAATGCGATGCGCGCGCCTTTCAGCTCATCTGGAACTGGCGTCGGGTCTAGAGGCATGCCCGGGGGCCCCGTCGATAGATTTGGTGGCCAGGTGGTCCAGATCCGGGTGAAGCACCGCGCAGCGCAGCGCACGCATTGTGGATGCGTAAGCGAGCAGCACAGGTGCTGAACCCGGAGATGGGCCGCATGGGCGCCAAAGATACGATGGGGATCCCCGGGCAGGCCTCTCGCGGCATGGATTAAGTTTGGCGCTCGCGCTCGTGGCGGATGATCTCCAGGATCTCCCGCGCCGCGCGCTCGAGGTCGTCATTGACGACCACGTGATCGAAGTGAGTCGCGAGCGCCATCTCGTCCTCGGCGATCCGCTGCCGCGAGGCCTGGTCTCGAGGGCTTTCGCTGTGCCGTTGGGTGCGACGCCGGAGCAGCTCGTCCATCGATGGGGGCGCCAGAAAGATCCTCAACGCATCCGGCGCTCGCTTGCGCACCTGCTCTGCGCCCTGCACGTCGATCTTCAGGACGATGTCGTGGCCCGAGGCGCGGACGTCGTCCAGCGGCGCGATGGGCGTGCCGTAGAGGTTGCCGTCATACGTCGCGTGCTCGAGAAACGCGCCTTCGGGAATCAATCGCTCGAACTCGGCGCGGCTGACGAAATGGTAATTGACACCGTCGACCTCACCTGGTCGCGGAGAGCGAGTCGTATAAGACACCGAGTATCGAAGATTGGAGTCGAGCTCGAGCAGCCGCTTGATGACCGTGTCCTTGCCGACGCCCGACGGCCCCGAGATGACGATCAACAGGGCTCGATTCACTTCACCGAAGCCCAGAACGCCTCGAAATCGGGCGGCGGCGCGACCTCGAAGGTCATCTCCACGCGAGTGCGCGGGTGACGAAGTCGAAGCCGCCAGGCGTGCAGCATCGGCCGATCCGGTTCATCCGGCCCGCGCCTGCCGTACTCCGCGTCGCCGGCGAGCGGATGACCAAGCGCGGCCAGGTGCACCCGAATCTGGTGCGTGCGGCCTGTGTCGAGATCACAGCGCAGGAGTGTATGCGTGCTGCGTTTTTCGACGACTTCGTAGCGCGTGCGCGCAAATCGTCCCCCGGCGACGACGGCCATTCGCTTGCGGTCTTTCGGATGGCGACCGATCGCGCCTTCCAGCTCCCCGGCGTCGGTCTTGAAACGTCCACGGGCGATCGCCAGGTAGGAGCGGCTGAGCGTGCGATCGCTGAGCTGCGAGGAGAGCGCCCGATGACTGGCGTCATTACGCGCAACGACGATCAACCCCGACGTTCCCTTGTCGAGCCGGTGGACGATGCCAGGACGCGCTGCGCCACCGGCCGACGACCAGCTCCCGCCGCGACCGAGCAGCGCGTGCACGAGGGTGCCGGAGTGATGACCCGGCGCGGGGTGCACGACCATTCCCGCCGGCTTGTTGATCACCAAGAGGTCTTCGTCCTCGAAGACGACCTCCAGTGGGATTGCCTCGGGCATCGCGACGGTCACGTACGCCTCCGGGACCTCGAGCTCGATGACGTCGCCGGCCGCGACTCGGTCCGCGGGATCGGCGGTCTCGCCGTTGACCGTGACCAGGTGGCTCTTGATCAGGCGGGCGGCCGCCGCGCGGCTCAGGTCGTTCGCGTGGTCCGCGATGAAACGGTCGAGTCGGGGCGCCGCGACGTCAGCGATCAGGCGGCGTTGGGTTTGCGTATCAGGTACCCGACGATCAGAAGGAAGACGCCGATGCTGATTGCCGAGTCGGCGAGATTGAAGACCGGCCAGAAGTGGAAGTTCACGAAGTCGGTCACGCCGCCGCCGTTGATCACGCGGTCGGAAGCGTTACCGAGCGCGCCCCCGAGTATCAGCCCGAGCACGGCATCGGCGCGAAGGTCGCCGGGCTGGCGCATGACATAGACAACGAGCCCGATCGACACCGCCACGGACGCCAACAGAAAGAACCAGGGTCCCACCGGCGCAAACCCGAAGGCGGCGCCCGCGTTGCGGACGTTGGTGATGCCGACCAGGTTGCCGATCACAGATACCTCCGTCCCGTAAGGAACTGTGGCGGTGACGATGCTCTTGGTCAGGCGATCGAGCACGACGACCACGAGCGCGACCAGGAAAAACAGGGTGCGCCCGGTATGACTTGTCAGCTTCGTCTCAGTCCGATCCAGATCTGCTCTCCTTCCAGCAAAAGCTGCTCTCCCTCGCAATCGTCCTTGCCATGCTCGATGGTGACGGACAGCGTTTCGTTCTTGATGTAGTCGATGTGCTTCTCGATGGCGCGGCCAAGCAGCCCATCAGCCTCAAAGCATGTATGGATGCGGTCCTCGACGTTGAGGCCGGCCTTCTTGCGGCGGTCCTGGATCAAGCGCACGACCTCCCGCGCCAGGCCCTCGAGGCGAAGCTCCTCAGTGATCTCGGTGTCCAGAGCGACCTCAGCAGCGCCGAACGTGATGCTCTTTACGTTGAGCTCGTCGCGAACGATCGTGGCGATCTCCTCTGGGAGCGGCTCGCCAGGCAGCGCTATCGAAGCCAGCGGCTGGCGGACCCTTATGCGCACCGCGTCTCGGGCGGCGAGGCCCGCTTCGACCGCCTGGCGCGCCCGCGCCATGTTCGCCTCGACCTCAGGGTCAAGCCGCTGCAGCGCTTGCGGGAAATCACTCAGATGGACCGAATTTCCATTGGAGAGGTTGCGGTACATCGCGTCGGCCATGAACGGCACGAACGGCGCCATCAGCCGGCTGACCGTCGTCAGCGTCTCGTACAGCGTCTGGTACGCAGCCAGCTTGTCGCGATCGGACTGTGATTTCCAGAAACGCCGCCGCGAGCGGCGCACGTACCAGTTGGAGAGCTCATCGACGAATTTCTGGATCTTTCGCGCCGGCTCGTTGGCGTCATACCGGTCAAGTCCGTCGGTCACCGTCTCGACAAGGTCGCTCAACCGCGAGAGCAGCCACCGATCCAGCACGTGCCGCTCGTGCACCGGAACCTGCGCCTGGTTCGGGTCGAAGCGGTCAAGCCGTGCGTAGGTGACGAGGAACGAATAGCAGTTCCACAGCGGGATGAAGAACTGCTGCACCGTCTCGCGCAGCGCCGCGTCCCCGGTCCGGTAGTTCTCGCCGACCTGCGTCGAGGTATAGAAATACCAGCGCACGGCGTCGGAGCCGAAATTGTCGAAGAGGTAGTTCGGATCGAGGACGTTGCCGCGCGACTTCGACGCCTTCTTGCCTTTGGGATCGACAACGAGCCCGAGGCAGATGACGTTGCGATAGGCGTTCTGCTTGAACAGCAGCGTGGAGATCGCGAGCAGCGAGTAGAACCAACCGCGCGTCTGGTCCACCGCCTCGGAGATGAAGTCGGCGGGAAAGGTCTCCTCGAATTCCTTCTTGCCTTTGCGCGGGAAGCCGCGCTGCGCAAACGGCATCGAACCAGAGTCGAACCAAGCGTCGAGGACCTCGGGGATCCTCTTCATGGTGCCTCCACACTTCTCGCATGGCAGGGTGACCGCATCGATGTAGGGCCTGTGCAGGTCGGCGTCGTCGGCCAGCCCGAGTTCCGCGGCCGAGGTGACTATCCGCTGCTCCTCACACCGCTCGCAAATCCAGATCGGGATCGGCGTGCCCCAGTAGCGCGACCGTGAGATCGCCCAATCGACGTTGTTCTCGAGCCAGTCACCCATGCGGCCGGTCTTGATATGCGCCGGCACCCAGTTGGTGGCGTTGTTGTTCGCGACCAGCTCGGCCTTCCGCTCGGTGGTCCGCACGTACCACGAATCGAGCGCGTAGTAGATCAGCGGCGTCTTGCAGCGCCAGCACTCGGGGTACGTATGCAAGATCGTGCCGGCCTTGTACAGCAGGCCACGCGTCTTCAGGTCGTCTTCGATCAGCGGGTTCGCCTCCTTGACGTGAAGGCCGGCGAACTGCTCGACATACGGCAGGAACTTTCCATCGAGCCCGACCGTGTGCCGGAACGGGATGCCCTTTTCCTGGCACAACTTCAAGTCGTCGACGCCATACAGCGCCGAGGTGTGAACGACGCCGGTGCCCTCTTCTGTCGAAACGAAGTCCGCGTCGACGACGTAGTGCGCCCTTCCCTCCGCCGGTATCGAATAGGGGTACAGCGGCTGGTAGTCGAGCCCGACCAGGTCCTTGCCTTTCATGCGCTCGACGATCTCGTACTCGCCGTCGAGCACCTGGAGCCGGGCCTGGGCGAGGATCAAGAATTCGTCCCCCTGCCGGACCTTCACGTAGTCGACGTCGGGGCCGACGGCGAGCGCGACGTTTCCAGGCAGCGTCCAGGGCGTGGTCGTCCAGGCCAGGATGGAAGTCTTGGGGTCGCTCTTGAGACGGAATCGGATGAAGACGCTGGGGTCGGGGACGTTATCGCGATAACCCTGCGCCAGCTCGTGGCTGGATAGCGGCGTCGCGCAGCGTGGGCAGTAGGGCGCCACCCGAAATCCTTTGTAGACGAGGCCTTGCTTCCACATCTCGCTGAGCGCCCACCACACCGACTGGATGTAGTCGGACGTCAGCGTCCAATAGGCGTTGTCGTAGTCCTGCCAGAAGGCCATCCGTTCGCTGAACTCGACCCAGTCGTTCACGTACTCGAACACGCTCTCGCGGCACATCTGGTTGAAGCGCTCGATGCCGATCTCGTTTTCGATCTCGAACTTGCCCGAGATGCCGAGCTTCTTCTCGATCTCGATCTCGACCGGCAGGCCGTGCGTATCCCATCCTGCTTTGCGCTCGACGTAGAAGCCCTTCATCGTCTTGTAGCGCGGGAAAAGGTCCTTGAACGCGCGCGCGAGGATGTGGTGCGTGGCGGGCTTGCCGTTGGCCGTCGGCGGACCCTCGTAGAAGACAAAGCGCGGACGCCCGGCCCGCAGCTCGAGCGACTTCTGGAAGGTGCCTTCCTTTTTCCACTGCTCGAGGACCTGCTTCTCGAGGTCCGGGAAATTGACCTTCTGGTCTACTTTGTCGAACATCTCACTCCCAGAGAAATACGAATTCGTTCTCTGGGACGGGCCGGCGGACCCGCGGTACCACCCAGATTCCCAAGGCCAACACCTCGGACGCTCTTAGGTTCCGGCTCGGGAGTGATCTCGAATCCCGCCTTCGGCCGCCCGGTTCTCAGCATTGCCGGAAATGCGCCCTGCGCGCGCCCGGCACAGGCTCTCTGTGGACCGATCAGACAGGCCTACCCGTCTCCGTCGTCGCCGAACACCAATTCTACCGCGCGGCTTATCCGGCCTTGAGATTGTTGAGCGCGGCGATCAGGAAGTAGGCGACCAGCCACACCACCAGCGGCGACAGGTCGATGCCTGAGATCGGCGGAACCCAGCGCCGGACCGGTGCGAGGACCGGCTCGGTGACCAACCACGCCAGCCGCGACACGGGGTTGGTCGGGAAGGGGCTGACCCACGAGAAGATCACGCGAATGATCAGCACGATGATGAACGCGTAGAGCAGAAAGACCAGAAGCGATGCGATGAAGCCCATTGCTCACATAACGATAGAGCGAGCCGGGCGGGGACCGAAAAGCACCTGACCCAGGCGCAGCATCGTGCTGCCGGCCGCCAGGGCGGCCTCGAAGTCGCCGCTCATGCCCATGGAGAGGATGGGCAGCCTCTTTCCCAGGCGCTGTTCAGCTTCCTCGCGCAGCTTTCGCAGCTCGACGAAGGCGGACGTTGGATCGCCGTGTGACGGACCCATCGCCATGAGGCCGCGCAGGTCGAGCGTGCGGGCGACAGCATCGATCACGTCCAGGGCATCGTCGGGGTCCGTGCCTGATTTTTGTGGCTCGCGGGCGACGTTGACCTCGACCAGCACAGCCTGAGCCGGCGCGATCTTCGCCAGCGCTTCCGCGAGCCGGATCGAGTCGACTGACTGGATGAGCGCGAATCGGCCCGCGGCGACCCGCGCCTTGTTGGTCTGCAAGTGGCCGATCAGATGCCACTCGGCATGGGGCAGCTCATCCATCTTCGTCAAAGCCTCGTGGACCCGGTTTTCGCCAAGGATGTTCAGGCCCGCGGCGATGGCCTCGCGGCACACGGCGACGTCGAAGCCTTTGGTGACGGCGACGATGGTGATTTCGTCCGGATTGCGGCCGGTGCGAGCTATCCGTTCGCGAACGGCTGCGAGGTTTCCGGGAACGCTCACCTCGTGGCCAGGGCGGCCGGGTTCATCCCGGCCGCGACTCAGCATGCTTGCAAGACTCCACGTGCGGCCTGGAGTAACAAATAAGTTGATCCGATCCCGGGGAAAGTGAGCAGCCCGTCGGCACAGCCGACGGGCGATGAGCGAAAACCGCCGAGGTTTTCGCTCATTTAATCGCGACTATGGCGCCGAATCGCGTGCCGTCGGGATGGCGGCGGTGTGATGGAAAGAGGTAATGCTCTTTCGTGCAGATCCCGATGTCGAAGATCGGCCGGACTCCTTCATTTTCCAGCTGCGCCCTGTTGGCCGCGGCCAGGTCGAGCAGAAACCGATCGCCCGGTCCCTCGCGCGCGAACTTCGCATCGAACTGCGTGGCCACCTCGGGTCCCACTTCATAACAGCGCCCGCAGATGCCCGGACCGATGCCGGCCTGGATGCGGCGGCTGCCGAACTCGCGCTGCATGAACTTCACGGCGGCCGTGGCGACCCCGGCACGGGTTCCCCGCCAGCCGGCGTGCACGAGTCCGGCAACTTTCCGCTCCGGATCCCACAGCACGATCGGGTAGCAGTCCGCAAACGTTGCAAAGAGCGCCACGCCCGGGCGATCGGTGAGCAGCGCGTCGACATCGTCGATGGAGCCGCCTGGCTCGTCGACGCGCGCCACGGACGCGCCATGCACCGAGCCGATGGTCGTCAGCTCAGCGCCGTCGAGGCCGAGCACGCCGGCAAAGGTGCGTCGCGCGGCCATCACCGGCGCGGAGTCAGGGGCATGCTTCAAGCCGACTGAGCCTATCGCCACCGTCGAAAAGCCGTGAACCAGGCCCGGTTCGTCGACCAGCTCGGGAATGTGGAGGGCTGCCGGCGTCGTCGCCACCCCCAGAACTCTACGTGCGGGAGAATATGAGAGGGAACCTGCCGGTTCCCTCTCATCGCGCGGCGCCCGGCGCGGCGCTGCTCTCTTTCCCGCTGTTCGGATTTCCTGAAAAGTTCTCCCAGCATCGTCTGGAGTGAGGAAACAAAGTCGCGACCGGGAAAACCCGGCCGCCCTGGCCACGCCGGCGGCTAACGTTATGGGCGGCGGGAGCTCAGGACCTGTTCTATCTCTCGCTTGACCTGCTGGAGGTCCATGAACTCGCGGTAGACCGACGCGAACCGGATGTACGCGACCTCGTCGAGGTCGCGCAGGCGATCCATCACCATCTCGCCGATCTCGCCGCTCGGGATCTCGACCCGGCCGGACCGGCGTAGCTCGGCCTCGATGTCGTCGACGATCGCGCGCAGGCGTTCCGGCGAGATGTCTCGCTTCTCGGTCGCCTTCTTGAGCCCGGTGAAGAGCTTCTGCGGGTCGAAATCCTCGCGGCGCCCGTCCTTCTTGGTGACGTAGAACGGCACGGCTTCGATCCGTTCGTAAGTGGTGAAGCGCTGCCCGCATTGCAGGCATTCACGCCTCCGGCGGATCGCCTCCCCGACCTCAGAGTCTCGGGAGTCGACCACCTTCAGGTCGTGGTGACCGCAATACGGGCATCGCATGGGCTATTGAGTATTCCTACATTCGGTTGCGGAGAAACGCGGGGATGTTGATGTCGCCGAGGTCCTCGGCGCCGAACTCCGGCCGCTCGAAGGTCGTGCGGCTCCGAACCTCCTGCTTGGCCTCCTGCTGGGTCTTGCCGCCGAACCCGGTCGCGATGACCGTGATCTTGATCTCGCCCTGCATGGTGTCGTCGCGGACGACGCCGAAAATGATGTTGGCGCCCGGGTCGGCCGCCGAGCGCACGATCTCGGCCGCCTTCTGGACCTCCTGCAGGGTGATGTCCTTGCCGGCGGTGATGTTGAAAAGGATGCCCTTGGCGCCGTCGATGCTCGTCTCGAGCAGCGGGCTGGAGACCGCCTGCTTGGCGGCATCCTCGGCGCGCGAGTCGCCCGCGCCGTGGCCGATGCCCATGAGCGCCTCGCCGGCGTTCTCCATGATCGCCTTCACGTCGGCGAAGTCGAGGTTGATGACGCCCGGCTGCGTGACCAGGTCGGAGATGCCCTGGACGCCCTGGCGGAGGACGTCGTCCGCCATCCGGAACGCCTCCTCGAGGGTCGTCTTGGAGCTGGCGACCTGGGCCAGCCGGTCGTTCGGGATGACGATCAACGCGTCGACCTGGCTGCGCAGGGCCTTGATTCCTTCCTCGGCGGTGTCGTTGCGGATGCGGCCTTCGAAGGCGAAGGGTCTCGTGACCACCCCGATGGTCAGCGCGCCCGCCTCCTTGGCGAGCTCGGCGACGATGGCCGCTGAGCCGGTGCCGGTGCCGCCGCCCATGCCGGCCGTGATGAACACCATGTCGGAGTCCTGCACCACAGCCGAAAGCTCTGTGCGGCTTTCGTCCGCGGCGTCGCGGCCGCGGGTCCAGTCACCGCCGGCGCCAAGACCGCGGGTGATCTTGTTGCCCATCTGGACCTTGATGTCGGCCTGGCAGCGCTCGAGCGCTTGCTTGTCGGTGTTGACCGCGATGAACTGAACCTTGAGCGCCTTCGAGATCATGCGATTGACGGCGTTGCCGCCGCCGCCACCACAACCCACGACCTTGATTCGCGCTCGCCCTTCATGCAACTCACTTTCTTTCACGACTTCCTCCTGGTGGAAATTTGCTTTCGCTATGGCGAGCTCCAGCTGGTTCCGGGTCTGTTCTCTAGAAAAAATCTCGAAGCCACCTCACCGTTTTTTGGTACGTCGAACCGAACGACACCTGCTGCCTGGTGTTGTTGTGGGCGCGTGAGTGGGCTTTCAAGCCCCACTTGACCAGCCCAACCGATACCGCGAACGAAGGACCCTGCGCGCGATCGGCCAGGCCGGTCACGCCGGTTGGAGTGCCCAGCCGGACCGAGGTGTCGAAGACGAGCTGGGCCGCGTCGGTCGTGCCCATGAGACGCGATCCGCCGCCGGCCACGACGACGCCGGCGGGAAGCAGCCCATCGAAGCCGCTCTTGCGAACCTCTTCGCGGGCCATCTGAAAGATCTCTTTCATGCGCGGGCCGATGATCTCAGCGAGAAATCTGCGCGGCAATGCGTTGATGCGATCGCCGCCGACCTGGCGCACCTCCACCTTCTCGCCGTGGTCGATGACCTCCGGCAGCGTGTGGCCGTAGTTGAGCTTCAAGCTCTCGGCCTCGTCGAGGGTCGTCCTGAGGCCGATGGCGATGTCGCTCGTCACGTGGTTGCCGCCGACCGGCAGCACCGCGAGGTGCCGCGCCGCGCCGTCGTTATAAACGACGACCGCGGTCGTGCCGGCGCCGATGTCGATGAGACAGACGCCCAGGTCGAGCTCTTGGGCCGTCAGGACGCCTTCGCCGCCGGCGAGGCCGGAGCAGACGACGTCTTCGATGTCGAAGCCCGCTCCGTGCACGCACTTGATGACGTTCTGCACCGCCGTCTGCGCGCCGGTGATGATGTTGGTCTCGACCTCGAGACGGTGGCCGGTCATGCCAATCGCATCGCGCACGCCGTCCTGCCCGTCCACCGTGTATGCGCGGGGGATCACGTGAATGACCTGGCGGTCGGACGCGACGCTGACTGCGCGTGACGCTTCGACCACGCGCTGCACGTCGTCCTCACCGATTTCGCGATCGCCACTCGCAACGGCGACGACGCCCATCGAGTTCTGCGACCACAGGTGGATTCCACCAAGCGAGACGACGACCGACTCGATTCGCTGGCCCGCCATGCGCTCGGCGGCTACGGCTGCGGCCTGAATGGACGCGATGGTTTTGTCGAGGTTGACGACGACTCCCTTGCGCAACCCATCGGATGGGCTTTCGCCCACGCCGATGATGCTTACGGGCCCGTTCGAATCGTCAGACTCGGCTATGACAACCGCGACCCGGCTCGTGCCGAGGTCAAGACCGACAGATCGCTTCCGCCGCGACAATGTGTGCTGGAACGCCTCCTGGAACGTAGTAGTGATGTAAAGGCGGGTTGCCGGAGATTATAAGGGCTCCGGGGCGCTGGTGGACCAGATTTTGTGGGTCACCGAGGGCCCGGGACTAGCACTTGTGCCTCCTCTTGATACTCTCGCTCACAGATAATGACGGCGAATCGCTCCCAGGTTATTGAATATCCGCACCCCGAAGGCGACGATGGCGGCGATGTACAGCTCAACTCCAAGCTTGTCGCCGAAGTAGGTCAGACCCGCCGCCAGGATCGTATTGGTCACGAGCCCGCTGAAGAAGACGCGCGGCTCGAACGTGCCGGCGATGTAGGCCTTGAATGCTCCAAAGATGGAGTCGAGCGCGGCGAGCAGGGCGACTGCTGTGTATCGCGCGTAGACGATCGGAATCGTGAGCGGCGACATCAAGCCGAGCACGACGCCGAGAAGCGCAAACAGAATCGCGACGACGATCACTTGCAAGTGGGCACCGGTGATGGCGAAGGCTGCGGCGCGCCGGGCGATGGCGACGGGGTTGCGGGCGTGCGCGACTTGTAGCCCGCGGCCGGCTCGGCCGGGTTCATGACGTTGACGTAGGAGAGGTCTGTCGAGTTGTAGTCGACATTGCCATGGCCCGATATCGCTTTCAACGCCGACAGCTTGTCGCGCAGCGTTGTGAATTCCTCGGGCGTCAGCACGCGGCCAAAGTAAACCCTCCATCCTTTCTTGGAGATGAGCGTCAGGTCGCCGCAGGAATCGACGATGAAACCCGCCACCTCCTGGCCGATCAGCGCCGGGAAGCCGCGCTGGATGTTGACGAGCGCAGTGAGCAGTGCCGGGTCGAGCGCCTGCGCGCCGCTTTTTGGATCAGCGCCCGCGGGCCCCTGGATGTCGACGAGGGTGCCGGCCGAAGCGGCGGGTCCGAGCACCGTCGCCTGACTGGATAAGAGGAAGTAGCGCTTCCCCGCCCCAACGTGATACGCGGCGACCGGCTGCCATTCGCTGATGCTCACGACAACCGTCCCATCGAGCTGCGGTTGGACCGAGGCGGTGCGCACCCATACCTGGGACAGCAGGTGCTGGCGGTCCGACTCACCATCGACGGCGAGCACCGATCGGCTGCCGCTGAGCCCGGCTGCGCTCGCGACCTGCGCCGAGGTGAGGTGGTGCGCCCCAGAGATGTCGACCGCCTTCACCGCCATCACCGGTCCAAGCCACAACCATCCCAGCAGCGCACATTCGCCGGTCGCGACCCCAGCCGCGATGATGCGGCGAATCGGATGCACGTCGGGTTCCCGCAAGTTTCTCTCTGAGCGGGTCCAGAGCTGCCCCTTGAGCGGTGCCGCATCCTCTGGGCTTGGTCTCCGCCCGACGCGAGGCAACAAAGAACGGCGTCGACGGAACCTCATCGTGCTTCAAGCCCCTCTCCCCGCCCCTCTCCCCGACGGGGAGAGGGAGATTCCGGAGGAGGGCCCACGTGGTGTTGATGGCGACCGATCGCGTGGTCGACCAGGCGCTGGCACAGCTCATCGAATGCGATTCCCGCCGCCTTGGCCGCATCAGGCAGCAGCGAGAGCTCGGTCAGGCCGGGAACCGTGTTGACCTCGAGCATCCAGGGCGTCCCACCGGCGTCAACAATGATGTCGACGCGTCCCATCCCGGAACAGCCGAGGACGGTGAACGCGCGGCCGGCCGCCTCGGATGCAGCTGTGCGCGCCGCCTCTGGGATTCGCGCGGGGATGATGTGGTGCGACTTGCCCGCCGTGTACTTCGCGTCGTAGTCGTAGACCGGGTTGTCACTCACGATCTCCAGCGTCGGCAGCACCTGCAGGTCGGGTGTGGCGAGAACGCCGATTGTGATCTCCGTCCCCGAAGCAAACCGCTGGACCATCACCCGGCGGTCGTACTGGGCAGCGAGGACGAGCCCGCTCGCGACCTGGTCGGCGTCGCGGGCGATGGTGATGCCGATCGTCGATCCCTCCCGCACGGGCTTCACCACAAGCGGGAAGCCAAACCGCGCAATCAACCCTTCGACGCGGTGGGCGCTCACGCCCTGCTTCAACTCCAGCTCTTCGTACTCCGGTACATCCAACCCGGCGCCGGCCATCACGCCGTTGGCCCGCGATTTGTCCATGCACAGAGCCGAGGCAAGCACGCCCGACCCTGTGTACGGAAGGGCAAGAAGCTCGAGCATGCCCTGGACCGTTCCGTCCTCTCCGAGCCGTCCGTGCAGCGCATTGAAGACGCATGCAAAGTCGCCGTCGCGGAGCACGTCCCAGGTCGTCAAATTCAGGTCGATGCCGGTCACGTCATGGCCGCGGGCTCGGAGAGCGTTTTCGACCTGAGCGCCGGAGCGCAGCGACACCTCACGCTCGGCGGAACGTCCTCCACGAAGGACAGCGATTCTCACGCCCACTTCCCCACCAGCTCGACCTCGGGGACGAGCTCGATGCCGAAGCGGCGCATCACCTCAGCGCGCGCGTGGTTGATGAGCTTGGCGACATCAGCCGCAGTCGCGCCACCTTCGTTGACGATGAAGTTCCCGTGCAGCTGCGAGATCACGGCCGCCCCTTGCCGCGTGCCTTTCAGTCCGGCGGCCTGGACCAGCCTTCCGGCCGAATCCCCCGGCGGGTTCACGAACACGCTGCCGCAGTTCTTGGTCTTGATCGGCTGCGTCTGGTTGCGCTCGTTGGTCAGCTTGGCCATCAATCTCTTGGCCTCCTCCCCATCGCCCCGCTCGAGCTTGATGGTGGCGTCGATGACGAGCGACCCATGAAGCGGGCCGTCTCGAAGCGCCGATCTGCGGTAGCCGAGCTGAAGGTCTTTCGGGCTCCACGTACGGCGGTCGGCGCCCGGCTGGAACCCCCGTGCCTCGATGAGGACCTCGCGCAGCTCCTTGCCCCAGCAGCCTGCGTTCTGGTAGACGGCTCCGCCGACGGTGCCCGGCACGCCGATTGCGAACTCGAAGCCGCGCAATCCGGCGTCGGCCACTATCCTCGCAAGCCGCATCATCTTCAAGCCCGCTCCGGCGCGAACCCGAGTGCCCTCGACTTCGTAGTCGCGGTTGACGACGCGAACGACCAGGCCCTCTACGCCTGCGTCCGCAACGAGCAGGTTCGTGCCGGCGCCGAGCAGCAGGTAGGGGATAGCTCGCAACCGGCACCCTTCGAGCGCGACTTCGATCGCTTGAGGATTCGCCATCTCGGCGAAAAACTCCGCCGAGCCGCCGATGCCGAACGACGTACGCGATGCGAGCGGCTCGCCCTGGCGAACGCCAGGCAAGGCGCGAAGCCAGGTGAGGCTAGACCCTTTGCGCCAGCTCATCGCCCAACTTTCTGATGTCGCCCGCCCCCATCAATAAAAGGATGTCGTCCCGGCCGACCAGGCCCTCCAGCGCCTCGCGTGCGCGCTCGAAGGAACCGACGTAAATGCCATTGGGGACCAGGTCGGCAAGATCGCGGGCCTGGATGCCCGTCGGGTTTTCTTCGCCGGCGCTGTAGACGTCGAGCACGAGGACGCGGTCGGCACCGGTAAATGAACGTGAAAAGTCGCGGAGCAATGCAGCGAGCCGGGAGTATCGGTGCGGTTGGAAAACGACGATCAGGCGGCGATGCCTAAGCTCCCGTGCGGCCTGGAGGGTGGCCCGCACCTTCGTCGGATGGTGCGCGTAGTCGTCGTAGACCGGCGCGCCTTGAAAAACGCCCAGGAACTCGAGCCGGCGGTGCGCGCCGGGGAAGCGCTCGAGGGCGCCGGCCACGTCGGCGAAGGTCACGCCCAGCTCCAGCGCCATGGCGGCGGCAGCGGTGGCGTTCTGGACGTTGTGGCGTCCGGGCTGCCTGAGGTTGACCCTGCCCAGCTCTTGCCCGGCGTGATGCAGCGCAAAGGGGCGGCCCTCACCGCAGCGGTAGTCGGCGCTTTCGCTGAAGCCGTATGTGATTCGCCTGGCGGGCGTTTCGAGCGAGAGCGCGCGCTCGTCGTCGGCGCAAAGGAGGGCGATGCCGTCGGCAGGAAGCGCGCCTGCGAACCGGGCGAACAGGTCCTGCACCTC
>WNFP01007099.1_pt1 | contig 17296 bp, 17 predicted proteins | sample 5400201 | NCBI WGS metagenome assembly WNFP01 (sample SAMN13153355, study PRJNA577476) | soil metagenome | isolation source: 115 cm saprolite under Madrone tree | place: USA:California | collected 2016-06-14 | reverse complement strand
GGCTGATGGCTACAAGTCGTTGAATGATGGCCAAGCGGTTGAATTCGAAGTCACCAAGGGCCCCAAGGGCCTGCAGGCCTCGAACGTCCAACCCCTCTAAGTAGGTGTGCTCCCGGTTCGCCGGGCGCACCACTTCACACACAAATTCCGGGCGGCACGCGCAAGCGTCCCGCCCGTTTTTGTTTTCCCACGCCATCCCCAGTGTAGGGGCGCGCTTCAGCGCGTCCCAGGCCTTTAGGCCGCCGTTCCGCATCTTTCACGCTGCTACCTACTGATGACCCGCACGCGTCCGTCCGTCTTCGCTTCATATAACGCGGAGTCTGCGCGCGACAGCAGATCACGGAACTCTGGCCGCTCCGGAAGGTCAAATCCACCTACCCCAAAGCTCGCCGTTATTTGGACGTTTTGTCCCTCAAACGTGAACTCTTCGATCGTAAAGGTAGCCCCCAGCCGCTTGACGAGGTTTGTGACATGCGCGAGTGGAACGTGGGTGACCACCAGGACGAACTCATCCCCGCCCAGCCGCCCGCAGATGTCCGAAGAGCGTGTATTTTTCTTGAGAATCGCCGCAAATCGCTTGAGCACTTCATCGCCCGCCAAGTGACCGTACTGGTCGTTCACCAGCTTGAACTTGTTCACGTCCGCCAGCATCACCCACAACGGAAACCCGTGCCGGATCGCCCCTCCCAGTTGCTTCGCCGCATATTCCTCAACCGCTCGCCGATTCGGCAAACCCGTAAGGAAATCCGTCCGCGCCGCCGTTTCGAGCAGTTTGTTCTTTTCCTCAATCTCGCGGTGCATCTCAATGATTCTGCGGCCCACACCAACCCGCGCCACTAGTTCCTTCTCATGAAATGGCTTAGTTAAGTAGTCATCCGCGCCCGCCGCCAGGCCTTCCACGATGCTCTCTTTTTCCGCGTTGCTCGTAAGTAGAATTACATACGTATATCCCGCTTTGGACTCGCCCCGGATCCTTCGGCAAAGCTCCGGTCCGGAAAAATCCGGCAGCATCCAATCGGTGATAACGATATTCGGACGAAACTGCGCGATCGACGCCATAGCTCCCTGTCCGTCCTTCGCGAAGGCGACCTCGTACGGCTGCCCTTCCAGCGCATGCTCCAGCAACTTGCGCGAGAACGGCGAATCGTCCACCGCAAGAACACGTAGCCGGCCGCCGCCTGCATATTCGAATGCCGGGGTCGCCAGCTCCACCCTTTGCTTATCTTCCAATCTCAAGTGACTCCCAAACAGATTGAGGTTTCCGGTGCCAACCGGGCTCCGCAGGAAGGAACTTCTATAATCGCTTATGCCGATAGCCAACAGGCCGGGAATTAAAGCGAGGTTTCCACTGCAGGTTGGCAAGAGACCAAGCCTGCTCTTTGCTCTGTCAGCCTGATCACTTCCACCTCACAAGGGCCCCAAGGGCCTGCGGGCCTCCAACGCTTAACCCCTCTAAGTAGGTGTGTCCCCGGCTAGCGGGGTCGGGCCGATTATGAGTGCGTCACAACCTGTACCGACGGGCTATTGCCGAGCAATCTTCTTAACGACAACCTTGGACGATTCGGGATTCAGCCGGAGCAGGGGTAATCTGCATTGTCGAACTTCTTTTTCAACACCCACGAGGCTTCTTCCACGAATAGGTCAGCCATGACCCAGAGCACCATCCACCTAGAGCGCGTCTGCAAGAGCTACGGCGACGGCAAAGCCGTGCATGCCCTCCGTGATATCAATCTCAGCGTCGCGCAGGGCGAACGCGTGGCCGTCATGGGTCCCTCCGGCTCTGGCAAATCCTCTTTGCTCAACTTGATCTGCGGTTTGGATGATCCTACCAGCGGCACCGTCAGCGTCGCGGGCATAAGGATTTCGGACCTTAACGACGATCAACGTACCCGCATGCGCCGCGAGAAAATTGGAATGATCTTTCAGACCTTCAATCTTCTGCCTACTTTAAGCGCCGTCGAGAACGCCGCCCTTCCGCTTCGCCTGCAGGGCATGCGCCGCAAAGAGGCGGAACATCGCGCGGCTGCCATGCTCGAACGCGTAGGTCTAAGAACTCGAATCACGCATCGCCCCGATGAAATGTCCGGCGGTGAACGTCAGCGCGTTGCCATCGCTCGCGCCCTTATCTTCTCTCCTCCTCTTCTCCTGGGCGACGAGCCGACCGGCAATCTCGATTCCGCTACCGGCGATGAAATCCTCCTGCTCCTCGACGATCTTCACAAGGAATTCAACAGCACCCTGTTTCTCGTTACGCACAACGAACTTGTCGCCAGCTTCTGCGATCGCGTGATCACCCTTCGCGATGGTCATATCGTGGATGGTCATATCTCAGAAGAACAGCGGCCCGACCCCGTTCTCGCCGGATCCTACTACTAATGTTTCCGGCGCTCTGCCACATTAGCCTGCAGCAGTGGTGGAATCATCGTCTCCGCCTTTTCCTGACCACCATGGGCATTGCACTAGGTGTTGCGGTATTTTTCGCCATCCGCACTGCCAACATCACCTTGCTCGACTCTCTCCGCCTTACCGTCGAAAAGGTTGCTGGTAAAGCCACACTGCAAATCACTGCGGGCGAAACAGGTTTTCCTGAGGAAATCCTCGAAACCGTCCGCTCTACTCCCGGGGTAAAAATCGCCGAGCCGATTATCGAGGTCATCGCGCGCACGGCCTTCGCCGAAGAAGGAAACCTCCTCATTCTCGGCGTCGACACCGCTGGCGACCAGCAGCTGCGCGATTACCAGTTCGACAAATCGCAAACCCAAATTTCCGACCCGCTCGTCTTTCTGGCGCAGCCCAATTCGATCCTGCTTTCCCGCGCCTTTGCCGATCGTCACTCGCTGAAGATCGGCGATACCCTGCCCCTGTACGCGTCGATGGGTCGCAAAGACTTCACGGTGCAAGGAATCTTTAAGCCCGTTGGAATCGGCGAGGTTTTCGGCGGCAACATCGCCATAATGGACGTCTATTCCGCGCAGGTCGTTTTCAATCGAGGCCGCAATTTTGATCGCGTCGACCTGATGAATTCCCCGAATGTTCCCGTAGAGACCGTGCAGCAGAATCTGCACGCCAAATTGCACGCTGGGCTGGAAATCGTGCCTCCCGAATCGCGCGGTCAGGATCTCGAAAGCGCCGTCACCGCCATGCGTGTTGGTTTGACCATCACCAGTTTCACGGCCCTTCTCGTCGGCATTTACATCATCTTCAACTCGTTTACGATCACCGTAAATCAGCGCTGGAAGGAAATCGGCATACTCCGCTCCGTGGGTGTCGAGCGCCGCAACATCAATCTGATGTTTCTCTGCGAAGCTTTTCTGATGGGTGTCATTGGATCTGCGATCGGAATTGCCGCCGGCTATTACCTTGCGGCGATCGGCGTAAAAGTCATGGCCAACATGGCTTCTTCTGTCTACGGCTTCATGTCCACCTCGACGCCGGCTGTCTTTCGCATCCAGTACGCAATCACCTCCTTCATTCTCGGCGTAGTCACGTCCGTCTTTGGTGCTTGGTTCCCAGCGCGTGCGGCGTCGCACCTGGATCCCACGTTGGCGCTGCACAACATCGAAGCGCGCAAGCGGGAGGCTGTGCTAGGGTGGGGCCGCGTTACTGTCGGCCTTGTTCTTACTGTGTCCAGCCTCGCGTTAATGATCTGGACGCCCTCCGGCGTGGGCGCCACCTTCCAATTCTCCTATGCCATCCTGATGCTCTTGGGCTTGACGACCCTCTTGCCGAAACTCATCGAGATGATTTCGCACGTCCTTCGCCCTTTCATGGACTGGATGGGTGGGGCGGAGGGTGGTCTCGCCGTCGACGCTATGATCCAGTGTCCCCGCCGCAGCTCCGCCACCGTTGGTGCGCTCATGGTCGGGCTCATGTTCGTTTTCTCGACGGCGGGCTATATTCAAAGTTACCGGCACATGGTTGACCGCTGGATGAAGCAATCCCTAAACGCCGATATCTTTGTCGCCACATCCACCGTTATGCGATCCACCACTTATCATTTCAACGAACAGCTCGGCCAACAGATCGCCGGCGTCCCCGGCGTGAAGCGGCTTGAAAACGTCCGCTTCACATCCGTCCCGTATCACGGCGACAGTGCCGCCCTGATAGCCATCGAGATGGACGGTTTCATGGCTCGCGCCGTCGACGCCGTGGAAGGGGAGAGCAAGAAAACCCTCCTCGACGCGCTTCCAAGAGGCGCAGGCGTGCTCGTCTCCCGAAACTTCGCCACGCGCTGGAAGATGCATATCGGGGATTCGCTCACGCTGAATACTCCTAACGGTACGCTCAAGCGCCCGATTCTTGGCATTCTCGATGATTATCGCTCGGAGAAAGGCACCATCTTTGTCGATCGCGCGCTCTACAAACAATGCTGGCATGACAATGCCGTCGACTTCTTCTTCGTTACGCTCAACCCTGGCGTCGATCCCGTCGCGGCCAAGCGCCAGATTCAGAACCTCACCTCCAACACGGTCCACGCATTCGTCTACACTCAGGTGGAATTCAAGAAGTGGGTGTACGGCCTGGTGGATCAGTTCTTCGTGCTCAACTACATGCAACTGGTGATCGCCGTAATTGTATCCATGCTCGGAATCGTGAACACGCTCATGATTTCCATATCCGAGCGCCAACGTGAAATCGGCATAATTCGTGCGATCGGCGGGCTGCGCGCTCAGATACGCAAGCTAATCCTGCTTGAAGCGGTTGCCATTTCGATTGTAGGTGTGGCCGTGGGGGCGCTCGCCGGAATGCTTACCACCGAATTCATGGCGCACACTGTGTCTATGGTCTTAGCGGGATACGCCGTTCCATTCTATATTCCCTGGATGTTGATCCTTATCAGCCTCCCGATCGTAATCGTGATAGCGCTGCTGGCGGGATGGTGGCCCGCCCAACATGCCGTCAGCAATCAAATCATCGAGGCAATTGGATATGAATAGGCCGGTGTCGCGTGGCGTTGCGGGGATTCTGAACGCGCTTCTCGCTTCCGCGATTCTACTTTTCCTCATGACTGCTCCGGCCTTCGGCGACGACATCGACCCTCGCAAGATTCTCGACGGCGTGTACGAGCAGGACACCAGCCGGGACACCACGATGAGAGCCGTATTCGACATCTTCGACAGAGACGGCCGCAAGACCACAAAGAAGTTCATGCTGTTTCGCCTGGGCTCGCCAGGCGATAGTAAGACCCTTGTGCGCTTCACCGATCCCGCGGAGATTGGCGGGGTTGCGCTGCTTTCCTATAATCACAAAGGCGACACTGGCCGGCAGTGGCTCTACATCCCCGCCACCCGACGCACGCGCAGCGTCACGCCGCGGGAAAGTTCCGAGAAGTTTGCAGGCACTGACTTTACCTACGAAGACGTTGAGGAGCATGTGCTTGACGATTTCAATTACCGGCTGCTCAGCGACAACGAGATTATCGACGGGCACAAAACGTACAAAGTGGAAGCGAAGCCGGTGGATGCGAGCCGTTCGCAATACAAGTATGTCTACTATTGGGTTGGGCAGGATGTTCCGGTCATCCTGCACGCCGAAATGTACGACCGGGACGGAAAACTGATCCGCGAACTTCACGCCTCCGCGCTCAAGAAAGTTTCCGGGATGTGGGGTGCCCGCCATGTCGAGATGCAGTCCGTAGGGGAAAAAACCCGCACGGTGCTGACCATCAACGAGGCTAAGTTCAATCAACATCTCGATGAGAAACTCTTCACGCCCGAAGGCCTGGAGAATCCGCCAGCGGTTAAACACTGAGCTGTTTTTGCAGGTCAGTTCCTTCCGGTCCTCCATTCCTCGGCGATCGATCCTCCAGATGTAGGACGAAAGCTATGACGTAAGCCATTGCTTCATCTGACTTCCTCCTATAGAGGTATACTTTCCGCAGCTTCTTCCCAAGAGGGCTTTAATGAAAACCGAAGTCTCTACGGTGACCACCAAGGGCCAGCTGGTCATCCCCGCCAAGCTGCGCCGCAAATACGCCATTCGGAAAGGCACGCAAGTGGCCTTCCTCGAAGAGGAGAACCGACTCGTTCTCCAGCCGCTCACCCCGGAATTCATTCGCAGCCTGCGCGGCTCTCTCAAGGGCCATCCTTCAGCCATGAAAATCCTGCAAGAAGAGCGCAAGCGCGACCGCGAGCTATGAAACGCATCGTTCTCGACGCCAGCGCCGTGATGACCTTTTTCGAGGATCGCCCCGGAGCCGCCAAGGTCGAGGAGATCGTCGCTCGCGCCGCCGAAGGCAAGTGCGAACTGCTGATGAGCGTGGTCAATTGGGGCGAGGTCTACTACTCCGTCTGGCGCGCTAAGGGCCCCGCCATGGCACGCAAAATCGTCGCTGAAATCGGCCAGCTGCCCATCGTGCTTCGCCGCCGCCCTCGCCTCCGATCGCAAAGCCTCCCTCGCCACCAGCGACGCCGACTTCGCCAAAGTCGAGCGCCGCCTCAACCTCCTCTGGACCCGCTGACCTCTCCGCAGCGCCGTCCCTTACCTCGCCATCGTTCAATGGAACGATCAAATTACACCTGCTCGCGAGCTTCCTGAATCTGCTACTATTTCAGCATTTCCTCAGGCAAAGAATCCGGAACTGCTGGAATAAAATAGGAAAGCCATGAAGCTGCATCTGCTTCTTTTTCTCCTTGCTCTAGTGACCATCGCCGGGTGCGATCAGTTTAATCCGTCCGCAGACAAGAGCACTAGGACCCAGGCCACAAAGGAAAGTCGAGTTCCTGCAATCGGTTTGTTCTTACGCGATACGACGCTGGTGTAGCTTTTGACACTCAGACCGGCCAACTGTGCCGCACATGGGATCGGAAGCTAATAGGCAAGCCGGCCAAACCTGTAAGGGATCTCTCTTGACTAATACACTTAGTCCAGTGGCTTTTAGCAGCCTTCTTAGCTATCTCTTTTCCTGCGCTTGGCGGTCAAGTTTGGATGCTCTGGCCTTGCCGCCCTTCTTAGTCTTTTTTCTCGTGATAAAACTCAACCAAATGACAGTTTGGACACTCGTAAGCCTGAAGCGGAATTCCTGCCTTCTCGGAAACAATAGTGCTTTGAGTGCCGTATCGCTCTTCTCCGGTCGCAGGAACGACAGACAGGAATTGCGATTTGTTCATTGGCGGGGAATCTGGACATTTTGGGCAGGTTTTTATGGTTGCCATCGCACGGCCCTCCGTTCACTTTGTGGACTGCGTTTTACTTATTCGGAGAAACTCACAAGGACCATACTGCCCGCAATCCTTCGTTCTCCCGTCTGGGCTATAAACCAATATCTTAATGTCCGAAAGTGTGTATCTCATTTTAGTCTCTGGAATTATTGTTCCTACCAAACTCTTTAACTGGTCGCAACTCACATGAGACCCGTAATAATTGTCGCATTTGGCGACGATTTTCAAATCTTTATGAAAGATTATGAATTCAGGCTGTGCTTCACCGGCGGGTTGCGAATAACTCACGATCTTGTAGCCGCTTTGGATTTGTTGGCAGCCAGCCAAGAGGACCGCGAACAAACCTAGAAGCGAGGTTTTCATAGTGACAGGATGGGGCTTTAGGGGTCAAATTTCAAACCTGACCCACTACCCGTGATTTTCGTGCGTGTTGTGGCAACGTGATTCTGTCACCCTAACGGCAACATAAAAGTGTCACCCCCCTGTTACGGCTGCGTGTTCCAGGCGGGTGTCGCCGTAGTAGAGCGAGACGCGCCCGTCGAGAGCTTGGTAGATGTGCACTTTGGCGCCTGCGAAGCTGTAGCGGCGTGCTTGCTGGGGGATTTGAAAGCGGCGGCCATCCCACTGCACGACGTTGTCGTTGCTGACGGTGCGTTCGTGCACGAAGCAGCAGATGCGGTCAAGGTCTTCCGGAGCAGGACGCCAAGCGGTTGGGTTTTCGCGAGGCTGCCGAGCGAAACGGCGGTTGTAGTCGGCGATGAATCTGCGCAGGACAGCGTTGGCGATCCTGCAGCACGCCCCAGAGGCGCTCGACGCGGCCTTTGGCCTGCGGGCTGTTGGCGGCGATGAAGGTGACGCCGAGTTGTTCGAGGGCGCGGCCGAACTGGGTGGGCTGGCGTTTTCCGGCGAGTTGTTCTTCCACCGACCAGATGTCATCGTTGCGGACGAAGACGCCGCTGTGATCGCCGTAGAAAGCCAGCGGTACGCCGTGGCGGCGGAGCATCTGTTTAAGCAAGCAGAGATAGCCGAAAGTGGTTTCCGAGGGGAAGAACTGGGCGGCCAGGATTTTGCCGGTGGCATCGTCCTGCATGCCGAGAGCGGTGAGCTGCGGGCCACGGCCTTCGAGCCAGTCGTGCGGGCTGCCGTCGAGTTGCACGAGTTCGCCGAGGCGAGTCCGGCAGGCGGCGGTGACTGGGCCGGCCGCGGTTGGCGTGAGCCAGAGCCGCCTCCCCGTCTTCGCGCATACGCTTTTTCAAGCGTTTAATCTGGCGCACGCTCAGACACAAGAGTCCGGCGGCTCCGGCACACGCCATGTCTCCCTTGATGCATGCGCTGATCACGCTCACTCGCTGCAGTTCCTTCTGGCTCAACGGAAATGTCTCCTGTCTCATGGGGTGACATTTTCACGTTGCCGTTAGGGGGTGACAGAATTATGGAGCTAAGACACCCGTGATTTTCGTGCGTTGACGGGTTTGGTGTAAAGCCACTATAATTGGGGTTTGTCTTTAGCGCTTGGAGGAGAGATGTACGCCGTCATTCAGACCGGGGCGAAGCAGTATCGCGTCGCGCCCGGCGACACTATACGGATTGAGCGGGTCAGCGGAGAGGTGGGCGAGAAGGTGACGTTCGGGTCCGTGCTGGCTGTGCATACCGACGACAAGAAGGTGGTTGTTGGAACGGACGCGTCGAAAGTGACCGTCACCGGGAAGATTATCAGCCAGGGGCGGGCGAAGAAATTGACGGTGCTGAAGTTCAAGAAGGGCAACCAGTACAAGATTTCGCGTGGGCACCGGCAGAATTTTACGGCCGTGCAGGTTAGCGATATTAAGTTGTAAGGGAAGCAGTTGAGGCCTGACGTGACGCTTGCACATTTCGCGTCTGCATCTGTGGACGCTGAGGTCCTTCGGCTACCCTCGTCGGGTAGCCTGAGGATGACACCGCGAGGTGTTTTGGCGTCAGCGGCACGATTGAAGGGCGACCGGCGAAAAAGCCTCAGGCCCAAAAGGCGGGCCTGAGCTACAGGTTTGGCGGGATTGGCCTGGATAACACAGGAAAGCAGAGGATCGAGTCATGGCACATAAGAAGGGCGGCGGGTCTTCGACGAACGGGCGGGATTCGCATGGGCAGAGGCTGGGAGTCAAGAGATTTGGCGGGCAGCTTGTGAATGCGGGAACGATTTTGGTGCGGCAGCGCGGGACTAAGCATCAGGCCGGCGTGAATGTCGGGCAGGGCAAAGACGATACGCTGTATGCGATGGTGACCGGGTACGTTACATTTGTGGACCGGGGCCGGCATGGGCGGTTCATCAACGTGACGCCGACGGAGCAGGCGAAAGCGGCTGCGGTCAACTAGATTGAGAAATGCGCACAGCCAAAAATGGCTGTGCCACTTAGCGCGGCTCGGCATTGCTGAGCCGCTTTTCTTTTTGGCTTTATCTTGGGGCGTCGGAGGAGACGCAGCTTAGGGCGCCGCCGGGGAAAAACTTGAGGTAGGCGCTGCGGCCGTGGGCGGGAATGATGGCGAGTTCGGGAACCATGGCGTGAAGCTGGTTGAGCTGGGCGACGATTTGGTTGGCGAGCGCGGGATCGTTATCGCTGCCGCGCAGGAGCAGGGATTTTCCGACGCGGCTCTCGAAACCGCGCTCCTCATCGACGGCGTCGCCGACGTAGAACAAGCGGCGATACGGGTCGAGATTCACGAAGATGCCGACGCTGCCGGGGGTGTGGCCGCTCAGAGGCACGACGACGACTGAGCCGTCACCGTAGAGGTCGGCGCTTTCATCAAAGGTCTCATAGGGACGAGGCTCGAATTTCAGCGTCGGCGCGTCGGCGGGCGGAAATCTTTGCGTATGCGCGGGAATCACGAAGCCTTTGGCTTGCACGGCGGCGTCGAAGGCAAACTGCAATTCTTCGCGAGTGAGGAGCACCGGAACGCGGGGTAGATCCATCAAACCTCCGGCGTGATCCAGGTGGACGTGGGAGAGAATGACCCAGCGAATTTTGCCGGGGTCACCGCCGACGAGGCGCATGAGTTCGGGGAGCGGCACTTCCGGATTTAGCTGACCCGCCAGATTTTTGAGCTTGAGGCGCAGAAGGAACGGGTAACCGGCAATTTCGTCGTCGAAGTGCATGGAATTGCCGGTGTCGATGAGGAGATCACCGGCGGGATGCTTGACGAGAATGCTTCCGGCGGTCATGGCGAAGGGAAAGCTAGTGAACGTGCTGCCGGTTTCGACCCAGCAGGCGGCAAGGCCCTTGAGCGGGTTGATTGCGGGCGCTACGCGGGCGTGTGGAGGAGCGGCGGGCAGCGCGTCGCGGCGGAAATAAAGGAACCAGGCGCCGACGCCGACGAGAATGGCGAGGAGCATGAGCAGGATTACGGCGCGACGCAGCCACACACGGATACGAGACACGATCCAGGACCTCCGAGAATTTCTTGAATTTGCGCCAGGGCTGAATGGCTATGTTATCGTTTTTTGAGAGGGAGTAGGAACTGTGTTTGTTGACGAAGCGAAAATTCTTGTGAAGGCGGGGAACGGCGGGAACGGCTGCGTGGCGTTCCGGCGGGAGAAATTCGTGCCGCGCGGGGGACCGTCCGGGGGCGACGGCGGCCACGGCGGAAGCATTTACCTGGAAGCGAATCCGAACGACAACACGCTGCTGCGTTACCGCTACAATCGCGAATTCAAGGCGGACCGTGGGCGTCACGGGGAAGGCTCGAACTGCACCGGGCATTCGGGCGCGGACATGATTTTGCAGGTGCCGGTGGGGACGCTGGTGTTTGACGGGGAGCACGGCGAAACGATTGCGGACCTTGCCGCACCGGGGCAGCGCGTGCTGGTTGCAAAAGGCGGGCGGGGAGGACGCGGGAATCAGAACTTTGCGAAACCGTGGCACCAGGCTCCGCGGGAACATGAGGATGGGCATCCCGGCGAAGAGCGGCATTTGCGGCTGGAGCTGCGACTGCTGGCCGACGTGGGGTTGGTGGGCTTTCCGAACGCGGGGAAGTCGACGCTGATTTCCGTGATTTCGGCGGCGCGGCCGAAGATTGCGAACTATCCGTTTACGACTCTGGAGCCGAATCTGGGCGTGGTGAACGCGGACGGCGGGGGAGGCAGCGAAGGACGAGAGATTGGGCGAACATACGTGGTGGCCGACCTGCCGGGATTGATTGAAGGCGCGCATGAGGGTGCAGGGCTGGGGATTCGATTTTTGCGGCACGTGGAGCGGACGCGGCTGCTGGTACATCTGATCGACACGAGCGACGCTTCGGAGGCAGACCCGATTCATGCGTTCGAGGTGATTTCCGGGGAGCTGCGAGCGTTCAGCGATTCGCTGGCGGAGAAGCCGGTGATCGTGGTGGCGCCCAAGCTGGATGCTACGACGGACCGCACGCGCCTGGAGGTGCTGCGCGAATTCTGCAAGGCGCGAGGGTTGGAGTTTCACGCCATATCGGCGGCGACAGGCGAAGGCGTGCGAGAACTAGTGAGGTCGATTGCGGATGCGCTCGACAAGATTCCCAAAGCCGCGCCGGAACCCGCGGCCGAGATGCAGCGTGACTCACACGAAAATGCCGCCGATACGACCACCGCGCGCCTCGAGAATTTATGAGAAGATGCAGGTCATAAGCTCTTGGGAGGCGTATTGACCACCGCGCAGGCGCAGCGCACCGCCGCAAAACATCATCCTCGCCGCATCGCGCTGTTTGGAGGCTCGTTCGATCCGATACACTCCGGGCATCTTGCCGTGGCGCGAGCCGCAGACCGGCGATTTAATTTCGACGAAATTCATTTCGTTCCCGCCAGCAGGCCGCCGCACAAGTTGAAGCAACACCTGGCGCCATTTCCACATCGTTTTGCCATGGTGGCGCTGGCGTGCACGGAGCATCCGCACTTTGTTCCGTCGGTTGCGGAAGCGGGAGAAGATTTCAGCGGCACGCAATTGCACTATTCGGTGGATACGGTGCGGTATTTCCGACACACGTATCACGGGCACGGCGACCGCGTCTATTTCATTGTCGGCGCGGACGCGTTTCTGGATATTCCGACCTGGAAGGAATACGAGACACTGCTGGAGCTTTGCGATTTTATCGTGGCGAACCGGCCGGGCATTCGGGCGGAGGCGCTACGGCTGGTGATTCCGCCGGAATTGATGGGCCGCGGTGGGAAAAGAAGAGACAGCGAGGCGGTACACGAGTCCAGCGTGGTGGCGCACTTGCATCGCACCAGCGTGTATCTGCTGGAGAACGTGGCCAGCGAAGTTTCGGCCACAGACATTCGGCGGCGCACGCATCGCGGACAATCCATTCATGGACTTGTCGCGGTGCGCGTCGAGGAATACATTTCGAAACAGGGTCTCTACCGGTGAACTACAACTCATTGCCAGAAGGTGTGCGGCGCGCCGTCGAGGCGGCGCAGAACAAAAAGGCAGCGACTATTTCCGTGCTCGACCTCAGCGAAGTGGGCGCCTTTACTTCCTACTTCGTGATTTGCACGGGATTCAGCACGCCGCAAGTGCAGGCGATTTGTACGGAGGTCGAGGAGCAGCTCTACAAGGAGCTGGGGCGCTCGCCGGAACACCGTGAAGGGTGCAGCTCGTCGGAATGGGCGTTGCTGGATTTCGGGAGCTTCATCGTCCACGTATTCAGCGAGCAGGCGCGGCGCTACTACGACCTCGAACGGCTATGGCGCTCCGCGCCAAAACTGGAAATCCCGGACGAGCCGGAGGGAGCACCCAGCCATGGCACGCGCGGAACGCGAAACGTGGCAATGGGTGGTTCGCATATTCCCGGTGAAGCGGTTTCAAAATGACGGCGGAGCGGCTGCCGTGGATCTCCGTGGACCCGGCGTCGCAGAGTCTCTTTGAGTTGGCGCAAAGAGTCGCTGCTGTGCCTACCACATTGCTGATTACCGGCGAAAGTGGGTCGGGCAAGGATTACCTGGCGCGGGTGATTCACGAGCTGGGGCCGCGGCGCGACGCGCCATTTCTCAAGATTGATTGCGCAAGCCTTCCTGCGCAGCTTGTCGAAAGCGAATTGTTCGGCCACGAGCGTGGGGCGTTCACCGGCGCGATCGAGCGCAAGCTCGGACGATTTGAGCTTGGCGGCAACGGGACCATTGTGCTGGACGAAGTGGCGGCACTTTCGGCGGCGGCGCAAAGCAAGCTGCTGCGCGTGTTGCAAGAGCGCGCATTCGAGCGGCTGGGCGGAACGGAAACACTGTGCATCGAAGCGCGCCTGGTGGCGCTGACCAACGTGGATCTTCCCGCGGCGGTGGCCGCCGGGCATTTTCGCGAAGACCTTTTCTTTCGCATGAACGTGCTGACCATCGCGATGCCGCCACTGCGGGAGCGCCGGGGTGACATTCTGCTGCTTGCGGATCATTTTTTGGCTGCACTGTCCCTGGTGCATGCGCGCGGCGGCGTGCGGCTTAGCGAGGCTTCCCAAAGGATGTTGGCCGCGTATTCATGGCCGGGCAATGTTCGCGAGTTGCGCAACGCGCTGGAGCGCGCCGTCGTTTTTAATCGCGTGGAGGTGCTCGAGCCCGAGCATTTTGCGGAAAATATTCGAGCCGCTGCGGCGGGAACCTCCGGGATGATCGCGGGCCTGCGGTCTCTGGAGGATGTGGAGAAGGAAGTTATCGCTGCAACGCTGGAAGCCACGCACTACAAAATCACGCAAGCTGCGACGATACTTGGCATCAGTCGCAAGACATTGCTGGAAAAGCGCAAGAAGTATGGACTGAAGTGAGAGAGCCCGGGACGTAAGCGTTTTGATCTTGCCAAGCTGGGGCGCAGCATGCTGCGCCCCTACGGGTGGCCGAATGCGTACGGCTTGCGGTGACATCGAGTGCACGCGTGCCAATTCGCTGAGAGGCCCGTGCTAAACTCAATTCAGGCCAACCACCACCAGCGGTCGGCCCTCTCGCGGTGTTTCTTCAAGACCGCCTCTGCTGATGCCCAAAGAACTTTTCGGAACTGACGGTATTCGAGGCGTGCCAGGCACGCCACCCTTGAACGACGCCACGCTGTATGCGACCGGGCGCTCGCTCGGGAGCTATTTAAAACAAACCAGTCCCGCAGCTCGCGTGCTGATCGGGATGGATACCCGCGAGTCGGGCCCGCATATCGCGGCGCTGCTGGCTGCTGGGCTGGGCAACGCGGGAGTGACGGTTGATTTCGCAGGCGTAATCACCACGCCCGGTGTCGCGTGCCTAGTGCGGCAAAGAGGGTTTCAGGCCGGCGTGGTCATTTCCGCCTCGCACAATCCCTTTCAGGACAATGGCGTGAAGCTTTTCTCCAGTGCCGGGATGAAATTTCCGGATGCGGTCGAGGAGACTCTGGAAGAGGACATCTTCAAGCACCGCCGCCAACCGGCGCCCAAGCATCCGCCGGCCCTCGTGGCGGACGAGACTTTGGATGCTCGCTACCTCGATTTCCTGCGCAGCAAGGTGATTCCGGGGGCAAAGCTTTCCAGCCTGCGCCTGGTGTTGGACTGCGCTAACGGGGCTGCCTACAAACTTGGTCCGGAACTTTTTGAGTCTTTGGGCGCGAAAGTTATCGCCATGGGCGCGGAGCCAGACGGGCGCAACATCAACGCGGATTGCGGGTCGCTGCACCTGGAAGGATTGCAAAAGCGCGTGGTAGCGGAGCGGGCGGGGTTGGGAATCGCGTTTGACGGCGACGCGGACCGAGCAATGTTCGTTTGCCAGTCGGGCAGGGTTGTCAATGGTGATGGCGTTCTTCTGGCTGCCGCGCGCCAGTTGAAATCGGCTGGAAAGCTGAAGGGTAACCGGGTGGTGGCAACCTCGATGTCGAACCTTGGGCTGGAACGAGTGCTCGCGCGGGAGGGGATCGAACTGGCTCGCGCTGCGGTCGGCGATCGTTACGTGCTCGAGGAAATGCTCCGTAGCAACAACGTTTTGGGCGGCGAACAGTCTGGTCATGTGATTTTTCTGGACGACTCGCCTGCCGGGGATGGGTTGCTGACGGCGGTGAAGATTGCGTCCCTGGTTTCGATAAACGGAAGACTGGAATCGTTGATTACCGGGCTCAAGGACTACCCGCAGATCATCGTGAATGTGAAAGTGAAATCGAAGCCGCCGCTGGAGTCGCTGCCGCGAGTGTCGCGCGCACTGGCCGAAGCGCAATCGGCGCTGGGCGACAATGGGCGGGTGGTGTTGCGCTACTCGGGAACGGAACCGCTGGCCCGTGTGATGGTCGAAGCGGAGCACGATGCGGACGTCCAACGTCACAGTCAGGCGTTGGCAGACGCGCTGCGCGAGTCCATCGGGGCCTGATTGCCGGCGTCATGTAGTTCTTTTAGTTCTTTGGTCGCAATGCTCCTTTCGTCCAGCCGTTTTTTGGGGACAAGATTCCCGTGTCACATCCTTGTAACAGGCGTGTTTCTCCCAAAGAATGGATGTTGACCCGGATTTGCCTGTGGGATTTTGTAGGCGGCAATCGTAGTTTTGCAACAGCCGGACCCTTAAATCAGGCTAACTCCCGTCGTTTCATGTAACTGCTTGATTGTGAATTTCCGGTGACACGCTGGCACACGGTTTGCTCTCTGCCTTTGGCAACGCTGTTGAAAAAGATTGGCTTCCCGGGGTGGCCGGATCCCAACCTCGACTGGGTCTCCGGTTTTGGGGGGTCAGTTCTAACAAAAAGGGGGCTTGCACCAGCCCCCTTTTTCATTGTCGGACCGCGATCGCTTCGGTGTTTAGTTCGCTGCTCCCGCGAGTGGTTCCTGTCCTGACCAGGTAGGGCGCAAAACAACGCGCCCATCGGCCCAGCCCTGCTGCCCCAAACTAAGTTCCTGGCAGAAAAATCCAGCTCAATGCCTAAACGAACAGTCGCTATTGGCGCAGGTGCGCGTCGAACCATGCAAGGGTGCGGGCGATCACGTCGCGCTGGTGCTTGGGATTGGCGAAGAGGTGTCCCTCGCGTTCGTACACCACGAATTGGGTTTCGACGCCGAGCGTCTTGAGGGCGTGCCAGAATTCGTAGGACTGCGGGGCGGGAACTTCGCCGTCACTGTCGCCGACCAGAATCAGGGTAGGGGTCTTGACCTTCTTAATGAAGGTTATAGGCGAGCTCTTGGCGTAGACTTCGGGGTCGTCGTAAACGGACTTGCCGAAGAACGGGATCATCCATTGGTCTATTAGGTTCTCGCCGTAATAGGACTGCCAGTTGGAGAGGCCTGCGCCGGCCATGGCCGCCTTGAAGCGATTGGTCTGCGTGACCGCCCACATGGTCATGAAACCGCCATAGCTCCAGCCGGCGATGCCGAGGCGGTTGGGGTCGATGGGCGCAACGCGAATGCCCTCGTCGACGCCCGCCATAATGTCCTTGAAGTCGCCGTAGCCGAAATCTCTGACGTTGGCGCGGGTGAACGCTTCGCCCTGGCCGAAACTGCCCCGTGGATTGGGAGACAGGACGAAGTAGCCCATGCCTGCCAGGCCGGAGGCAAAATCGTGGCTTCCGGGCCAGTGCGACAACGATATGTGAGACGGTCCGCCGTGGACATAGACGACGAGGGGATACTTCTTGCCGGGATCGAAATCGCGAGGATACAGCAGCCAGCCTTGCACGTCGTAGCCGTCGCTTTTCCAAGTGATGCTTTTTGCTTCACCCCAGGCAGGTTTGAGGCTCGCATTGCGACTGGTGACTGGAGTGGGTGCGGAAGACTCACTCGTGATCAGCACGACTTCCGGTGGGTGGCTGTACGACCGGAAGATGCCGGTGATGGTCTTGCCGTCATTCGCGACGGAAAGCACGAAACCGAAGATTCCAGCCGCGCTAAAAGCTCCTTCGCTCGACCAGCGCTGTTCGATCTTGCCGGTGGCGGGATCGAGCGTGGCGATGGCGCTGTTACCGCCGACAAACTCGCTAAAGAGGATTTTTTTATCGGGTAGCCAGTCGAGCCAGGCAGCGGAGGCCTTCCTATCTTTCGTGAGATTTTTCGCGTCGCCGCCCTGGCTACCAACGGTGAAAATATCGCCGCCGGTCAAGCCTTCGTCGCTCATAATGCCTTCGATAAAGGCTATTTGTTTGCCGTCGGGCGACCACACGGGGTTGGCGATTTGCAGTTTGGGTTTGTAGATGGATTTCATCGGGCCGGTGGCGGCGTCGACCGTG
>WNFP01008668.1_pt1 | contig 17302 bp, 24 predicted proteins | sample 5400201 | NCBI WGS metagenome assembly WNFP01 (sample SAMN13153355, study PRJNA577476) | soil metagenome | isolation source: 115 cm saprolite under Madrone tree | place: USA:California | collected 2016-06-14 | reverse complement strand
CTTGTGGACGAGCGGACAGCACGAAGCGGTTTTACGCGTGGCTTTCAACCCCAAATCGGGTATCCGCGCGGACCAATTCGAAGAGCGCCTGAGAAAGAGTTTGCCGGGTGAATTTCCAGGATGCCAATTCTCGTTTGAAGCCGCGGATCTCGTCACGCAGATCATGAATTTTGGAGCTCCCACTCCTGTCGAGATCAACGTGGCTGGGCCGGATTTGGGGGCCGACCGAGCCTTCGCCGAGAAAATTCGCACGGAGCTGGGACACATTGGCGCTCTCCGTGACCTCCAGTATGACGAGCCTTTGGACTATCCAAGCATGAATGTGAATGTAGATCGCGAGCGGGCAGGACAACTAGGCGTGACTGTCGATAAGGTGGGCCGATCGTTCCTCGCGGCCACCTCGTCCAGCCGTTTCGTCACGCCGAATTACTGGGCCGACCCAAAGTCCGGGGTAGCGTATCAACTGCAAGTGCAAATCCCTCAAGCCGAAATGACTTCCATTCAGGACCTCGAGCACGTGCCGGTGACACTCGGCAGCTCCTCGCACCCCCTGTTGGGCGATGTAGCACAAATCACTTACGGAAACACGGTCGGTGAGTATCACCGCTTGAACGGACAGCGGATGGTGACACTTACTGCGAATGTCTCCGGCGAAGATCTCGGACGAGTCTCGAACCGGCTAGAGGAGGCCATCAAGAACGCTGGACCTCCTCCACGTGGGGTGAACGTGAAGGTCCGAGGGCAGGTGGGCCCCATGAAGCAGACGCTAACGAATCTCGCCGTGGGACTTCTTCTTGCCGTGCTGGTCATCTACCTGCTGCTCGCCGCCAACTTCCAGTCGATACGATTGGCTCTGGTTGTTCTTTCGACCGTCCCTGCCGTTATCTGCGGCGTGATTTTTGCCCTGCTGCTTACGGGAACGACCTTGAATATCCAGTCCTTCATGGGAGCAATCATGGCCATCGGCGTCGCTGTTGCCAACGCGATTCTGCTGGTCATCTTTGCCGAGGAGTACCGTCGAGCCGGGAACGCCTCAAACGTGTCGGCAATCCACGGTGCGCAAACCCGCATGAGACCGATCCTAATGACCAGCATGGCGATGGTTGCGGGAATGATTCCCATGGCGCTCGGAATCGGTGAGGGAGCACAGCAGACCGCTCCTCTCGGGCGCGCGGTCATCGGAGGATTGTTGTTTGCCACCGCAGCGACTCTGCTGATCTTGCCTCTGGTGTTTTCGATGGTCCAGGAACGAGCGGGCACTCGCTCGCCGTCGCTCGATCCGGACGATCCGCAGAGTGCTTTTGCAAACCAACCACTCAGCAATCCAGATTCTATTCCTGGGGAAGCTCTATGACTCGAATGCGAGCTATATCCATTTCTGTTCTGGCCAGCAGTATCGGGTTTTCCATCTCGTGCGGATCAAACTCGAATCCAAGAGCAAATGCCGCTGGCGCGCAAGCAGCCCCGGCGTCCACGCCCACTGTCGAAGTCACCAAAGTGGTATCCCGGAAACTTGGGCTTACGGTGCGCCTCCCCGGGGAGCTCCAGCCCTACGAAGCCGTGGCTGTTTTCCCGAAAATTACGTCATTCGTTGATTGGATCGGCGTCGACCGGGGTTCCGTTGTGAAGTCCGGACAATTGATGGTTCGGCTGGTCGCTCCCGAAATTGCCGCGCAGCGCGGAGAAGCGCAATCGAAACTCCAAGCCGCTGTTGCCCAACGTGCTGAATCCGAAGCGAAGCTCGCTTCCGAACAGAGCACCTACGAAAGACTAAGGACGGCTTCCGGGACGCCCGGCGTGGTCGCCGGCAATGACCTGGAGGTGGCCCAGAAGGCTGTCGAAGGAAATCGTGCCCGCCTGGATGCAGCGGCAGAGAGTGAGAAAGCGGCGAAGGCGGCCCTGCAATCGATCACGGAAATTCAAGGCTACCTCCAAGTTCGCGCCCCGTTCGACGGCGTGGTCACCGAGAGGAACGTTCACCCTGGAGCTTTGGTGGGTCCCGGAAGTGGATCGGGCGTCAACCTCCCTTTGTTAAGGGTAGAACAAGTAGCACGGCTCAGGGCGGTGGTGCCTGTTCCCGAGAAGTATGTGGCCGGGATGACTGAGGGGGCCAAAGTCGATTTCAGCGTCCCAGCGTTCCCGAATCAAACATTCTCGGGAACAGTTGCGCGGATTGCTCACTCGGTCGACGTGAAGACACGAACGATGCCTGTCGAACTCGACGTCGCGAATCCGAAGGGCCGTCTGGCTTCGGGAATGTTCCCCGAAGTGCTTTGGCCCGTGCGGCGTTCCGAGGCGACTCTCTTTGTTCCAGCGTCGTCGGTCGCCAGGACCACAGAAGCAACCTTTGTGGTTCGCATTCACGATGGGGCAGCAGAGTGGGTGAATGTCCAAACCGGCGAAGTCGATGGAAAGCTAATCGAGGTCTTCGGAGACCTGCACCCTGGCGATGAGGTCGCATCACGGGGCACCGACGAGCTGAGGCCAGGAACTCGCGTGGGTGTGAAGCCGCCCCCGGCGGAGTCGCAAGGTTCACCAAAATGAATTTCCCAGTAGAAATGTACTTCTTTGTATTCGTTTATCAATAAGGAGCTCATCATGACTGCTAAACTACGTTTCTTCACTTCGCTTTGTGTTTTATCTCTTCCCATTCTCCTTCGTGCCCAGGGAGTGACTACTGCGCCGATCGACCAGGCCCTGGGTAGGTCGGGCCAGAAGATGGGTGACGTCTACAGGTTGAGTTTCCCGAGGACGGACCTCCACGTTTCCGTTAACGGATTGGCGATCAAGCCAGGACTGGCACTCGGCTCGTGGGCGGCCTTCCTCGGAACCGACGACCATGCCATGGTGATGGGCGATTTGGTCCTACTCGAGGAAGAACTGAATCCCGTGATGGCGAAATTGCGGTCTTCCGGCTTTGACATCACGGCGGTGCACAACCATTTGATGGAGGAAACCCCGAAGGTGCTGTACATGCATTACATGGGACATGGCCCTGCTGGGCAATTGGCCACTTCGTTCCGCGCGGCCCTTTCTGTTTCGAAGACGCCGCTCGAAAGACCCGCTGCAGCGGCCGAGGAACCAACGCCGCCGGCCTGGGTGAAAACCGTCGAGGACGCAGTCGGACGCAAAGGTACCTTTAAAGGTGGCGTGCTGTCATACGGTTTGGCGCGCAGCGACGCCATCACGATGGCGGGAATGACCATTCCGCCCGCCGCGGGTGTGGGAGAGGCCATCAATTTTCAGGCAGCGGAGTCGGGCGACGTTGCTACAACCGGCGACTTCGTGCTCACCGCGGACGAGGTGAATCCGGTCGTATCCGAACTGCAGGGACACCACATTTTTGTAACGGCGCTCCACAGCCACATGCTCACTGAGCAGCCTCGCTTGTTTTTTATGCACTTCTGGTCTGTCGGCAGTCCGGAATCTGTTGGCGCGGGCATCAAAGCTGCCTTGAGCCGCGTCGCAGTGAAATAAGAAGCGTGTTCAAAGGAGCTAGATGATGCGAATGTGGCTTCTGTGCTTGTGTGCCATTCTAAGTGTGACGGCGATCGCGAAGCCCGCGTCAGAGTCGAGTCGGCGGACGCTGAAGAAGACCGCGGAGTTCGACCTGCCGGGGCCAGCGGGTAAACGCTTCGATTATCTAACGATCGACAAGGACGATCAGTATCTGCTCTCGACGCACTTGGCGGCGGGGCAGACGTACGTGATCGACTTGCGAAGTAATAAGGTCGTTGCCACCATAGCGGACACGCCTGGTGCTGAGGGCATTGAATACGTTCCCGAACTCAAGAAGTTTTATACGTCGAACGCTGGTGACAACACGATTGGCGTCGTGGACCTGGGACAGATGAAGGTCGTAAACAAATTGCCCACGGAGAAGAAGCCGGATGGCAGTACCTACGCTGGCCCGTTTCATAAACTCTATGTCTCCGATGAGCGCGGCAAGGCCGAAACCATCATGGACGTCACGAAAGATGTGATCATTAAAACGCTGCATTTCGACAGCGAGACCGGTATGCCGCAGTACGATCCGGTCGCTCGCAGAGTCTACGTTAACCTGCAAGATCAAAACATTTTTGCGGTCATAGATCCGGTGACCGACGAGGTAGTCGGACGGTATCCGGTGGGACGCTGCAAGAGAAATCACGGGATGGCACTCGATCCCGAGCACCATCGCGCTTTCCTCTCGTGCGAAGGCAACAACCTGATGACTGTCTTCGATCTCGACAAGAACCAGCCTATTGCGTTTTTGCCGATGGCCGATGAACCGGATGTAATCCGTTTTGATCCCGGATTGGATCGGATTTATGCGGCGTGCTATAGCGGCGCCATCTCCGTATTCCATCAAGACGATCCGAACCACTATCGCAAGCTTGAGGACTTTCCTGTGCAGCACGCTGTTCATAGCCTCGTGGTCGATCTGAGCACGCATCGGGTCTATACCCCAGAACAGGAAGAAGATCACAAACCTGTAGCTCGGATGGTTGTCTATGACGCCGTGACCAATCCCTAACGAATTACGATGGCCACCACTGGCTTACTACCTGGCGCGTTTAGGGTTCTGACGCGCGATGGTTATCTATTATTTCTCACTCGATTCATGCGCTTATTCGCGTACGGATCGTTGTCTGTCGTTTTGGTTTTCTACCTTATCGGTCTGGGGTTGAATGCATCCCAGACTGGGCTCCTACTCACGCTGACGCTCGTCGGCGATACGGTAATCTCTCTCTATCTGACGACGCGCGCTGACCGGATTGGGCGGCGCCGGATGCTAATTGTGGGAGCCATTCTGATGGCTGCGGCGGGGCTTGCATTCGCTTGCACGAGCAATCCGGTGCTTCTAATCATCGCCGGCACGATTGGCGTAATCAGTCCCAGTGGCAACGAAGTCGGTCCGTTTCTCTCAATTGAGCAAGCGGCGCTCTCGCACGTCGTTCCCGACCGCTCGAGGACAGAAGTATTTGCTTGGTACACGCTCGCCGGCTCGGTGGCGACCGCGCTGGGCGCACTTTTTGCCGGTACGATCACGCGCGCTCTCGAGAAAACCACAATGACGCCAGTTGGGATGTACCGGGTTGTGGTTGTTCTTTACGCGGTTGTGGGCGTTCTCCTGGCTGGTTTGTTTATTCGGCTTTCCGCTGCGACGGAAGCGCGTTCACCCGAGGAAGCGGCGGCCCTGCCGAGGACGATGAAGAGCTTCTTCGGCATCGGCCGATCTCACCGCGTTGTCGTCAAGCTCTCAAGCCTGTTCGCCTTGGACTCGTTCGCTGGTGGTTTTGTGGTACAGAGCTTCGCGGCGTATTGGTTCTATCTTCGTTTTGGAGTGAACCCGGCGACGCTCGGTGTCATTTTCTTTTGGGCAAATATCTTTGCTGGAATTTCCGCATTATTGGCGGCTCGACTCGCCGCGCGGTGGGGCCTGATCAACACCATGGTCGTCACGCATCTTCCTTCGAACATTCTGCTCATTCTTGTACCGCTGATGCCGACTCTTTGGCTCGCCATTCTTGTACTTCTCGTACGATTCAGTATCAGCCAGATGGATGTTCCCACCAGGCAGTCATACATCATGGCGGTAGTGAGCAGGGAAGAGCGATCAGCGGCAGCGGGCATAACCGGCGTGGCGCGAACAACGGGTGCCGCCATCAGTCCGTTGTTCGTGGGCTTTATGTTTGCCCGGCCTTCTTGGATCAACGTCCCATTTTTCATCGCCGGCACGCTGAAGATTCTCTACGATCTGTTGCTTTATAAAGAATTTGTGGCTCTTCAGCCGTCGGAGGAGCGCTAGCGGCCTCATGCGTCCGCAAGGACGATATAGCGGTTAGGTCAAATGGCTCCTTTTTTAGGACCGGTTTCGGGAAGCCAGGCGGGAAGAGCTCTGGAAGAGGGCTTGGAGGCGCTGGCTATGGGCGCCACGAGTATGTGAACTTGATGGCAAAGCGATTCTCGTAGAACTGCGGCGGGTTCGCTGCAACCAGGCTGGCGAAGCGCTGACCGGCTGTGTAGATCACATAAAGATCACTGTCGGGACGGTAATTCCAGCGGAGACGAATGTTGGCGCTCGCCGCTTGAATATTTGCGGTGTCCATCTGGAGCAACGCGGAGAGCGTGAGAAACCGGGAAAATGAGTAGTTGGTTTGAAAACTGCCAACTACCACCGAGAAGTCACCCGCCGAACTCGGTAATACAGTGCCTGCAGGGTCAGTCGTAGTGCCTAGCCGAAAGCGGTTCCATTGTTCGCTGAAACTGAAGGATAAACGTTCGTTGGTACGATAGGTTGCGCGAACATTCGCTTCGTTCAGGTGCCCGTTGTAGTAGGTGCCGAAGCGTTCGAAGAAGTTCATTATGAAGCGGTGTTCCTGGGATGTTCCATAGGTCAGCTGGTGACGGGTCCAGTGGTATTCGCCGATTGGAACAGAAACATTCTTGTAGATGTTGAAAGGCGTGATCAGTCGCTGGGTAAAGACGTCCACAATGTCGTCGTCGCTGTAAGAACCATTGTGGAAATCGATCCGAAAGGTGTTCTGCCACTCCTGTGTCTGCAGAACATGGTGAGTATCAGGCGCATGAAAGATGAAACCCTCAAAGTTTAAGTCGCGCACACCGGGAAGCTTAGGCCTGGGTTTGAAGTTCACATCGAGGTAGTCGCAGATACAATCGGTGCGCCCCAGAAAGCCGACCTCCGGGTTGAAATTCGGACCCACCTTTCGGTGTTGAGCGAAGACTTCGAGCCAATTCGTTTGGTAATCGAACCCTGCTCCAAGATTGGTTTGACCTGAAGAAAAGCCCGGTGTCCGCGTCTGTGCGGCATAACCGTTGACGACCAAATTCGGCGAAACGCTCTTGATGAGCGAGACCTGGTTCTTGATGGCCACGGCGTCTGCCATGACCAGGGTCTTCGTATCATGCGTGCCGGTCCGCACGCCATTGACTGCGCGGCCGCCGGCTTCAACCCAGACGAAGTTGTCTCCGAGGTTGTTGAGCTGCTGCTGGACTCGAGCTTGTCCAGCGTTGCCGATGGCCACAACACAGATGACGGCCGCAATCCCAATGGTGATCCCGAGGACGGTCAAGATGCTTCGCATCTTGTTTCTTAGCAGGGTTACCAATGCGGATCGGAACAAAGCTCCGTAGTTCACAATTCCTCTTTCCCCCAGACTTCTGGGGAATCCCAAGGGTTCAACGCTAGAACTTCCGTTGCTGCTCTCTACTCCTTCTTTCAATCTTGGGGCGCATATACCAGAATCGCTGCTTCCTGCTTGTCATTCGCCGAAGCCGCGACGTAATAGCGATCTAGCTCGGGTGACCAGAAAGAGGTGCCGGCGCCGTCGCGCGTGGGGATCTTGCCGATAGTCTCGTAGTGGTCAGCATCCTTCTGTTGATAGACGTATGCGAAACCAATCTGCAAATCTCGCCCGCCCGAAACGTATACTCGCTTTCGCGCCCCATCAAAGTAAACACCATCCATACTTTCTGGCGTCGGCAGGTGAGTGATCTCCTTGCCGGACTTCGAGTCCATGGCAATCATTTCAGCAGGTGTCCGAGTCCCAATGAAGAGCCGCGAAGTGGACTCGTCGAACGCGGCATCGCCGGGGCGCTGGCTTGTCACCGGCCAAGTGGATAAAACCTCTCGTTTGCGAGTGTCAATTGTCTGGAGTTTATTGGCGATGGAAACGAAAACAAATAGCGTCTTCCCAGCTTTGTCTAGCAAAAGCTCAGAGGGGTGAGCCACGACCTTTATGTTACCGACGACCCTGTTGTTCTGGGCATCGATGATTCCGACTTCTCCGTAGTCTTTTCCAGCGTCCTTGCCGCCATAGCCGACGTAAACGAGCTTCGGTGGCGTAGCGCCAGGTTCTCCAACTGGAGGGCAGAACGCGAACGGAAGACCGAGGACAGAGTAGCGAAAACTGCCGTAAGAGAACTGAGCATTGGAGAAGAGAATGAAAGAAGTATGATTCCCGTCCCCTCAAACATTTCGAGATTTTCGAGAGGCACAGGCGACGAACCCTCCTCTATGATGCTCTTGACGTTGCGCTGCTTAAGCTTGATACCGGAAACAGTGCTAATTCTAGGCTTCTGATCGTCGTCGCAGAGGGAAATGGCGCCGGAAGTGTGACCGAGTATTCGCAAATCAAGAAGCGGGCGAAGTCGGCTCATGTTCAGTGCTTTGTTTTACTCGTCGCCGATCATGAACTGATCGGAGGGCGCGTGAGACGTTTCGGTTTTGACCTTTACGACCTCGCCTCGGCCACAAAAAGCAAAGCCTATGACGTCGGCAACAGCCGGAAGAGGTTGGGCACTGCGGTCAGGGACCTAGTAAAGAGGGTTCATTGAGACGGAGCGCATGTGCAACTCATCGCCTCTGTCAAATGCGCCCATTGAAATTGATCGACAGCCAAGGAATCGTCACTTTCCCGATAGGGAGAGCTAAGAAAATGCAGGAACTCGAAGTTTATACCGTGATTGGCGCGGAAGGTTTCACGCGCTTGGTCGCCGCCTTCTATCGGCAGGTCCCGCAAGACGACCTTCTGGGACCCATGTACCCGGCGCAGGTTGACCAGACTGTCCGCGATCGATGGATGCGGTTGATGAACAATGCTTTTGGGGAAGCGGGCCTGCCCGGCGAGGCCGAGCAAGTCCTTCGGAAATTCCTCGATGGAATGTCTAGCTTTATGATCAATCAGGTAGAGCCTGGAGTCCGCTAGCGGTAAGAGCGACGCGCCGGCACGAAGGAATTTCTAAAACAATCCTCGTATTTTGATTCAGGGACTTCTTTCATTCCACCCTGCAGAAACAGTAAAGAAACTGCTGCGTCGTGTTAAACGGTGTGCGATGCAGTTCTTTGGCCATGCGCACCAAGTCCTTGAGTTTGGTTTCTGCCGGGAGCGTCGCGAGCCAGTACTTGGTGGGTTCAGCTTCTTCGCGGGGCCACTCGATCAGCAGCCATTGCTCGGGATAGGGCTGGGTGCGTTCGAAATCGCGGTGAGCCGGACGGACGCGCACGGCCGCGAAACGCGACTGCAGCGGGCTGCGGGTTCCTTCTCGCCAGGATAGTTTCTTCCATGCCTGCAGCGGCAACGCGAAAGCTAGATCCTTCACCGTGATCGGTGCATGCCGTCGGTTGCGCCGAAGATATTTCGTGGGCCGTCCGGTTCCTTTCCAAGGCGCAGCTGGCAGCGGTCCTTGACCCGGTTTCCATACCGTCACCGAAGACATGATCCCCACTACATAGCGCAACCCTAAATCCGTGATCTCTTCGCGAAACTGGGTGTCGGTTCCATAGGCAGCGTCTGTCAGCACGACCCCGACGGGAATCTTGCGCTTTACGGCCGTGCGAATTCGTTCCAGTGCAATCGCCGGCTTGGTCTGAAATCGAATCTCCGCAGGTACTCCCGTCTCCTTTCTCCGTGTCCCGTCCTTCGCCCATACTTCCGGCAAGTACAGACGCCAGGCGATGGGCAGGCTGGCGCGCTCTGTGCTCACCGACAAACTGACCGCCACGCGACAATTCTCTTGCTTTCCAACCTGTCCACAATACTGGCGGGTCACGCCTACCGAGTGCAGCCCTTTCTTCACGAAGCCGGTGTCATCCACGATCCATGCTACGATCGGTCCCGTTTGCTCCAACCGCGGCAGAACGTAAGCCCGCACCGCCTCCAGCATGTCTTCGTCACTCCAGGCGGCAACGGCCACGATATGGTGCATGGACTGATGGGCTTGACGCATGTTGTCGGGATACAAGCGTGCTGCCATCGGTTCGACGCTCTTGCGTTCTCCTGGCAACAACAAACCGGTGCAATAAGACTTGAGAGGACTCGCACGATCGGCATGCTCCGCGGCCAGCGCCAGGCGATCGAGATAGGCCGCGAAGCGTTTCGCTTGGGCGCCTGGCGCCACAGAGTTGGCGCTCATGAGCAGCAACTTAGCACGCAGAGTTTGCGCAGGAGCTGAGTTTCTCAGCAGCAGGTATCTACTTTATAACACAGTAGTATTAGTATTTAATCAATTGGGGAGGTGGGCACACACGGGTGGTGGCGCCATTCGGAGTGTTGCTTCCGGATGAATTGGTCATCGCCGCTAGATCAGGCAGACGCCAGCAGCCCGTCGCACTCGGAATCAACAGTATCAGCAAGAACCACATTCACCGGGATAGCTACATCTACGAGCCTGTAAGACGGAGATCCGCTATCGCGTTCTCCAGAGGGTCTGGCTCCCACTGCCGATGTGCGAGCCCCTCTTCGAACAGTTTTTCCATGACCTGACCAAAGAACAGCTGGTGAATGCTATCCTCCCTCGATGAGCGATCCCTACATTCGATCCTGAATCTTGGATTCTCCGAAAGAAATTTGGCCTGGACCGACCAAGAATTGCTTGATAGCGCGGAAGGGAACGTCGTTTCAACCCGTTCAATTCTGCTTCAACTCAATCCCCTGAAGGGAAGCTTCGATTCTCAACATCTCAAGGCAATACATTCGTATTCCGGGATGTTTACGAGTGGGCAGGGCAATTCCGGACGATCCCGCTGGCAGGGCTGGTTATGTTCACTGTGGGCAAGTCCTCCAGGTTTGTTAGGGCGGTGTTCGATTCCTGACCATGTACCGGGCCGCAGCCGCCTGGCTCACTTCGATGCCCAGCGTGAGCAACTCGCCAGGATGCGAACCGCGCCCCAGCGAGGATTGGCGAGACTCATTCGGCGGATCAAATCTCGCAGATCTGGAGACAGGGAAGGGGGCGACCATTTCGTGCACGACTCCTCCAAGCCAGTATCGCCGAAAACCTTGGCGGTGCCAAAGCGAGGACGGTTTCGGGTTTCACAATGCGCAGGGCAGAGCGGCAATTGGACCAAACTATGGAGATCCAACACCCAGAGAAGGTGGTCGCAAGATTGCCATCGCAGGCGACGGTCTTGGCTCAAGCGCTGCATTAGGAGGAGCTGATAACGGATTGCAAGGTTCTCAGCCTGCAGAGCAGCCCGAGTTTGAAGGCAGCCACGGAGCGATAGGAGCAGGGAAGCGAGGAGGTGCGAACATTCCGTTGCGCCCTACCACCGCCTCGCCACAGGTTCAACGCCCTCGATGAGAACGCACTCTTTGTAGGACAGGCGTCGGCGTTTCAAATCCCTCGGCTCCATTCCTTGAACCCCTATCAACCTCCCAATCACGCCCATCGTGGATTGGCGACACAAAATGCGCCCAAATTCCCGGATGGCGTGCGATGGCGTGGCGCCGAACTTGAATGAACTTCATAAACTGTCATAATATGAAGGCATGTCGATGACATCTCTGAACATCTCCCTTCCCGAGGCCCTCAAGGAATATGTGGAGGGTCAGGTGGCTTCCGGCGACTGGGGAACCCCAAGCGAATACATTCGGGAGCTGATCCGTCAGGACAAAGAGCGTCGCTTGTCCAATCTCGAACAAGATCTACTTGCGGCAACAAAGGGCCGGAAGATCGAATTGACGGTTAACGAGATCCGCAAGAGGGGCCTGATAGCAGTGCTTCGCGAACGGACTCGATCACGGTGAAGAAAGCACAGATCGCACTCAGTGATAGTGCGGTCGCCGATATCCTCGACCAAGCAGATTGGTATGAAGGTCAATCAGATTGCAAGCTCGCTATGAGATGGGAGAAGGCTGTGGATTCGACCCAATGCGAAGTAGGGAGGATGTGCTCCCCAGGCAAACAACCCCACGGTTGCGTGCCCGTCTCGGCGCCTTCCGAGGAAGCCTTCCTTGTAGCCAGAACTGTGGAGATCTGCTCGGCGCACCAATGAAAGGCGCAAGCGGGTTATCTAGCCCTACCACCCTTGTGCCGGTCATGTTCGTCTGCTACCGGCGTGTTTCCGAAATCTCACATATCGGCCTCCAGCGATTCATGGGTTGAGCGAGCCGGGCCTTTGGGTAAGACCGTGTCGGAAACAGAAAAGAAGGAGGGATACGTGTTTGTCGAACAAAACGGCCATTCACACGGGACTGAAACGACCGTGTCTGGTTCGCCGCCTAGCTTGCCTATGCCCGCCGCACCTCAGCATCCTGCGGAGCGAGTGAAAGAGATGGTGGCAGCCTTGGAAGTGCCTTTCGACCGCTCACAGATCGAGTGGAGGGTGATGAACACGACCAGGAACCGGCAGCCGGTGCGCGGCCAGGTAGTCCCGTATGCCGACCAGCGAGCTTACACGGACCGCTTAAACGCGCTGTTCACACCGGCGGGCTGGACGCGTAGATACACCATTCATACCTGCGCAAATTTCGAGCGGAGCAGGGATCAGAAAATTGTCGCGAAGGTCCTGGTCACTTGCGAGCTGACTATCTTCGGCCTAGGTTCACATTCGGCAACCGGGGAAGAGTGGGCCGACGACGATAACGCAGGCACGAGTGCCGAAGCGCAAGCATTCAAGAGAGCCTGCTGCTGTTTCGGTCTCGGTCGCTATCTTTAATTACTTCACTGGAACCTGGGTTGACCTCGATGACCGCAAGCGACCGAAAGCATTTCCGCAAATGGCCGGGTGGGCGACGCCGGCAGGTTGGTTAGAGGGTCTTCGCCCCCGGGGGACGGGTGACCCGAAGCCCTCCGAACGAAAAACTTCCAGAAACGGAGCTGGGAATGGCCAAGGCCATCACAATGCCAATGGCAGGAGCGCCCAGGGTAACAGCGTCGTCCACGAGATCGAGCAGATGGAACAGGCAGTTGGGAAACGCATGTATCGTGGGTTGTTGAAGACCGTAGCGAGAGTGTGGAATCCCAAAGACATTCAAGACCCAGCGCCTCAACAGAAAGTGCTGGCAAACATGCAGGCGGCCGAACGAGGACTGCACCGTGCGAGGGTGGCACAGGACAAAATCGGGCTTGCGGCCTTTGCTGCGATTATGGGGCCTTTGAGATTAAGTTCGCTCGACCAGGCGGACAATCTTAGGACCCTGCAGCAGATCGTGGCCGCACTCGAAGCTGCAGCAGGCGCGAGGGGTTGATTCTGGGTCTCAGCGTTCTCCCTTTGTTTAAGGCGTCTCATATCAATAACTTATAACTGCACCTCTATGGAGGTGGACACATGAAGCAGGTGTAGCATATGCTTGGCATATGCCAAAGGAGGTCGCCATGAGCGCTGAGCGCCATGTCAAAGTCTTTAGGAATGGTCGTAATCAGGCTGTGCGGATCCCCCGTGAGTTCGAATTTCCGGGTGAGGAGGCCATCATGCGAAAGGAAGGCGACAGACTCATCATCGAACCCGCCCCCCCCAAGTCTCTACTAGCAGTGTTGGCGACGCTGGGTCCGTTAGAGGAAGATTTTCCACCAATCAGTGACTTGCCCCCTGATCCGGTCGATCTCTAATGCGCTACCTTCTCGACACCAACATCGTGTCTGATCTTGTCCGTAACCCGCAGGGAAAAGTGGCACAGCACATCCGCAAGGTTGGCGAAGCGCAAGTCTGTACCAGCATCATCGTCGCTGCGGAGTTGCGCTACGGGGCTACCAAAAAAGGCTCACCGCGGCTCTTGGCCCAGCTCGAAGCGGTGCTTGGGGCGCTGGAAGTCTTGCCCTTCGAGGTGCCGGCAGATGCCGCCTACGGATTGCTGCGTACGCGGCTTGAGCAGGTTGGCAGACCAATCGGCGCCAATGATCTGCTCATTGCGGCTCAGACGCTTTCCCTCGGTTACACCATCGTCACCGATAACGACAAGGAGTTCGCCCACGTCGAGGACCTTCGACGCGAGAATTGGCTGCGCTAAGCTGAGAGTGTTTCACCACCCTCAAGTCCTCGCAAATCGACTGCCAAGTCCGGCCAACGAACTGGAGACTCTATGGATGAGAGCATCGTAGTCCGTGCACTGGGCGCGAGGGCACGTTTTAAGCTTTCACGGCGTGTCGAAGATGAGGGCCGGTCGCTCGTGATGATGAAGCACGGCAGACCACAGGCGCTGTTACTCAGCATGGGTTCGTGGGTACGTTACTTGGCCCGAGGCCAGGTTTTTTTGATTGCAAATCCCCGCAATGCTATCGTGTCTCTGCTCAGCATCGTTGGGCACACGCATTGCGTAGATCTTGTTTTTCCTGCGTGAGAGTTCACCGCCATCCTTCATGAACATACTTGATCTCGTTGTCGGCAAACCCATCAAGACCAGCGACGAACGCGCCGAGCAGATCGGCCCGACACAGGGTATTCCGATCTTTGGTCTCGATGCGCTTAGCTCCGCTGCTTATGGCCCGGAGGCGGCCCTCAGCCTTCTGATCCCCCTTGGCCTTCTCGGAGTTCGCTACATCGTACCCATCAGCGTCGCCATCATCACGCTGTTAGTGATCGTGTACTTCTCCTATCGCCAGACCATCGCCGCCTATCCCTCCGGCGGTGGCTCCTATACCGTGGCGCGGTTCAACCTTGGCGCACCCGCCGGCCTGCTCGCCGCGGCCGCGCTTCTCGCCGATTACATTCTCACGGCTGCAGTGGGCATTTCCGCCGGGGTTGGTGCTTTGGTCTCGGCGGTTCCATCCTGGCTACCGCACACCGTTTCTCTCTGCATTTGCATTCTGATCGTCATCGCTGTTCTCAATCTGCGCGGCGTGCGCGAAGCGGGTAGTGCTTTCGCAGTTCCTACTTATCTGTTTGTGGGCACACTTCTCATAACCATCGTCGCAGGCATTCTCCGTGTTCTCGTCAACGGAGGGCATCCCACACCGGCAGTTTCGCTCCCACCTCCGCCGCCCATGACGGAAACCATCAGCTACTGGCTGCTGCTCAAGGTTTTTGCTAGCGGGTGCACGGCCTTGACCGGTGTGGAGGCTGTCAGTAACGGCGTGAAGGCTTTCCGGGAGCCCACGGTGAAGAACGCCCAGCGCACTCTCACGGTGATCATTTTCCTACTGGCGGTCTTGCTGGCGGGAATTTCCTATCTCGTAAGGACTTATGGAATCGCCGCAACCGATCCGGGTCAGCCCGGCTACCAGAGCGTTCTCTCTATGCTCACCGCCGCGGTTTTTGGCAAAGGGTTCATTTACTATCTGACCATCGGCTCCATCCTTGTCGTTCTCTCTCTGTCCGCTAATACCGCCTTCGCGGATTTTCCCCGTCTGTGCCGCGCCATCGCCCAAAACAATTACCTCCCGCATGTCTTCGGCTATCGCGGGCGTCGACTGGTTTACACCTATGGCATCGTCGTCCTGGCGCTGTTGTGTGGCGGCGTTCTCATCCTTTTCGGAGGTATTACCGACCGGCTGATTCCGCTCTATGCCGTCGGCGCGTTTCTCGCGTTTACGCTCTCCCAAGCCGGCATGGTCATGCACTGGCGGAAAAATCGCGGTCCGAACTGGCTGAAGAGCGCACTCGTTAACGGACTGGGCCTGGATTACGTTGCTCTTTATTCCAATAACGATTGTTTTCTTCGCCGTTGTCCGCCGCCACTATCACGCCGTAAAAGTGCTCACTACTTGCAAGGTTCCCGTCGACGCGGCAGGTCTCAGCCAATATCCCATCGCGGTGATTGCCATCGACCGCTGGAGCAACATCACTCGCCAGGGAATTGAATTCGCAGCCCGGCTTTCACCGGAAGTGATCGCCTTACACGTCGAGCCCAACGAACATTCCGAATTGCTTCAAGACGACTGGGAACAATACGTTGAGCAACCCTTCCGCTCGGCAGGCAAGGAGCCACCACGGCTCCATGTCCTGCCTTCGCCCTACCGCTTTGTGATCATTCCCATTGTTCAGTTTATCCTTGACCTTTCGAAGAAACATCCCGCTCGCAGCATTGTCGTGGTCATACCGGAACTTGTGGAGGACAGATGGTACGAATACTTCCTCCACAATCAACGTGGCCGGCTTCTGGAATGGGTGCTTCTCGCCCGTGGCAATGAACGCATCTTCACGGTGAGTGCGCCGTGGTACGTCGGGCGACGAACCTAATTCCATCTGAGGCGGAGGATGATGATTAGGAAGAAATCGGTGGAATGTCGTACCAAAAAATCTGCAGCAATCACAATCGCGGGCACTCGGACATCGGATTGTGGAAGAGTAGCCGTCCGCGCGAAACATTTGAAGTCGTTCTCGCTCATCGACTGCATCTCGGTTAGTGTTGACCGAATGCAGCGAAACTTCGAGTGGATCCGAGGACGTCGACGAGCTGGTCGAGTAAGGGAACGCGTTCGAGGCCGACGTAGTGACAGGCGCGGAAAACGCGGGGAACACTGATGAGAGAGAAGTTCGAACGCGTGAAGTGCCGGAGGATGAGGTGCCCGGCGAATATCTAGACAAAAAGTAAACACGGCCTGTCACATCAGGAGCCCGCTTTGCGTAGGGCAAGGTTCGCAAGGTCCTGCCGAGCGCTATATTCGCCTCGTTCCGCGTAGCCCTTTGCATAGCCGCGTGTGGAGACCGTATATGGCATCAGGTCGCTCTTGTGAAATGATCGCTTCATCTTGCAAGTGGCACAGGTTAGCGTAAACATCTCAGAACCTGCACTAGCCACGAAGTCGATACGATTGTTCGATGTCGCGGTTATCAGATACACGATCCCGCATTTCTCGCAGATGATGCCTATCGAGATCGGCATGCCCTAGTCTAGCAAAGCACTCGGCCCCTCGCCCGTCTTCGCAACCCGATCCAGTTGACGGTACAGCGTCACGATTTGCAGGTGCCGGAGGTGATACTCGAGCAGCTGCGAATCAGTGATGTCAGCGGGCTGCTTGAACGCGTGAATCTGTTCCAGGACGAGATCGTTGACTTCTCGTTTGAGGCTGGGACTGGTCGCCATCATGAACACTCCCTGTGGCCAGACAAGACTAGAATAGCGATCGGGCGCAAACCATCGTACTGCCAGAGTGTTAAAAGAGTACGAACAAGCGATTTCCGCTCGGGAGAGAAGCAACGCTTTGTGTTCTTGGTCCGCTCGGATCTCGGGCCATGAGGTACATGGTGATCGCCAGCACTGACCCGGAATACACAGCCAGAAAGATCCAGGCTTGCCAGTAGTCAATGGTCCACGCCGGAAGGAACAGCGCCCCTACCAAGCTGGCAACCAGGCGCAAAAGTCCGCCAAAGGGCTTTCCTGTTCAAGTCCTTCATTGCCCAATCTTAAATCCATAACCATCGCCAACATGTTTTGGAGGTCCCGATGAGGCCACATGGAAAGACCAAGCTAGGATTCTTCCCATTGCCTCTGTTGGAAGTGGGACGATTGAAGAATTGTCTGGCCTTCCCGATGGAGTTCTCTGCACTGGATCCGTGTGTGGGGGACGGAGTCGCCTTTAAGCATCTGGTTGAGGGAACCGAAACCCGTCGCTACGGAATTGAAATTGACGCAAATCG
>WNFP01001700.1_pt1 | contig 17306 bp, 22 predicted proteins | sample 5400201 | NCBI WGS metagenome assembly WNFP01 (sample SAMN13153355, study PRJNA577476) | soil metagenome | isolation source: 115 cm saprolite under Madrone tree | place: USA:California | collected 2016-06-14 | reverse complement strand
TCGGCGTGTCTTTGTCCTCGTAGGCGGCGATTGGTGTGAGGAAGTCGCGCGAATTCGCCAGGCAGTTCGCGCCGATGGGACCGCGCTCTGGAAGCGTGAAGGCGCCCCCGTAATTCTCGCATAAATAGCCGCGCGCCGGGCCCGAAGGGATTTCGACGCAAAACTTTACGCCGCGCGGAACGACGACGATCTCGCCCGGCTGTGCATCAATGCGGCCAAACTCGGTGACGAACCGCAGATCGCCCTGCTGCACCACAAACAGCATCTCGCCGTCGGCATTGTAGAAGTGCTGATCGATCATCGACCTCGTTATGGCATACACATGCGCCGCCATGCCGGTTTGCGTATGAACGTCGCCCGCCGTGGTCATGGTGTTAACTCCCTGCAGGAAAGTCATTGCATCCGTCGGTATCGGCGTCGGATCCCAACGCAATTGGGCTATGGGCACGTCCTGCTCGTGGCAAGGTGCAGTTCGCCAGAGGCCTGCATCGACTTTAGTAAAGCGCCCGGAGTGCTTTACTGAGGGACGGATGCGATAGAGCCACGAGCGTTCGTTAGTGCCGCGTGGCGCGGTGAAAGGAGACCCGGAAAGTTGCTCGGCATAAAGACCATAGGCACAGCGCTGAGGGGAGTTTCGACCGACGGGCAGCGTCCCGGGCAATGCCTCCGTCTCAAAGCTGTTGCCGAAGCCCGACATATAACCTCGCGTTTCGGTCGTATGCTGCGAACCTGCGTAGTTCATCTCAAGCCTCCTCGACGTAAGTCGATGGGTTGCGAACCGACCCGTGCTCACGGTCGATGTCGGAAGTCTTTAGCGCAGCGCGCGTCTGTTCACTTTACCCGTCGATCCAATCGGCAGTTCGGAAACGAAATTGAAGACCTTTGGGACCTTGTGACCGCTCAGCTTTTGTTCCTCTCTGAGAAATCGGTCGAGAGTTTCGGCCGCAGGTGCGGGAACGCTCGCGATGATGAAGGCTTCGATGCGCTGGCCGAATTTGCTGTCGGCGCGTCCGACGACGGCGCAATGCTGGACCTGCGGATGACGACCGAGGGCTGCCTCGACTTCTTCCGCGTGTACCTTGATCCCGCCCGTATTGATGACGTTGTCGACGCGACCATCGACCCAAAGATAGCCATCGGTGTCGATGTGACCGAGGTCTCCGCTTCGCCACCATCCTCTTACGAACTTCTTTGCGGTGAGGTCCGGTTCGCGCCAGTATCCCATCGCCAGTGACGGGCTGGAAACGGCGATTTCTCCAGTTTCTCCGACCGGCATCTCATCGTCGATGTCGCCACCGGGGTCGATGATCTTCATGTCGGCGCCGAGTGTCGGAAGACCGGTTGAGCCGGCTTTATTGTGAACAATGATGTCTTCGGTCCTGACGACGATCGTAGACGCCGTACCCGACTCGCTTGCCATATAGGTTCCGACGATGCGATCGCAAATGAGCGATCTCAGCCGCTCGACGAGAGCTGCAGAAGGAGATTCGCCTCCAACAGAGGCGAGGCGTAGGCTGGTTAGGTCGTAATCTTTCGGCGATGAGTCCATCAACATGCGCCACATGGTGGGTATCAGCGGCACGATGGTGATCAGTTCTTGCTCGATGAGATTCAGGACCGTTTCGGCTTCGAACTGCCTCAGAAGAAAGGTCTTTGCCTTTCCGCCCAGTCCGGCCAGGACGAACAACTGCCACGCAACGAACGAGGGGTTCATGACAACGAGCAGACAGTCGTTCGGACTGACGCATTCGAGGACATTTTGTCCGGCCTTGCTCGACTCCAGGAGGGAATATTGACTGTGCATAACGCCCTTGGGCTTTCCCGTGCTTCCCGAAGAGAGCGCGATGGCGCCGAGCACGTCCGGAGCTGGCCGGTTGGCGGCATAGTCGATAGCCTGTTGCTGCGAAATGAGGGAATAGAAGCTGTTGGTGTCCGGAGAGCCGTCGGACAACGCCATGCGCATAATTGATCGTCCTGTGGACTTTATCGCTCCCGTAGCAATCTCCGACAGGTCCGGATCGTGTACGAGTACCTTGGCACCGACCCAATCGAGTGCCTCAGCGATGCGCTCGACCGTCTCTCCGCGAATGTGGAGGTTGCACGCGACCCGTCCTCCCACCACGGCACCGAACCAGGCTACGGCGTGTGTCGCGGAGCCGAGGCAGAGAAATGCTACGACGTCACCAGGTTGAGCGCCGAGCGAGTTCAATGCTCCCGCGAAGCGCAGCGACACGTCCAGGGCGCGGTCGCCGGAGAGAGCATTTCCTCCATCATCGGCGAAGATGATCTCCCGCCCCTTCGATTGACAGGAACGCACATAGAGATCGCTGATGGTATCGCATGAAGAGAACCTAATCACGACGCCGTGTCCGTTACTAACGAAGAGATCGGAACAGGCGTCGAATCCACTTCGCGTACCGAGGAGACGCTCCGCGAGAAGCGGGGAGCGGGAGCCGGTTGTACGACGCCTTTTCGGGTGATGAACGACTGCCTGGCTTGCAAATGAGGGTGGAGCGGTGCTTCGGACAACGAAAGGACCGGCGCGAAGCATGCGTCCGTTCCTTCAAGTTGCCGCGTCCACTCATCGCGCGTCTGCTGTTTGAAGATTGCAGCCAATTGCGCGTGCAGCTTGGGCCAGTTCTTTGGATTGTCGCGCTCGTCTTCGGACAGACGTTCGGTCACGCCGATCGATTCGCAGAGCAGTCCGTAGAATTTTGGCTCAAGCGCGCCGATCGAAACGTAAAGGCCGTCCGCGCACTCGAACGTGCGATAGAAGGGAGCGCCTCCGTCAAAGATGTTGGCCTCGCGATCTTCCGTCCATTCGCCCAACGAGGTCTTCTCGTAAATCGCAGTCATTAGGGAGATGGCTCCGTCGCACATGGCGCAGTCGACGACCTGGCCTTTGCCAGTCGCTCGCGCTTCGATGAGCGCGGCGAGAATTCCCATGGCGAGGTAGAGAGCGCCTCCGCCGAAATCCCCTACAAGGTTTAGGGGCGGCATCGGCTGCGCCTTGGGGCCGATCGCCGACAGCGCACCAGTGATAGCGATGTAGTTGATGTCGTGCCCGGCGACCTTTGCGAGCGGCCCAGTTTGACCCCAACCGGTGATCCTTCCGTAGACGAGGCGGGGATTCCGGCGCAGCACTTCGTCCGGTCCAAGACCCGCCCGCTCCATCACGCCCGGTCGATAGCCCTCAATGAGTGCGTCCGCCTCGTTGAGCAGGGCGAATATACGCCGAAGGTCCTCCGGCTCCTTTAAGTCGGCGCGCACGCGGCGTCTTCCGCGGTCGGCGATGGGGCTGACCAACTCGTCGGGCGCGTCCGGTCGCTCGATCCGAACGATGTCGGCACCCATGTCAGCAAGGAGCATTGCCGCGAACGGGCCCGGCCCCATGCCAGCAAACTCCACGATCTTCACGCCGCGAAGCGGCCCGGACGATGGCTCGCCGGACGAATTGAATGGTTTGCTCATGTCAACGGTTCTCCGGTCGTCCAGTGCATGGATAATCCAGTTAGACAAACTCGATTGAAAATAGCGAGGTATCCCTGATGCAGGATGCGATAACGACCCTACAAATTTGACGAACTTCAATTCGCGGAAAGAGAACATGCAAGTGGCCCGAAAGGGGATAATCCTGCTCCATGAGAGGACAGGCGGTCGGATCGAGATCCGGGATGTCCCGGCGTCCGGCAAGCGACACACAAGGAGCGGGAAATGCAGAAAGGGCGGAACGCGCGTTACTGGAACGAATTCAAGGTGGGCGAAGTCATCGACACCGTCGGTCGGACGGTGGAAAGTGGAGATGTCAGTCTGTTCGCTGGGCTGTCAGGCGATTTCAACCCCGTCCATCTCAACGAACTGCATGCCAAGAAGAGCCAGTTCGGCACGCGCATCGCGCACGGACTGCTTACCCTCGCGATCACATCAGGTCAGATGAACGGCTCTGGTTTATTCGAGGGAACGACGATCGGCTTTCTCGGCATGGACAAGGTTCGCTTCTCAAATCCAGTAAGGTTCGGAGACACGGTGTTAACCACTGCTACGATCACCGAAGTCCGGCAGAGCGGCAAAAAGAACGATCGTGGCGTGGTCTCGATGACCATCACCGTCAAGAACCAGAAGGACGAAACGGTGCTCAGTTACGATCAGGCTCTGCTCATGGCCGCTGCAGCCTAGGCGGCATGTTTCGGTTGGCTGGCGAAAACCGCGACCGGCGCCGAGAGGAACACCAAAGATCAAACGGGCGGAGCGACCCGCCACAGGCGGGTACGGGTCGCTAGATCCGCGACCGACTCCAATCATGCCGGCGAAAGACAATGGCTCAGCGCGAAAAGAAAGGTGCGTTCGATACCCCGGTCACCGCTTTGGCGGCAGTCGCCAGGCACAGCCCGGATAAGGACGCGTTCGTTTTCCCCGAAGGCACACTCTCCTTCGGGGAATGGAATGACAGATCTACGGCCTTAGCCAAGGCTCTGCTGGACACCGGTTTCACCCCTGGAGACAATATCGCGCTCCTGGCTCAGAATTCGATCCCTTGGCCGATTGTTCAGCTGGCGGTCGCCAAGGCCGGAATGGTCCTGGTCCCCCTGAACACCTATTACAAGCTCGAAGACCTTACCTACGCCTTGGCGCATTCTCAGGCTCGCGCCGTATTTTTCACGCCCGCCTTCAGGACGAACAACTATCTCGAGTTGGTTCGAGAGGCCGGCAAGCAGAGTGAGGACCTTCGTAGCAAGATCGTCATCGGCGGGCAGGCCGACGGGTGCCTTAGCATCACAGACCTCATCGCTGCGGGAGCGACGTCGAGCACGGCTCTTCCGATTGTCCAAGGCGAGGACGATGCGGCGATCATCTACACATCAGGCACTACGGGCTTTCCGAAGGGGGCGATGCTGACGCATCAGGGCGTCATGGCTGACGGTCGCGCCGTCTTCTCAAGGCTGAAGATCGGATCCGACGACCGCATTACGTCCATTGTCCCGATGTTCCATTCGGCGTCCTTTTGTGTCGCGATCCCGGGCTGCCTCACAGTGGGTGCGACATTCCTTGGGCTCGAGGCATTCGATGCCGTCGAAATGCTCGAAGTTATCGAGCGCCATCGGGCGACGGTTCATGTCGCCGTTCCTACGTCATTGCGGATCATGCTCGAGCACCCTCGAAGGAACGAGTTCGACCTGTCGTCGCTCAGAGTCGGCACCTGCGGAGGAGCGGACGTCGAGCCTGAGCTATTGCGGCGATGCGCCGTCGAGTTCCCCATTCCGGGACTGGTTCAGGTGTACGGACTGACCGAATCTACGGGGCTCGCCTGTTGTCCCGAGCCGGACGATCCAGACCGCTTCGAAACGGCGGGCCCGCCCCTGTCAGATTACAGCGTTCGGATTGCGGACCCGGAAAGCGGCACGATCCTCGGCCACGACGCGATCGGCGAAGTCCAGATCAAAAGTCACGCGATTATGCGTGGCTATTTCGCCAACGACGGCGAGACGCGAAAAGCGATCGACGCCCATGGTTGGCTGAAGACAGGCGACCTCGGGCAAGTCCGGCGCGACGGAAAGCTGGTGCTCTCCGGCGGACGTCTCAAGGACATGATTATCCGAGGCGGCGAAAACATCTATCCCGCGGAAGTGGAGCGAGTTCTCCTTTCCCATCCTGCAGTATCCGAGGTAGCCGTCTTCGGGATTAAGGACGATCACTTCGGGGAAATAGTCGCTGCCGCGGTCAGAGGCGGAAACGTCACTGCGGCCGAACTCGCGGATTACTGCGCCAGTCGCATCGCAAAATACAAGGTCCCGGCCAAGTATTTCCGAACCGAGTCGTTTCCGCTCACCCCAAGCGGAAAGATAAGAAAAGTCGCGTTGAGAGAGATGGTGGCCGACAGGAAGCTCGACGGCCTGGCTTGATCGACATTGCCGAAACCCCTCCGGAGCAAGCACTCAAATGAAAGATCAGACGAGACCGCTACCAGTGCCCACGCCTGAGACTGCCCACTTCTGGGAAGGCACGAGACAGGGAGAGCTGCGACTTCAACGATGCGTCCATTGCTCACACGCGTATTTTCCGCCGCGTCCCTTCTGTCCAAAATGTTCCAGCGCTGAGGTCGAGACATTTGCCGCGAACGGCCGGGCATCCCTTTACAGCTACGTCATTTCGCAGCGATCGATCCCTGGATTCGAGGCTCCCTACGCGATTGCAGTAGTGCAACTCGAGGAAGGCCCCAGAATGATGACGAACATAACTGGCTGCGCACAGACGCCGGAAGCTCTCCGCCTCGACATGCCGCTCGAGATCGCTTTTGCCAAGCAGAACGAGGAGATCACTCTTCCTCTCTTTAAACCTTTGGAGGCGTAACATGAAGCGATCCAAAGCAGCGGTCGTAGGGGCCGCCGAGACGACGCAGCTCGGTGTCATTCCGAACATGTCCCAGGTCCAACTGCACGCCGACGCGGCGCTCAATGCGGTTCGCGATGCAGGAATTTCTCTTTCGGACATCGATGGAATCGCCACGGCGGGCGAAAGTCCCGAGTCGCTCGCACACTATCTTGGCATCACACCGACCTGGATCGATGCCACTGGTGTCGGCGGATGCTCGTTCCTCATGCATGTTCGGCACGCAACGGCAGCAATCGAAGCGGGTTTTTGCCGCACCGTGCTCATTACCCACGGCGAAAGCGGACGATCCGGCATAGCCGCCGCCGGATTTCCGGTGCCGATCCGAGGTAGTCTGCTTCAGCAGTTCGAAGCTCCCTACGGTACCACGGGCCCGGCGACGATGTTCACGGTCCCAGTGCTGAGATACCTGAAAAAGTACGGGCTAGGCGAAGACGCGCTCGCCGAAGTGGCCGTGGTCCAACGCGAATGGGCCGCGAAGAATCCCCGTGCCACCTTCAAGAACCCTATCTCCGTGGACGACGTGATGAACTCGCGGATGATCTCCTATCCGTTTCGGTTGCTGATGTGCTGTCTCGTGACCGATGGGGGCGGAGCGTTGGTCCTGACGTCGGCGGACCGCGCCAAGGACTTCGATCGGCCAGTTTACATCGTCGGTACGGGAGAAAGCGTCGAGACCCCGATGGTGAGCCAAATGGAGGATTTCACCACGTCGCGCGCCTTCAGGGTTTCCGGTCGCGAAGCCTTCAAGTCCGCAGGCATTTCGCATGCCGACGTCGATCACTTGATGATCTACGACGCCTTCGCGCATTTGCCGCTGTACGGCTTGGAAGATCTTGGTTTCTGCAAGCCAGGGGAGGCGGCCGCCTTCATCCGGGAACGCAATACCGCACCCGGCGGCAAGCTGCCGATGAACACGAACGGCGGCGGGCTAAGTTACATGCACTCCGGCATGTACGGCATGTACGCCCTGCAGGAGTCGGTCAGGCAGGTCCGAGGGATCGCTGCGGCGCAGGTTCCGGACGTGAAGATCTCGGTCGCTCACGGGGTAGGGGGCATGTTCGCAGCAAGCAGCACGATCGTGTTTTCGAAGGCGGCACCCGGGAAATCGGAGTGATCCTCGTCGGACCTGCGACCGACCGAGTTAACTCCGGATCAGCGAAGCTCAAGTGAGGGAGAGGAACGTGCTGAAAAGACTAACCAGAACGGCACTAGTCATCGGCTGCATTGGCGCGGCATGCGTTGGAGGCCGCGCCAATGCGGACGACGCCCCCATCAAGATTGGCGTTCTGACCGATATGTCGTCCGTCTACGCGGATGGCGCCGGCAAAGGGTCGGTTGAAGCGGCTCAGCTTGCGATAGAGGACGCGGGAGATGTATTGGGGAAGCCAGTCGAGTTGGTGTCCGCAGACCATCAGAACAAGCCTGATCTGGGAACCGCGATCGCTCGGCGATGGTATGACCGCGATGGCGTCGATATGATCACCGACGTTCCGGGATCACCGCTCGGCTTCGCTGTTCAGACGATGTCTCTGCAGTACAAGAAGCTGGCTCTTCTCGTGGCGTCGACGAGCTCTGACATCACCGGCCCGAAGTGCACTCCTTACTCGGCGATGTGGGGTGTCGACACCTACACCCTCTCGAACATTCTAGGAAGCTATCTGACGAGCACGGGTCTTGATACCTGGTTTTTCATAGCGCTGGATGGCGCCGTCGGCCGAACCTTCGTCTCGGAAGGAACGCAATTCATCGCCGCAAACGGCGGAAAGGTCCTGGGAGCCACGTACGCACCGATCAACTCGGCGGACTTTTCCTCGTTCCTCCTTCAGGCACAGGCTTCGAAGGCGAAGGTCATCGGCCTCGCCAATGCGGGTGCTGATACGGTTACTTCCATTCAGCAGGCCGTCGAATTCGGCCTGGTTCGCGGAGGACAGAAGTTCGCGGCCTTTATCGTGCTTGAGGGTGCACTACGTTCGCTCGGTCTCGAGACCGCACAGGGGCTCCTCGTGGCTGCCCCATTCTTCTGGAACCTCAATGACGAAACGCGGGCATGGTCCGCGAGGTTCGAAAAGAGAATGGGACGGCCGCCGACGTGGAATCATGCACTGGTCTACAGCGCCGTCAACCACTACCTCAAAGCCGTGAAAGCTGCGGGAACACGCGATCCGGATATGGTGATGGCAAGGATGCGCGAGCTTCCGATTGAAGATCCGGCGACTCGGAACGGAAAGCTGCGGATCGACGGCAGGGTAGTGCGCGACGACTATCTCTTTGAGGTCAAGAAGCCCAGCGAAGCGAAGTCCGATTGGGATCTGTACAAGCTAGTCAGGGTCATCCCCGGAATTGAGGCGACCCGCCCGTTGGACAAGGGCGGGTGCCCGTTAGTCAAGTAGAACCTGTTTCGCCTCGGCGATTATGCGGTAAGCGCTGTTGCGGACTTCTTCTTATCTAAGCTGTCCGATGCGCCGTGGAGCGCGACGCGCCACGGTGTCGGGTAAGGAGACGTGTCTGTTGAGGAGGAGGGAATTTGATGGATCTTCGCATTCGGAATCGCCGAGCTATCGTTGCGGGGGCCAGCGTCGGTCTGGGATACAGCAGCGCCATGGCACTGGCTCGAGAGGGCGTTACGCTATTTATCTCTGCTCGCGGAGAAGACCGTCTTCGCAACGCGGCCGAGACAATAGCCCGGGAGACGAATGCCACGGTGACGCCTGTCGTTGCCGATCATGGGACACGCGAGGGACGGGAGGCTCTCCTGAGGGCTTGCTCTCAACCAGATATTCTCGTCATTACCTGCTCTCCGCCGAAAGCGACTGAAGATTTCCGCGATATTACGGAAGAGGACTGGTACGGGTCAGTCGCGACGACTTTGATTGGACCAATCGAACTGATAAAAGCCTCGATCAGCGGAATGGCCGACAGGCGTTGGGGTCGTATTGTGAATATAGCGACCGGCGCAGCGAAACATCCGACCGAGTTGAGGTTGTTATCCGGACCGACGAGATCGGCTCTTGTAAATTACACCGTGGCGCTGTCAAAGCGGTTTGCAAAGGACAACGTCATCCTGAACAATCTCCTGCCCGGCCTTCATGCAACGCCAGGTCTGGAAAAGATGCTGACCGATCGGGCAAAGCGAAATCGGAGCAACTACGACGTCGAGAAGCAGCGGCTCCTCGAGTTCTTCGACATGCCGACTAAACGATTAGCGGATCCGGACGATTTCGGAGCATTCTGCGCGCTGCTCTGCAGCGACTACGCGAATTCGATCGTTGGTCAGAACTTGGTTATCGATGGCGGTGCAATTCACGCAATGTTCTAGCGTCGCGATCCCGGCGCTCCTGTAGCTTGGCGCCTCAAAGCGCCTTTCTGACCGAGCCCGAACAACTGCTTGCCGTGATGGACGCCGCTCTACTTGGCGAGCCTTGGACTTAAAACTACGCCGGCGTGAAGTCACGCAGACAACCTTGTATTTGCAGATAGACGATCTGTACTGGGGAATGGAACAATATGGAAGGTCGGCCAATCGAAACACTGGAGCGCCTCGCTTCGAGACGCCGTTCTTGTCGTGCCTTTAGGCCACAACCGGTCGCTCGTACGTCGATCATCCGCATTCTCGAAATGGCCCAGAAAACCGCATCGTGGTGCAATAGCCAGCCTTGGCGGGTGATCGTGACAAGCGGCGTTGAGACTGATCGCTTCCGCGAAGCGATGTACAAGGCTGCTAATAGCGGCGGCCCGCAAAAAGGAGACTTTCCGTTTCCGCGCGAATATCGTGGCGTGTATGCCGAACGACGGCGCGAAAGCGGATTTCAGCTCTATAACGCTTTGAACATCGCGCGGGGCGACAAATCGGCCTACGCGCACCAAGCGCTCGAGAACTTCAATTTCTTTGGAGCGCCCCACGTCGCCATTGTGACCACCGACGAGGCTTTGGGCGTGTATGGAGCCGTCGACTGCGGTGCCTACGTCGCCAACTTCCTTCTGGCCGCCGAAGCCTTGGGGGTGGCAACCGTGCCGCAGGCCTCCTTGGCTTTCTATTCCGACGTGGTCCGTCTTCATTTCGGTTTGGAAAGCGATCGGAAGATCGTCTGTGGTATTTCCTTCGGAATCGCGAACACCGAACATCCGGCGAACGGATTCCACACTAACCGTGCCGAGGTCGCCGACGTCGTATCGTTCGTCGGAGACTAAATTTCTTGGTGGGCGCGCCATGACCGTGGACGGCCATTCATCCATGAACAAGGTCGAATTGAATCCTTCGAACCGCCACCCGTTGGAGTGGATGGGCGTGACGTCGACAAATCCCTCGCCATAGGTCGAGATCGGCAGTGGTCCAACGCGAATGGATCGCGAAGAATCCCGCGCCACCTTCAAGAACCTGATTTCGGTGGATGACGTGATGTACTCGCGGATGATCGCCCACCCGTTTCGGGTTGCTGATGTGCTGTGACCGATGGGGGCGAAGCGTTGATCCTTACGTCGCGGACCGCGCCAAGGACTTCGATCGGCCCCGCCCGTTGGACAAGGGCGGATGCCCGGTAGTCAAGTAGGTCCTGCTCCGCCTCGCCGATTATGCGGGCCTCGAGTCGAGGTAAACGTAAAGAGCTGCAATCTTCCCGTCTCGTGCGATGATAAAGTCCACACCGGTGTACACGGGCGTTTCGCCTTTCGGCCCCGAGCCCCACGCTAAGCGCCCCGAATTGTGCAGAACCTGTGGCGCGCCATGAGGCGTATAAATATAATGGGGATGCGTCGCTCGGAGATCGCCGGCAAACTTGTCCAGTGCATCATGACCTACGAATGTACCTGGCGGCACGTACAGTACACAGTCGTCGGTGTATAGCTCCTGAATTGCAGCCCTTCGGCGAGCTGGATCACCTTCGCCGAAAACTTCTGGAAGATTGCGGTTGAGCAGGGTCTCGATACCGCCCACATCTGCGCCCACGGACGGAGGGGCACTCTTCTTACTGGCATGCTGATTCATCGGAAGGACTCCTTGTATGCGTGACGATGATGCCATTCGTTGGGACGCTCGCGAAGCAGCAATGATTGAAAGTCATCGTTTCAGGTTTGGTGACTTGTTGGTCGAGCACCCGGCGAAACGTCTCGAGCGGATAGTCCGGAATCGGTTTGATGTCTCCCTCGATACCGGCGTTGTTGAAAAAGATGTGCACGCAGCCGCAACGTCCTGTTCGAGGCTGACGTCCGCGACAACGGACAGCGCCTCTGCGGAGGCGGGCAGTGTCCCGATGGCGCGAGCGAGTCCCGCATCATCGCGGTCGACTGCGACGATGCGGGCGCCGCGTTCGGCCAAGAGCTGGATGGTTGCGGTTCCGATTTCACCGGCGGCGCCTGTCACCAGGGCCACCTTTCCGTTCAGCACACGATCGGTCATGTCGTGCCATTCCTCCCCAATGGCTGGAGCAGGGCGACACGACCCGCCAAGGCACTATGCTGGTCACCCGGACCACCTTTCGTGCGCGAACCGGAGAGCAACATCAGTGCCACGTTCCTCTCCTGCCTTGCGCTTCGTTCGCGCTCGAGGCGGAACGCTCGTCGGCTTCTGTTGATTTTGAAGCTATACGGATTGCTTGGATCGGCGGTCCAGTCGTTTCCCACGCTGGTACCTTCGCTGATTGCGAAAAGGAGCAAGTGCCGAGACGTATGTCTTTTCGTGGTGCATCTAGCCTCGGCGGGCGTTTGTCCTGTCACTTTGTGGAAGGCAGCTCCCCACACGTGCGGCGCCGCGGGGCCGGGGTCTGCAAGGCGAACGGCATTGCGATTCTTCGCGCCGAAAGAACGGGAGCTCGCGAACTACAAATGGTCTGGATCCGGCGAACGGTTTAGCCTGACGGCAACGGACCCCGGGACGCGGCTCGATAGAACAGTGAGATTGCATGGAAGGGTCTCGAGAGAGAGCTGAAGCGACCGCACTGGGCGCGCACGCCCCTGCGCACATGGCGCGACGCGCTGCCCTGGAGGCCGAAGTGTTGGCGCAGTTGGCAGCCCACGATGGGCCGCAAGTTTCCGATGAAGAGCGCGCCGAAGGCCTGCTCTTCGATTCCGGCTAGAGAAAGCCGGTCTCGCACGACAACAGCGCCCGCAAGTAATCCTCATAAGAGGCCGGGTGCGTTCCTTTCGTGGTTACCACTGCGTATCTCGAACTGACCATCGCATGTGCGGAGATGCGCTCGGACGAGCCTCAGGGACGGCTCGCCACGTCTGCCCCGTTTCCCCTAAGAGGCGAGAGCTACGGTGCGGGAAATTGCTCGCTTAAGCGCGGTTGCGGACTTCTTCATATCTAAGCTGTTCGATACACCATGAGCCAAGTGTCGGGTAAGCGGCACCTCGGTTTTCGCCGTCGTGTGAACCGATCTCGACAGCAACCAAGCATCGACTCGGCCGCTTCGCGTCTTACGAACACAACTTTCTCAAAGTCGAATTGCATCCTAACCTTATGACGGCGATAGCAGAGCTTGATCCATTCCGAACCGACTATGAGGCTCGGCATATGAGCTACGGAAAGACGCGTCTGCGTCGGAACGCCGTAAAACTTGCGATCGCTGACGGCAGGGTGGCGTTAGGAATTGGTGTCCAGACCAACTCCCCCGATATGGTGGAAATGGCCGCCGCTGCGGGTTTCGATTTCGTGTATCTCGACCTCGAGCACGGATCCTTTGGCTTTGATGCCGCGATCCACTTGATCAGGGCGGCCGAAGCGTCGGGTACCACGCCCTTGGTACGTGTTCCAGATCATACGCCCAGTTTCATAATGCGTGTGCTGGACGCAGGGGCGATGGGGATAATTGTTCCGAATGTGAAGAGCGCTGCAGAAGCCCGAAGCGTTGTGTCGGCCGCAAAGTACGCATGGAGCTGCAATGGAGGATCGCGTGGCGCGTGTCCGGGTACACGAGCTACCTGGCATCAGGTTCGGGACTGGACCGACTTTTCCATTGCAAGCAACAAGGAGACGTCGGTCTGGCTTCTTTTGGAATCCCCGGAAGCATTCCAGGCGGTGGGCGACATCGTAAAGGTGCCTGGGATCGATGCGATAATGCTCGGTCCCTTCGATCTCGCGCATACGTTGGGTCTGCCAGGCCAAACCACGCATAAAGTGGTGATCGAAGCGTGCAGAGAGATAAGCGCGAAGGCGAGAAATAGCGGCATCGAGGTTGTCTGGACGATGTTCTCCGGATCGAGGACGCGCGAAGAACAGGAAATCATCGCAGCCATGGACGCTAGGATAGTCATTGCGGGTACCGACCGGCGGATCGTAATGACGGCGCTACAAGACAGGCACTTTGGTTCAACCTAGAACAGATCGCGAGCTGCCACCCGGAGGCTACGGTCGTCTTTACCGCTCGACATCGCCATCGAGATATTTGTCGCTCATCAAAGGCACGTTAGTTGCCAACTTGCGGCACCCGCCCGCACGAACATCACCAGTCGGGGTGGGCGACCGAGGCAGGAACGGGCGTACAAAGTTCAAAGGAGATTTATCATGCGATTACTTGTGGTCGGTACGGGCGGTGATCGATTTTACCGCAATGGCCTTCAAATCGTGGACCGATCAATAGGACGAGGCCGCGAGCGTTCACCAAAATGGAACGCCTTGTTGCCGACCCGCTGTCTAATCACGCGATCAGATCAGACACATACTGTTCCTGAAACGGACACCCACACGTCCGGGTGCGAGGAATGGCATGTTGCAACTGCGATCCAAAGAAACGCTTGATCAACGTGATCTCGGCTGGCTAAAGGCGCGTCATCATTTCATTGTTTCTGCCGACGGCAATCCCGAGAATCGTTCGCTCGGCTCCCTCGTGGTCTGGAACGACGACGAGATCGCGCCCGGAACCGGCTTCGGCCGTCATTTCCATCCTGACATGGAAATCGTCACCTATGTCCGCCAAGGCGCGGTGACGCACGAGGACAGTACGGGCAAGGTCGGCCGAACGGTTGCTGGCGACGTCCAAGTCATGAGTGCCGGCACAGGAATCAGTCATTCCGAACACAATCGCGACGAAAGCCCCCTCAAGCTTTTCCAGCTCCGGCTGCTTCCACGCCAGCGCGGAGGGACGCCGCGCTGGGTCAGCCACAAATTCCCTAAGGCGGATCGCGCCGGACGCCTCGTCGAGCTCGCAACCGGGAATCCGAGGAATGCCGAGACCCTCCTGATCCGCGCCGACGCGCGGATCTTGGGTGCAACGCTTCTTGCCGGGACCACACTTACCCCCGCGCCGTCTGCGCGGTTTCGGCACGTGTATCTCGCCCCCCGCTCAGGGCGTGGTCCTTGTCAACGGGCAGCGGGTTGCGCTTGGCGACGGTTCGCCGCCATCGATGAACCAGAACTCACCATCACGGCGGAGGAGGATGCTGAATTCATCCTCGTCGATGCCGCCTGATTTCACCTAGCCACAGGAGTAATCATCATGGACTCTACCTCTTATCTTTCTTTCGCAGGCCGCCTATTGATCGGCCTTCCGTTTGCTATGGGTGGCCTCAGCAAGCTCGCGGCTTATGGCCCGACTACGGCGATGATCGCAGCGGTGGGCCTCCCGGTGCCACCGCTTGCCTTTGCGGTAGCCGTCGCCGTCGAACTCGGTGGCGGCCTCTTGCTGATCGCTGGTTACCAAGCTCGTCTGGTCGCAACTGCGTTGGCACTGTACTCTTTGGTGACGGCGTTCTCGTTCCACGCTAACTTTGCCGACCAGAATCAGATGTTCCACTTCCTCAAGAACGTGATGATGGCAGGTGGCTTGCTTCAGATCGTCGCGTTCGGCGCGGGTGCGTTCAGTCTCGACCACCGGTTTTCCAAGGACCGCGGAACTATCAGGAAAGCGGCACCCGTCCACTGATTCGCGCTACACTCCTTGCGAATATACCAGTTAGGACTTTGCCTTATCCTTACCCCTGGCCAGACGCGTTTCGCGATCACTCGTCAGGCCAGCTCCGGGGCGACTCCAATGAGCTCGCAACCGTTTGACTCCTATCAAGGGACCGAGCCTTCAACTAGCTGGCTCGGCAAAAACAATGTCAGGGAAGAAGTATGTCCATGGGATCCCCTCGCGCTCGCGCAGCAACTGCAGAACATCGCCAAACAGAGTCAGATTCTGATGCAGCGCTTCGTGTCCAGCCAAGCCGACTCCACTAAGGTCGGCATGGGTGACGCGTCGACGCTTGGCTTCGATTTCGTTGACCTCATGACGAAGATGATCGCCGACCCAATGTCGGTTGCGAAGGCCCAGATAGATCTCTTCAATGACAGCCTCGCGGTTTGGCAAAAGACGGCCAAACGTATGTTAACGGTGCGCGCGCGATGCTGACAAGCCGATAGACAAGCGCTTTAGGCATCCGGATTGGCAGGAAAATGCCATCTTCAACTTTGTGAAGGAAAGCTATCTCGTTGCCGCGAAGTCCATTCTCTCGACGGTGCGCGAAGTCAAGGGCATGGACGAGGCGACAGCTCGGAAGGTCGACTTTTAACCATCGTCTGTTGCGTCCGCCCTGCCATCGGTCAAGATTGCTAGGGCGCCTGTGACTTCACAAGTGCAGCGCTTCGTTGAGTGCCGTCATTGTTTGCTGCCCGCGTTACGGTCTGGAAACGGAATGATGTCCGCCGACATTCGGCTGCCGGTCATCCAGTCGATATACACCGTTTCCGTCCGTTGGCTTTCGCCGTGCTTGGCGAACGCCATGCATCGTGCTCATCGCGGAGCTTGGCGGGCCGGACGTGGATTGCGGCGTTCTCTTCGGCCTCCAGCTTTGCCAACTCAACAAGCTCGGCTTCCTTTAGAACAAAGCCGACCTGCTCATGTGTGATAAGTGCAAGGCGCTCTGCTTCAGTCATGGATCACTCCCGCGTGCAGCGTCTGCACGTCGGTGAGATGGTTAAAGAATGACCGCTGAAATGAAGACAAGTATTCTCGACATCCGGAAGCGGCCGTTAAGGCGATGGCATCCGCATGCGCGGCGTCTGATCTATCTGAAACGTCGCGCGAGCAACCTCAGGAACGGATACACGTTCCGATATTTGATAGTCGCCCCTGCTCGACGCCGAGCCCTCTTAGAGATTTATGCTACTGGCATGCTTTGTCCTGTCCACCTTGGGACCAGCGATTCGTACCAGCGCCGCCGGATGTCGTTGAGGCCGTTGAGCCAAGTAACCAGCGCGAGCGTGCCTTCACGGGTGTCGCGCGAAGTGCTATTTTCAATATCAACACTGGTGCCGTGAGCTTGCCGTTGTGAGGGGATAGACAAAAATATCCCGACGCGGCAAAATGCGTTTTGCGCGTGAGCGAGGGGGCGGCAAACTCTGAAAGGAGACCCTCCATGACTCTTTATGCCTTGCAGACGGCTTACGCCCCTGTCGGGTGGGCAGCCCTGCTCAAAGATCCTCAGAACCGCATGGAGGCCGTCAAACCCGTTGTTCAACGACTCGGCGGCAGTGTCGTCGACGGCTGGCTGACATTTGGCGATTACGACGTGCTGGTGATCTGCCAGCTGCCGGACAATGTGAGCGCCACGGCGCTGTCCATGGCGATCTCAGCCGGTGGGGCGGTCAAGAGCGTCAAGACCACGCCGCTCGTGACTTTCGACGAAGGGCTTGAGGCTCTCAAGAAGGCCAAGGACGCAGGATACACGCCGCCCCCTAGCGAAGTCCCGTACTTTGGCGTGTATCGCGGCGCGTGACGCCTCGATGAGGTAGCGAGCTGCAACTTGAATTAAAAAGGGTAGCTTCAAGAGCGAGGAGGCATCTTATGGCGACGCAGCTTGATGATTCCGCGCTTGATACGATCTTTCGCAAGGCGCGCACTCAAAACAAGTGGTTCGATAAGCCGGTTTCGCGTGAACAACTCGTTGCCCTGTACGATCTGATGCGCTGGGGCCCGACGAGTGCGAACTGCTTCCCCGTGCGC
>WNFP01006778.1_pt1 | contig 17309 bp, 12 predicted proteins | sample 5400201 | NCBI WGS metagenome assembly WNFP01 (sample SAMN13153355, study PRJNA577476) | soil metagenome | isolation source: 115 cm saprolite under Madrone tree | place: USA:California | collected 2016-06-14 | reverse complement strand
ACCGAACCATTTAGCTGTCGGACGCCTGAGAAGACGAAACTCCACGCCGTCGTAGTTACGGACGGGCGGTTGAACGGCCGGGCATTCGGCGCAGAACGGTCCACCATTCGAGGTTGTTAGCAGGTAGTTGTTGCCGTTCGCATCAGGGATGACGACCGGACGGTGCAGTACATCCGCAAAGGGTTGGCCCGGGTTCCCGATGTAAAATCCGAGGCTGTCCGTGATAGACATATCCTCGATAGTACTGTCGAGACGCTTTCGAGAGTACCGCGTCTCCAGACTCCAGTTCGGATTGATGGCCCAATCGACGCCAGTGACGACCTCATGTTGTTTCATCGGCTTCATATTGGGGTCAATCGCCGGGTCCCGCGGGTCCGCCTTGGTAGCGCGGAAATCCACGTTTTCGATGAAACGACCCGCGGTCACGCCCGGAGCCGGGCCTGTCGGCGTGCAGGCGTGCGGAGCCGGCGCGCCACCGTTGACGCTCAAGAGGGGAGCAGTCGGAGTAATGGCGGCGTAGTTGGTTGAATCCAAGACATAAACGCAATCATGCCAGTAGTCGCTGCCGAAGGAGCCACGGGCCAAGCCCATCTTCATGATGTCGTAGAACTGTCCATAGCTAGCGAAAACCTTAACCTTGCCATTATGAAGCAGGTCATAGGCGCCGCCGATGCGGGGCGCAATTTTATCCATGAATCCGAAGTGAACGGTTGGGAAACGGGCCGGATCATAAGGGGGCTGGTCTTCTTCATCGAAACGGACGCCAAGGTTCAGGGTGAGTCCTTTGCCCACAGTCCACGAATCCTGGACGTAAAGAGCATTTGCAGTCTGCTGATCAGCGCCGGTATTATCCACGCCGTCCCGCACGATATAGTAACCAAATTGGCCCTGACAGCCGGCGGCGGTCGCGTTCGCAGCTCCGCCAAAGGCCGGATTCGACGCATTCTGTGCGATGATCGGGTCGCAGATCGTGGTACTGGTCACTGGCGAGTACGCCGTGGCCCAATTTAGCAGGACCTGGGCGGTATTGAATGTTCCAAGAGTGTTGTTGTACTGCGATTGGTGGAAATAACCACCTTTAAAGGTGTGGCTACCCAAGAACCTCCCCACAAAATACGATACATCCACGTTGAAGGTCTTGCGCTTGTAGGCGTCAAAGAACACCGTGAAAGTACTAGGAATATTCGTAAAGCCGCTGGTGTTCACCAAAGGAGCGGAAAAACCACCGGAGGTGATGGTCGTGTTGTTGGCCGGAGTTGTAAGACAAACTCCGCCGGTTTCGCCCGGCGTTGCCAGTGGTGCCAAGTTAACGTCCGTCGTACAGGGATTAAAATTCGGATCAGTTTTCTTGTTACCCAGGGGCCGGTTGTTGGCATCAACGTTTCCATTGTTACCCACGACCGCAGCGCTGTAATTCCACTGTATTCCGGTTGGCTTGCCGCGCTGCTCGTTGTTAGAAAAGAAATAGCCATACCTGGCGCTAACTACCAACCTTGAAGTTGGCGTCCAGTCACCGCCGAAAGTGTAAACCGACAGCGGGTTAACCGACCCATTGTCCGAGCGTAGTGTGTTTGGATCGGTCGAGGCACCGGTGTTAACTTGACCGTAGGCGCTGTTCGGGCTGCCCAAGGTTCCTTTCGTCCGGGAATATGAATAATTCCAGCCGGCGAAGAGGTTTAGCGAATTTAGCAAGCGATAATCTAGCCGCGTGTAAGCATTGTGCTGGATAAAGTTGCTGCTTAGGGTGCGAGGACCCGGGTTGTTTCCGGTGAAGGTCGTAGTACGGCTAATTGTATCAATCGTCGGTATATAGCTGGTAAATAGCCACAGGCGGTTCGTGAAGATCGGGCCACCAATTTGGAAGCCGGGCTCGAGGATGCGCCGCTTGTCCTTGTTCGGCACGTAGTACTCCGGTGTGCCGTCAAGACGCGTGGAAGAGTTAAGACCCGGCTTAGTCGGGTCCAGACGAAGACCGCAGACTGTACTGAAACCGGCAAATGTGCCTGCACCGCCTGAGGTGTAGCCGCTCGCGCAGGGGTCGTTGGCGTTCAGCGCGTTCGTGCGTAAGTAAGTCAGGAACTCCCCGTGCCAGACGTTGGAACCGCGTTTGGGAATGGCGTTAATGACGCCACCCAGCGCGCCACCGTACTCGGCCTCAAAGCTGCTGGACTTGATCTGAACTTCCTGGATGAAATCGGTCTGGAAGTTCTTGCCGACACCGCCGTTCTGAATATTGGTGGTGTTGATGCCATCGATCAGGTAAACATTTTCGCTGTCGCTGGCGCCGTCGATCTGGAAGCCGCCATCGCGGCTAGATGTACTGCTTTGCAGCGGCTCCTGTCGCGCGCCCGGAGCAAAAGGAATTACCGATTGGAATGAGCGTCCCTTCGGAATACTCGTCAGCTCATCTTGCGTAACCGTGACCGCGACCTTACTTTGAGTCACGTCCACAGCAGGCGCCTCGCCTCGAACTTCAACGACTTCGCTAGCGGTACCCATTTCCAACTGGGCGTCGATATTTGGCAAGCGGCCCACATCGAGCGAAACGCCTTCGCGCTTCAAGACGCGAAAACCCTTTGCCGTGACGGTCAACGTATAGGCGCCAGGCGGAAGATTCGAAAAGCGGTAAAACCCACTCGCATCAGTTTCCGTTGTCTTCGCACCTGGCGCCGGGCCGGAAATCTCTACTGTCGCACCCGCGATGACCGCGCCGGTTGGGTCCTTCACATACCCTTGAACTCCGGCCGTTGTTTCCTGTGAAAACAGTGCGGTTGGAACCAAAGCGAACACACAACACAGAGCAACCACCACCAAGACCACTCGCTTGCTTAGCATGCATCTACCTCCTGGTTGGGCCATGCCTATGACCCACCTGAATTGCCCACACCCCGACTTCTGAACCGTCAAAGCAACAACAGGAAGAATTTTGGAGGACGCCATAAACCCGCAATCCACTCGCAAACTAGACCTTGGCTGACAAGAGAGCAAATTCCGTGCCAGCACAACTCAACCTGGTAAGTTCTCAGTTCTTCGTGATTTATACGGTCGTTAGCTAGAATCAACGCGCGAGTTATCTATGTCTGGCCGTAGTTTCATACGGACATTCATAGATATTATGCCGTGGCTCCCTTCGCCGTGACTGCGTGGTTCAAGACCTCAATGGCTAGGGCCCCAAGTGCTCGAACCATGTGCAACCAATCAATTCCAAGGCGCACCGACCGTGTAACCACAAGATTCCATGCGGGATATATATTGTCGCCGAATGCTTTGTCAACACATTTCTACTCCCCGCACGCAAATAAACTTCAGCTAAATAGAATCTAAATTATGACGTACTAGAAGCTTGTTTCGGATGAAGAGGCCGAGATGAGAAGGCGGAACTCTTAATTGGCCTGGTGGACCGTGCGGCCGCCGACGACGGTGCGCAGCACGCGCGTCTTGGTGAGCTGGGCGGGCGGAACTTTGGTGAGGTCATTCGAAAGGACGATGAAGTCGGCGTACTCGCCGGCTTTCAGCTCACCTTTCTTCCCTTCTGCGAACTCCGCGTAAGCGGATCCCGAGGTGTACGCGCGAATGCAATCCGCGAGCGAGATTTTCTCCTGCGGCTCCCAACCGTTTTTCGGGCCGCCATCCGGACGTTCGCGCGTGACGCAAGCGTACAACCCGCGAAACGGACTGATCGGCTCCACGTTGTAATCCGTACCGAACGCGAGCCGAACGCCGTTTTTCAGCATGGAGGCCCAAGCGTACGCGGCGATGATCCGCTCGCGCCCGATGCGGTCCTCCGCCCAGCGCATGTCCGTGGTCTGATGCGAGGGCTGCATGGACGCGATGACGTGAAGTTCCGCAAAACGCGTGAAATCCATCGGCGCGACGACTTGCGCGTGCTCGATGCGGTCGCGGCGGTCGCGCGGGCCGTTGGCCTTGGCGACGGCTGCGAAAACGTCCAGCGCGATGCGATTGGCGCGATCGCCGATGGCGTGGAACGCCAGCTGAAAACCGGACTTGTCGCGCTGAATGGCCATCGCCGTAAGCTTCTCCGGATCGTTGGTGAGGATTCCGCTTGTTGAAGGATCGTCCGAATAGGGCTCTAGCATCGCAGCCGTGCGCGAACCCAGGGCGCCGTCTGTGAATGCTTTCAGCGCGCCGGTCTTCAGCCAAGGATCCTTGGTGCCGCCTTGGGCCTGCATGTTCTGCAACTCATTGAGCGGCAAATTGAACGGCAGCCACTCCGTGATACGAACGGTGAGTTTTCCTTCTTCTTTCAGTTGCTGGTAAACCTGAAAATCCGCCCACTCGGAATAATCCTGGACAGAAGTGACGCCGTTCCTGGCGACGTTCTGAAGGACCAGCTCAATGCCCTTGCGGCGTTGCTCGGACGAGGGATCGGGAATCCGCACCTTCACCAGAGACATCGCCGCGCCTTCCTTTAGCATTCCCGTTGGCTCGCCAAGCCCATCGCGTTCAATCTCACCGCCGGGCGGATTGGGGGTGGTCCTGTTAATCTCCGCGCTCTTCAGTGCCAGCGAATTCGCGATGGCCACGTGGCCGGAAATGTGCGTCAGGATGACTGCGTTCTTGGGCGCGACGGCATCAAGCTGCTGGCGATTGGGGAACCTCTTCTCCGGCCAGAGCGTGTGGTCCCATCCGCCGCCGGTGATCCATTCGCCTTCTTTGTGCCGGGCGACGGCGGCTGCAAGGCGCTTTTGCATTTCTTCAACCGATGGCACGCCCGTCAGCGGAACGGCGAGTTCGTCCGCGGCGGCGCCACCCAAATGCACGTGCGCATCATTGAAGCCGGGCATTACGAATTGGCCATTGAGCTGGACCGTCTCCGCGCCTTCCTGGCTTCCTCCGCAATCGAGAAGGATGTGGGCCATCTTGCCAATGCAGGCGATCTTCCCGTCCCTGACAGCGATAGCCTCGGCCCACGGTTCCACAAGGTCATTCGTATAAATACGGCCGTGGACGTAATAAATCAGGTGCGGACCTCTTTGCGCGACGCTGGTATTCGCGTGGAATGTCACGGAGAGGGCAACCACCGCAAACGGGAGAATGCCGGCAAGGAGCCGAACGCAATTCGTCCGGAACTTCATCGAGATTTCTCCTCCACAACTCCGGAAACTCCAAGAACCGTAAGAAGCGCACGCTTCAATCCGGCTTCTCGGCCCGCGGAATCGTACCATTCCTGCAGCGAGTGAGCTCCGCCGCCGTTGCCGCCTGCACCGATGGAAATAGCCTCGATTCCCAGGGACAGCGGAACATTCGCATCTGTCGAAGAGCGCTCGATACGCGACTGATTACCGATAAATTCGTCGGCGGCGCGAAGTGCGGCCAGCAGCGGCGAGTCCGCGGCCAATTCTCCGCCCGGGCGGCTGCCGAGTAGTTCGACCTTCCATTCCAGTTTGCCTTTGGAACGATCGGGCGCCGATTCCATCTCGTCGCGGACGCCCGCAATGATGCACTCGCGAAGGGCTGATTCGAGGCGCGCGAGTTCGTCTTCACTTTCCGAGCGAATGTCGACTTTCAGGCGCGCTTCATGAGGAACGGAGTTTACGGAAGTGCCGCCTTCGATCTGGCCGATGTTGAACGTAGTACGCGGGCTGACCGGAACTCTTGTATTGATGAAACGCACCGAGCCGCGGACCAGCGCGTTGATGGGGTTGGGCATGCCGAAGTCCGACCAGCTGTGGCCGCCCGGGCCGGTGATCAAGGCCTCGAGCCGGCGCGATGCCAGCGCTTTCGTGGTCACGTGATCGGTCCCTGAACCGTCAAGCACCACCACTGCTTTCAGTTTCCCGCGATAGTTATCGACAATCGCGCGCATGCCGCGCAGATTGCCTTCTCCCTCTTCGCCCACGTCGCCCACGAATAGAATGGTGCGCTGCGGCTTGACGCGCGCGGACTGTACGGCACGCGCCAGCGCCAGCAGTGCCGCCACGCCGCTGCCATTATCGGAGATTCCCGGCGCGGTCATGCGGCTGCCCTCACGGTGTACTTTCACGTCGGTGTCTGGAGGAAAAACGGTGTCGAGGTGTGCGGCGACAACGACTATTTCCTTTTCGTTTATGCCGCGGAGTTCCGCGATAACGTTACCGGTTTTGTCGATCTGCGCGGCCAATCCCGCTTCCGCGAGGAATTCCTTGACCGATGACGCCCGCCGCGCTTCCTGAAACGGCGGCGCGGGGATTTCCGTGATGCGGGCCTGTTGGTCGTTAACCCAGGAAATGTTGGGCGTGAACCAATCGAGAGCCGCGCGGACCCGTGCGTTATCGGAAAGCCGTGAACCCTGGGCCTGGCGAGGGGCATGGGGAGGAGCAGCGGAGCGAGCCGGCATACTCAGAAGAATAACGCAAACGAGAGCGCGTTTCACCGTCGGCTTATAACAACGTTTTCCGTTCAATTGCGTGCGGCCTCGGTGCAAAGAGCGAAAACTTCATCGTCGGTGAGGACGCGCGGGGACTGCTTGGCGGCGTCAAAAATGCGCGTGACCGTTGCGTCGTCGGCAAGGATGCGATGCTTCTCCAGCCAAAACAGCACATTGGATTTGCCGCTCATCGGGCCGATCTCGATCACCTGGTCCAGACCAAAAAGATGCGCCGGCACGCCACTGTAGACGGCATTGGCAAGTTCCAGATCATTTTTTCGAAAGGCCTTAATGAGCGCGGCGGCGTGAACTCCAGTCGCGGTGCGAAACGCGTCATGCCCGACGACCGGATAGTTCGGCGGGATCTTCGTGTGCGTGGCTTTCGCGACTTTCTCGCAATAGTCCTTGAGTTGGGAAAGGTCCTGCTCGATCAGCCCCATGAGGCGAAGATTGACGAGCATTAATTCCATGGGCGTGTTGCCGACGCGTTCGCCAAGGGCATTGGCCGCGGCATGGACCTGATGGGCGCCGCCGGCTACGGCCGCAAGCGAATTGGCGATGGAGAGGCCGCGATCGTTGTGGCCATGCCAGTCGACGCGAATTTTTTCGCCGGACGGCTTCACAACTTCCTCGACCGCAAATTTCACTAGATTGAATGCGCCATTGGGAGTGGCGTGGCCAACCGTGTCGCAGAGCACGATGGCGCGCGCGCCGTTGCGAATGGCGGTCGAGTAGAGGCGTTTCACGGTTTCAGGATCGGTACGAATCGTATCCTCGGTAACGTACATGGATGGAAGCCCGTTCTCGACCGCGAACCTTACGGCTTTTTCAGTCGTGCGCTCGAGGTGATCGACGGTCCAGTCTTCTACGAGGCGGCGGATCGGGCTGGAACCGAGAAATGTTGCGGCTTCAATGGCAATGCCCACGCTTTGCGAAATCTCCACGATGGGACGAATGTCATTTTCATGCGTTCGCGCCGCGCAGTTGGGCTTGATCTTCATGCGACGGGTCGCGATTTCGCGGGCCAGCGCTTCGGTGTGCGCATAGGCGCGCGGCCCAGCTCCGGGAAGGCCGATATTGACGGAGTCGATTCGCAGGGATTCCATCAGGTGCAGGATTTCGATTTTTTCTTTGATGCTGGGGTCGAAGACGGAAGGATTCTGCAAACCGTCTCGCAGCGTTTCATCATCCAATAGGACTCGCGTGCCGGCGGAAATTGCCGGTGGCGTGGCGGTGTTCCAGTCGTAAATCCATTCGTTCTGCGGCACGGCAGGCCTCGATTGCTGCGGAATCGTAAACTCTAGTTGCGCAATGTAAAGCTCTGCGGCTGCTGCGCTGGATCGGGCCGGTACAATGTTTTGCAGAATTCGCAGCGATATATCTCCGCTTTCGTGCCAATGACAGCCGCGACCTCCTTTGGATAATCGTAGTAGCGCTTCAAGTGGCCGTTGCAGAGCTTGCCCTTCTCATCTTTTTCATCGCATGCCCGCTGTTTGGGCTTGCGCGTTTTGATTTTGAGTGACGCCGCAATCTCTTCAGGCATGGAGGTCCTCTCTAAAATCCGTGGTCGCGGAAAAACGTTTTCATGGCGCTGCGCGCGTTTCGCAGCTTCGCGGCAATGCCGCCGGAAAATTCGAATTGGAGAAAAGCGTCCGCGGCACGCTCCAGGTCCGGCCCGTAGCGGTACCACCAGGGCTTTTCGCTCCGCGGCAAGCCATCGACATCAACATATTTCATTTGTACCATTTCGAGCAGTCCGGCCTTCCCATGCGTGCGGCCCCAGCCGCTCGCGCCACATCCGCCGTGCGGTGCTTCCGCAATTCCGAAATAGCTGATCGCGTCGTTCACCATAACCGCGCCTGCGCGCAGTTCCGTTGCAAGCGCCATTCCTCGAGCCTTGTCCTTTGTCCAGATGCTCGCAGCGAGTGCGAACGGCGAATCGTTTGCTTGGGTGATCGCTTGTTTCGCATCCCGTACAACTTGAATTGCGAGGATCGGCCCGAAGGTCTCTTCTTGAAATAACTTCATGGAAGAATCGACCCCGGCGATGACCGCAGGCTCGAAAAGGGTAGGCCCAAGCTCGGGACGCGCGCTGCCGCCACACAGAACGCTTGCGCCACGCGAAACCGCATCGTCAAGTAAATCAATCATGCGCCGCACATGTTCTGGACGAATCAGCGGGCCAACGTCAGTCGCCGGATCGCTGCCCGAACCAAGCCGGAGTTTTTTCGTTTTTTCAACACAAAGCGGGATAAATCTTTCTGCTGCAGTTTGCTCAACAAACAACCGCTCGACGGAAAGGCAAACCTGTCCGCAATTCGTGTAGCTCCCCCACACGGCGGCGCTGGAGGCCACCTCCAGGTCGGCATCCGCCAACACGATCATGGCATCTTTGCCGCCAAGTTCGAGCACGGAGGGGATCAGCCTTTTTGCGCAAGCCTCGGCAACGCGTCGACCCGTGGCCACGCTGCCCGTGAACATGACTTTGTCCGGCGAGGCATCGATCAAGGCCTGACCGACTTCTCCCCCGCCCTGGACAATCTTAACTAGGTCTTTCGGAAAGCCGGTGTCGATGAAGAGTTTTTCGATCAGCGCACCACATTGTGGCGTGAAGTCGCTCGTCTTGCAGACAACGGCGTTTCCTGCCGCAACCGCTGGTTTGGACCAGTATTCCGCTGAGTCGAGAGCAACAAAAATATCCGCAAAGAGCGCTTCCGCGCGCGGTTTGCCGGATTCGCGCACAACGGCCTCAGCCAATTCATTGCGCGAGGCCATAATCCGATCGCGCAGCCCGCGCAACTTCAGGCACCGATCGCGAATGGGCAACTTTGCCCAATCACGCTGGGCAAGCCGCACACGGGAAACGATCTCCGGCAACGACGCTGCTGGCGTCCGCTCAAAATGTGCGAGCACTTCGCCCGTGGCCGGGTTAATCGAAGGAAGCGTGTCGATGGGGATGGCCGTGGCAGCCATAGGCGAGATTCTAACCGATTTTCAGCCAGGAAGGTGGCCGCGCCCTTTCAGCTCCCGCAAATAGCTTCTCCGCCGCTGCAGCCAGTGGCTCCTCGTCTTAACGGTCGGCCCTCGGAGCAAATAGCTGTAAGTTCTCCGCCTTCCAGCGCATCGCGTCGTGGATGCGATTGCGGCCGCTGGGATGGTCGAAGAAAATCCATTCTTCGACTGGGCCAGGATTCATCTTGCGATATTCGCCGAGATGGATCGCACCTTGCGCGAAGCCGTCCGGCTGCCGACTGGCATTCAGGCCATACATATCGGCTTCGTGTTCGTTCGTGCGGATATGCGTGTTAAAGAATGGCGTGTACATGAGGCCACAAAGCGAACCCACAAGAAAAACGAGCGGAAGCACGGCGGTATCGCCGATTCCGCGTATTTTCCAGCGTTCTCCCCACCGGCCGAGGGTCCGATCAAGCGACCACCGAAGCACGGCGAAGAAAGTCGCGATGACAACGGAGAAATAGAGAATGTCTTTGCCGACGTGGTGAAGGACGTAATGGCCCATTTCATGGCCCATGATGGACTGAATCTCTTCACGCGATCCACGGCGCAGGAGATTATCGTTGAGCGTGATGCGCATGGTCCGGCCGAAACCGCTGACGTTTGCGCTCATGCGCGTCGTCTGGCGCGAGGCGTCCATCTGATAGACCTTCTGAGCGGGAATCCCATTGGCGCGCGCCATGCTCAAGATGGGTTGCGTGATTTTGGGATCTTCGAGCACCGTAAACTTGTTGAGGAGCGGAAAGATGAAGACCGGAGCAATCATAATGAAGAAAATCAGAAAGACGATTGAGACGGCGGCGCCCCAGGTCCACCAGGTCGTTGGAAGCTGGCGGACCACGCCAAAGAGCGCCATCGAGACGATTCCTCCGAGTACAACATTCACCAGAAGGATAATGAGTTGGTCGCCGAGCCAGGGGCCAAGAGTTTGTGTCGCCAAACCATACTGCCGCTCGCGGAAATACCCTTCGTATAGCGCAAGGGGAGCTCCCAATATCGTCGTGACGATCAGAAACTCCGTCCAATAGATGAACGTTTGCAGAGGCCTGAAACGCGTCACACGCTCGGCGAAATTCCTCATTGCCGCCGACCAGCCAAAGTGCAGCAGCAAGAGATAAACGGCCGCAGCATAGAGGAAATCCCAGAGGATCAGCCAGTACCCGCCCTCGAAGTAAGCGTCGGAACGCGAGCGCGCACTGGCGGGAACTTGCGCGAGGTAGGCTTCCGTTGCCGCATCGGCATCGAAATGCTCGGAAGGCTGCGCCGCGGCTGGGACCTGAATCACGTCCGGCATGACGGTCGCGGGCTTCGCGCCGGGACCTGGCGTTTGCTGTGCGCGGGAACCACTCACGCAAACGAGCAGCGTGAGAACGGCAAACCAGGCAAAGTCTGCCTTGCGAAGAATCATGGGTTCTCCCAAGAACAAAGTCCCGGCTGCCCCACACAAACTGGTGCTGAGAGACTCTGCCCACACCTTGAGTTTTCTGTTTCGTTCAGGGCTACTGGCATCATACGAGCCACGGCTGAAAATAGTCTCTGGATCATAAAGAAAATCTCAAGGTTTCCCCACCCGCCAGGCCTCCTCGTGTTGGACCTCAACCATTACGAGACCTTGAGGCGGAACGGTTGGACCCGATTTCGAGCGATCCCTCACTTCGTACAAACGATCGATGTCCGCAGGCATGAGTTTCCCGCGACCGACATCCAGTAGCGTGCCTACCATTTTGCGCACCATGTAACGAAGGAACGAGCGGCCACGAACGGTGAACACGAGCTCTTCGTTGCCTAGAGTTCGCGCCAGTTCCGTCGAAAAAATTTCCCGCTCGGTGTCCCTCTCTTTGTCGTCCTCTTCGGAGCCGGTTGAAGCTGCAAATGAGGCAAAGTCGTGCGTGCCAATGAACCGCGCTGCCGCGTCCCGCATGGCGTCTTCGTCCAGCGGAAACGGATAGTGCAACACGTAACGCCAGATCATCGGCGGCACGACTCTCCCGCGATACAGCCGATAGCGGTAAGTCTTGCCTCGCGCGGACCAGCGCGCATTGAAGTCCGGGCCGACTTCCTCCGCGCCAGCGATTCTAATCGTGGGGGGAAGAAGCGCGTTCAGCGCGCGTTGAAAATCCTGCGCGGACAGATGTGATTGCGTCCGAAAGCTGCCGACTTGACCAAGCGCGTGAACCCCGGCGTCCGTCCTTCCGGTGCCGTGCAAAACGACGTTTTCCTGCGTCAGGCGCCGCAGCACCCCAACAATTTCTCCCTGAATCGTGGGTTTGTTGGCTTGCATCTGCCAGCCATGGAAATCCGTGCCGTCGTACGCAATGGTCAGCTTGAAATAGCGCATGGAAAGAAAGGTATCAGTTTTCAATCATCCGTGTTCAAAGGAGGGATAAGTTCCAGCAACTTCTTGAACAGCGCTAATGCGCAGTGCGAACGAAGCGGCTCCCCGGCTTCACGGCGACGCTGCCATCGCGGCACAACGGGCAATCTTCTTCTTCGTAGCTGGCGATCGGCAACTGAATCAGCGACTGCGTTTCCACTTCGAAGTCAATTTTTCCGCCGCTGCGGTCGATCAGCGCGCCGGCGGCAACCACACGCGCGCCCGCCTCTTCCACGACGCGAATGGCTTCCTGCGTCGAGCCGCCCGTCGTCCAAACGTCTTCGACAACCAGCACATGCTGGTCGTGTGCGAGCGAGAATCCCCGCCGCAGCGTCATCATGCCGCTGGCGTCACGCTCCACAAAGAGCGCAGGCGTTCCACCACCGGACGAATGTTTCGGCTCCGGCAGCGCTCGCGCGACTTCCTGGCCAATAATGAGCCCACCCACCGCCGGCGAAACAACAGCATCAATTCTGGCGTCCGAAAAAAGCGCTGCCAGCGCCTGACCGAGCTTCTCGGCAAAGCGCGGATATTGCAGAACCAGCGCGCACTGGACATACGTGCCGCTATGCAGCCCGCTGGACAGTTCAAAGTGGCCATGCCGGATAGCGCCCGCCGCTTCGAACATCTTCAGCAGTTCTTCGCGTTTCAGCATTTGGCCCAGCTAACTGCCGCCAGCTCCTAACCGTCGAAATGTCAGGAGATTAGCCGCCGCCTCTCGCGTTGTCAAGGAAGAGGGCCCCTGCTAGACTGCTTCCTTCGCCTTGGTTCTCGCGGCGCAGCCCTCAGGGTGGTTCCGGCCCATCCCCAGCGGCTTAGCCGTGACGCTGTCAGATTTCGGTCATGACCCCAAAACGGTCTGCTGCTTGAAACAAATTCCATTCTGCGAACGTTTTACAGAGTTGAGTACCATTAAATGAAGCCCCTTGGGGGATGAATCTTGAGGGTAAGGAGCACTATGAAGACGCTGTATGCTCGACCGCTGTTGGCCGCCATACTGACCGCAACGCTCGTGGGGGGACCCATTTCACCGGCCTTCGGGCAGGACGCGCCGAAAAACCCGCCAGCAGCGCCTGCCAAGCCAGCCACGCCCATCGAGCCGGTTTCGCTTGGCTCCGCGAAATACAACTACACTCGCGCGCCCAAGCCATTTCCGAACTTGTTCGCTCCCTACAGCCCGATCAAGATCGCGGCGCCAGTGCTCACTAATTCCCCACGTATCGATCAGCTCATTCATGACGGCAAGTTGGAGTTAAGTATGCAAGAAGCGGTGGAGCTGGCCTTGGAAAACAGCATGGACATCGTGGTGCAGCGGTATAACCCATGGTTCGCGGACACCGGCATCCTCAAAGCAAATGCCGGAGGTTTTGGCGGCACGACTCCCGGCGCCGTCTTTGGCGGTTCCTCAGCGAATAATCCGCTGCTGAACTATGATCCCGTTATCACCACTGTCCTGAGCTTCGATGACCGCAATGTCCCGGTCAACAACCCCTTGACTTCCGGTACCGGCACCGGGCTTCTATCGCTGACGACATTGACGTTGCACACTTCGACGTTCAACACGCAATACACACAGGGCTTTCAGACAGGAACAACGTTTTTCACTGCCTGGAACAATACGCGCTCTTCCTCGACTTCGGCCGCAAACTTGTTCAATCCTTCCGTGAATTCAACGATTTTCGCCGGGTTCCAGCAGCAGTTACTGAACGGGTTCGGGCGTGCCGTGAACACCCGAAACATCCGCATCGCCAAGAACAACCGCAAGATCGCGGACTGGGCCTTCACTCAGCAAGCGATCAACACCGTTACCAACACCATCGCTGCTTATTGGGAACTGGTTTTCGCCAGGGAAAACGTAAAAGTTCAGCAGCAGGCCGTGACCGTGGCCGAAAAGCTCTCCAACGACAACAAGAAACAGTTGGAAATCGGTACCATGGCTCCGCTTGACGTCACGCGCTCCGAATCCGAACTCGCCACTGACCGCCAGAACCTGGTCGTCGCCCAGACCGTCCAACTTCAGGATCAACAGACTTTGAAAAACGCCATCAGCAAGAATCCCCTGGCGCCTAATTTTGTGAACGTGGAAATCATTCCCACGGATTTGCCGTCGCGTCCGGAGGCCATCGAAGCCCCCACATTTGAAGATGCCGTTAAAGAAGCTTTTGCGAAGAGGCCGGAATTACACCACCCGCAACGCCCTGCTGCCGACCGCCACGCTGACCGCGCAATACAGCTCCGCCGGGCTCGCCGGCAACCAGAGATCGTTCACCTCTGCGACTGTGGCTGGAGCCCCGGTCGTTGACGCGAACGGAAATCCGATTCCCGGTTTCTTTCTCCCTGCGACACAGGTGACGCCAGGTCCCACTTCACAGGCCGGCTTCAGCGACGCCTTGAGCTCGGCGTTTCACAACAACTTCCCGGACTACCAGGTATCGTTAAATGTGCAGATTCCGATCCGCAACCGCTCAGCGCAGGCGGACAATCAGCGCGCTATCCTCACTCAGCGTTACCTGGAAGCGCAGTTGCAGCAACTGAAGAACGCCGCGATGCTCGACGTTCGCAACGCCTACATTGCACTCACCCAAGACCGCGCTCAGGTCGATGCCGCCAGCAAGGCGCGCGAACTCCAGCAGCAAACTTTTGATGCGGAGCAGAAGAGGTATGCGCTCGGAGCTTCGACCGTATACCTCGTCATCCAGACGCAACGCGACCTCATCAACGCGCAAGGCACGGAACTGCGCGCTCTGGCCAACCTCGCCGAAGCCAAGGCCAATTACGAGCGCGCCGTCGGGCGCACCCTCGAAGCCAATCGCGTCACCATCGCCGACGGCAAGACTGGAGAGGCGGCGCGCGAGACGCTCATTCCCGGCACGTTGCACGGCCAAGTAGTCGGGACAGAAAAGCTTTCCTACAACGCCGGCCAAAAGTAGTTTCAGCAAGGTACAATCCTGGCGGCCCGGGCGCTTTCGTCCGGGCCGATTTTTTTGCTCTGCCCAAGTGCCGTTTGGTTCGCTTTTCTCTTCACGGCATCCCTGCCACACTTGCCCCTTCCGTACCTTTCGCATAGCATTGAATCCTCAGGCACTTTGTATCGTTGCTTGGTGCCGCCCTCGGGAGCGATGCGCATGAGCGAACAGCGCAAGGGATCCACACAAACCGTGCCGCCGTCAGAGGCGTCTTCCGCGCATCGCGAACCTTCCGCCAAAGAACAAGCCTGGGAAAAAAACACTCTTCAACCCACGCTGGAAAAAAGCCCTGAGCGGCAAACCGAATTCACCACGATTTCGGGGCATCCGATTCGCCGACTGTACACCAAAGCGGATTTGCGGAATTGGGACCCGGACCGCGACCTCGGCTTCCCTGGCGAACCTCCTTATACGCGCGGCATTCATTCCACGATGCACCGCAGCCGCCTTTGGACCATGCGGCAATTCGCGGGCTTCGGAGCGGCCGAAGACACCAACCAGCGTTTCCGCTATCTCCTCGCGCAGGGCCAGACCGGGCTCTCCACTGCCTTCGACCTGCCCACGTTGATGGGCTACGACTCGGATCACGCGCTCTCCGAAGGAGAAGTCGGAAAGTGTGGCGTGGCCATCAGTTCGCTCGCCGACATGGAAGTGCTCTTCGACAAAATCCCCCTTGGCAACGTCACCACTTCGATGACCATCAATTCTCCCGCTGCCGTCATCTGGGCGATGTATCTGGCCGTCGCCGAAAAACAGGGCGCCGACTGGAAGAAAATCTCCGGCACGCTTCAGAACGACATCCTGAAGGAATACATCGCGCAAAAGGAATACATCTACCCGCCGGAACCCTCGATGCGGCTGGTGATTGACACCTTCGAATTCGGCGTCAAGAACACGCCCAAGTTCAACACCATTTCGATCAGTGGGTATCACATCCGCGAAGCCGGCTCGACCGCGATCCAAGAACTCGCCTTCACGCTGCGCGACGGCCTCGAGTACGTCGAATGGGGAATGCGGCGCGGCCTAGACGTGGACCAGTTCGTGCCGCAACTTTCGTTTTTCTTCAACGCGCACAACGATTTCTTCGAGGAGATCGCCAAGTACCGCGCCGCGCGCCGCATCTGGCACAAAGCCATGGTCGAGCGTTACAAATCCAAGAATCCGCGCTCCTGGGCTTTGCGCTTCCACACGCAAACCGCGGGATGCTCGCTCACCGCGCAGCAGCCATACAACAACGTTGTGCGCACCGCGATTCAGGCGCTCGCTGCCGTCTTAGGCGGCACACAATCTCTCCACACCAATTCGCTCGACGAAGCTTGGGCTCTCCCCACTGAATTCGCCGCCACTATCGCCCTCCGCACGCAGCAAATCATCGCCCACGAAACCGGCGTCACCAATACTGTCGATCCCCTCGGCGGTTCCTACTTCGTCGAAACGCTCACCAACGAAGTCGAGCGAGGCGCGTGGGAATACCTTGATCGGATCGACGCCATGGGTGGCATGGTCGCCGCCATCGAGCGCAGCTATCCGCAGCGCGAAATCGCGGAAGCGTCCTATCGTTACCAGTTGGCCGTAGATAAAAAGGACAAAATCATCGTCGGCGTGAATGATTTCGTTGCCGAAGAAAAGCCCCTCGACATTCTACAAATTGATGAAACCGTCGCCCACCGCCAGGCCGTTCGCCTGAAAAAACTCCGCGCCGACCGCTCCCAAGCTGAAGTCGATCGTCGCCTCAATGCCCTCCGCGTTGCCGCCAAGGGCAAAGACAACCTCATGCCGTTCCTTTATGACGCCGTGAAATCCTACGCTACGCTCGGTGAGGTTTGCGACGCTCTCCGCGACGTCTTCGGGACCTACGAAGAAGTCGCCATCACCTAACCTATGCCGGAAAAGAAAATCCGAGTCTTAATTGCCAAGCCGGGCCTGGACGGCCACGACCGCGGCGCAAAAATCATCGCCCGCGCCCTGCGCGACGCCGGCATGGAAGTCGTTTACACCGGCCTGCGCCAGACCCCCGAGATGATTGCTTCCGCCGCCGTCCAGGAAGACGTCGACGTCATCGGCCTCTCCATCCTCTCCGGCGCCCACAACACGATCTGCCCCCCGAAGCCGACATTCCCGCCCTCAAGCAATCCGGCATCGCCGAAATTTTCCTTCCCGGAACTTCGACGCAAGATATAGTAGACTTCATCCACAAACGCGTCGCTTAGTACTAAATTGAGCCTGACATAAGTAGTTCCTTTGCTACCATGCCGCAATCTCGGAGGCTTGGATAATTACTTTTTGACGGTACGCGGCGGTGGCGCTGATTCTGTTTTCTCTGCTTCCGTCCGCACAACTCGCTCCGGCCCAAGGCAAGCCAGGTACGGCCTCTCCCACTCCCTCAAACTTCCCTGCGGAATACCCGAAGGATGATGCCAGTGTCCTTGTCGAGAATTCCGGTTGGGAAGCTCTTTCCCAGGACGTCCCATCCCAGATTCGCACTAAAGGGGCTTGATCGGATCGCTCAATTACGGAGCTGTCCCTGGAGCGGTTATCGCCGAATATGAGGGAAAGCACGCAGAGCTTCAGATCGAAACTCGCAGGC
>WNFP01006376.1_pt1 | contig 17311 bp, 15 predicted proteins | sample 5400201 | NCBI WGS metagenome assembly WNFP01 (sample SAMN13153355, study PRJNA577476) | soil metagenome | isolation source: 115 cm saprolite under Madrone tree | place: USA:California | collected 2016-06-14 | reverse complement strand
GCCGCATCCGGCGCCAAAAAATTAAAGCAGGCCTTCCCCTGCATGCGCTTCCTGAGGTTTGCCGACATGCCCTTCGCCAACGACGGGTCCCAGTACAGCGGCACCAAGTGAAAACTGACGTAAGCGCGCCCGCGGATCGCCGCCCCAAAAAACAGCGGCCTGCCCTTGTAGCTCGGCGAACGCGTCTCCAGATAATACTTTTCCCGCGTGTCCGCATTAACGTGTAGATGCTTCTCATATTTCGCGAAGATCATCTTCAGCGCATAGAACGCCTTCGCAAAATCTTCCGCGCGGTCCACCACACTCTCGCCCGCGCCCCGCGCGCTTTTCCTGCTTGTCATCGAATTCCCCTTGGGGACAGGCACTTCGTTTGCGGGAGTATACTGTTCGCCCCCCCGCCGTGAACAGCCCCGTAACTCCGCAATCACGTGCCACGCGCCGCGCACCGAGGCCGGAAGGGCCGCGCAGGGCACAGGGGAATTCCAAAGGAGCCCGGGACTCTTACTTTGCCGCGAACTGAAACTCAGCCCGGATGAACGGCTTGATTCCTTCTGCTCCCGTCAATCGCAGGCAAAGCAGCGCGCCCTCGCGCTCCAGGTCGATGTGAAAGTCGAAAAACGGGCAGCACTTCCCTTCCGCAACCACCCACTCCGCCAACTCGGAAAGCGAGATCTCCTTCGGGCTGTACTGAAATTCGTAACCCTTCTCCGACTCCACCGTTTCTCTGCGCAAAGCCATCAGCTTGTCCGTCAATTGCTTGTGGCGAGCGCGTTCCGCCGGATCCAACGCCTTGATGTTGCAGTAGAACTTGCTTTGCGTAACCGTTTGCCTTTCTGTGTTGCTTGCCGCTGCCAGCTCTTGCGCTTTTGCATCCGCGCAGTTCCCGGCTATTGTAAGTAACGATAGGCTCACTCCGGCCGCTATCGCGTTCCTCGTTCTCGCAAACTTCTTTTCGATTTTCATGGCCATTCCTCCGATTGTATTTGCCATCCGCAGTGCCAAATGCTAAAACTTAAAGGCGGCTTTAAGTCAAACACTTTGCTGAGGCCACCGGAGGTGCGCTTTGAAGATTGGAGAACTAGCCAGAAATGCCGGACTTCGCGCTTCCGCCATTCGTTACTACGAGAAGTTGGGCATTCTGTCGGCACCCGGCCGTAAAGGCAACCAGCGGCGCTATGCCGCCGACGCCCTCCACCGTTTGCTGCTCATCCGCTTCGCCGGAGAGATGGGCTTTACCTTGGCGGAGATTAAAATTTTTCTCAGCGCCTTGCGCAGCGACGTTCCCGTCGGACCCCGCTGGAGAAAATTAGCCCATCGCAAAATCCAGCAGGTCGACGCCAGCATCAAGCGCTCCCTCCAACTCAAATCCCTTCTCGAACACCTGCTGCGGTGCCGGTGCCCCTCGCTTCCGGTATGCGTCCAGCGGCTGAGCCTTAGCCCAACCATGCAAAGGCTACAAGGCGCCGGTGCCCCGTCCTCGCGCTCTTTGTAACGCTGAGTTCAACCGCCCCGCCTCCTTAATTCTCTTCCGAAATGTAGGGGCGTCGCTTTAGCGCGTCCCAGGCCGCATCTTGCCGTTGATTCTGGCTTGCGGGATTAACCCGCCTCCTTCCGAAAAGAGAAATTTCGTCGAGGCTCAATTTCTTCTAAATTCCATAGGTTCTACTTTGTATGGTAGGGAGCCCCATACGCGGCAACAAGCCCAAACGTCAAGAGCATTAAGGTGTAGATAAATCAATAGTTCTTCAAGATCACCTGTATGTTAACCGACTATATCTTTGGAGTTTGGATTGCAGCCCTAGGAGCAAAATCCGTGGCCTAGTTCGAGGCGTAACGACGGAATTTCTCTGAATTCTCGAAAATTTGGGAGGATTAAGTGAATAAGGGCAATCGCACACTGTTGACATTCATCGGTTTCGCAATTCTGGTCCTAGCACTATCGATCACGGGCCGAGTGGCCGCCCAAGCAATCAGCGGGGACATCGTCGGGACAGTAGTGGACAAGTCCGGCGCTACGGTCCCTGGGGCCTCCATTGAGGTCGAGAACGTCGCCACGGGAGTCAAGACGAACACAACGTCGAGAGATCAGGGGGATTTTCGGTTCGGGAACCTGCCCGTCGGTACGTACACGATCCGGGTCAGTAAGAGCAGTTTCTCGACAACCACCCTGACGAATTTTGCGGTGGAGCTGAACAAAATCAGCTCGGTCACGGTGACGCTGGAGATCGGGTCGACATCGACCACCATCGAAGTGTCGGGTGCCACGCCTTTGATCAACACCACCACGGCGCAGATCGATAACACCTTCGATGCAAAGACTATAGCCGACTTTCCGGTCGCCTCAGTCCAAGGAGTTCTGAACCTTGCGTTGCTGCAGTCCGGGGTGAGCACGAGTGGCGGCGTGGGCGCCGGGACAGGCCCCTCTGTGGGAGGACAGCGGCCGCGGGACAACAACTTCACGATTGAAGGCGTCGACAATAACAACAAGAGTGTGACCGGACCCCTGGTTTCCATTCCGGTCGATGCGGTGCAGGAATTCTCGGCGTTGCAGAACCAGTTCAGCCCGGAATTCGGACATTCAAACGCCGGCCAGTTCAACACGGTTGTGCTGAGCGGAACGAACCAGTTTCATGGGAAGGCCTACGGGTACTTCCAGAACCGAAACTTCAACGCGGTGGACGCGAAGGTCATCCAAGCCCTTGGGGCGGGCGCACAGAATCCGCGCTTTGATGACAATCGGTTGGGAGGACAGATGGGTGGGCCGATTGTGAAGAACAAGCTGTTTTTCTTCGCCAACTTTACCTACCGCCCGCAGGGACAGGCGAGCGTTACGGCCGGGGGCCTCTGCGCTCCCACGGCTGCCGGCTACACTACCATTCAGGGCATCCCCAACATTTCTACAACGAACCTGGGTATTTTGCAAAAGTATGCGGGCAACGCACCTGCCGGAGGCAATTGCACGAACGTAAAAAAGGCAGATCCCGCGGGGAATCCAAATACGAGCAAATCCATTTTCGTCACCAATCCCAGCGCGGCCGGGGGTTTCACACCGGTGGAGGTTGGGCTTATACCTGTCCAGGCGCCGAACTATACGAACTTCAGGTACTTGACAGCTTCGATGGACTACGACATCTCCGCGAAGGATCAGGTTCGCGGAAGGTATATCTACAACAGCGCGGTGGGGATCGACAATAACGCAGCGCTGCCGGCGTTCTTCCTCCCCGCTCCGAGCAAGTTCCACCTGGTCACGCTGGCCGAATATCATACGTTCAGCGCAAGCATCTCCAACGAGCTGCGCGTCGGCTTCAACCGCTTCGACAACACGACCCCAGCAGGGAGTTTCCAGTTCCAGGGCCTGGACAGCTTCCCCAATCTGCAGCTGATCGACCTGGGGCTTCAAATAGGACCGGACTCCAACGCACCGCAGTTCACCATTCAGAACCTGTATCAGGCAACCGACAACGTGAGTTGGACGAAGGGCAATCATACCTTCAAGTTCGGAATGGAGGCGCGCAAGTACATTTCCCCAGAGTCATTTACGCAGAGAGCGCGCGGCGACTACGACTACAATACGACGAGCCTGTATCTGCTCGATCAGAATCCGGACAAGCTCGCCGAACGCAGCCTGGGCAACCCTGTGTACTACGGCGACCAGATCGGGATTTTCTGGTATGCCAGCGACAGCTGGAAGTTGCGACACAACTTGACCCTTAACCTGGGCCTGCGTCACGAATACACAACGATTCCTTTTGGCGAGAGATCACAGAAGCTCAACATCACAGCCAGCGTACCCGGCCTGATTGACTTTAGCGAGCCTCGCGCGCCGAAGACCAACTTCATGCCTCGCGTCGGTGTCGCCTGGTCGCCGGGGTCGAGCGGGAATACCTCCGTTCGTGCTGGCTTTGGCATGGGTTACGACGTTTTGTACGACAACATCGGAATTCTCTCCCTGCCGCCGCAACTGAGCGGCACCATCGATACCCCTCAGCCACCGGTCATCAACAACTTTCTGGCCAACGGCGGGATCAAGCCATCCGCAGGTGGAATCCGAACGTTCCCGACCCTGGCGGCGCAACAGACCGCCACCGCGAACCACGTGGTTGTGGACCAAAAGGATCCCTATTCACTCCAGTGGGATCTGAGCGTCCAGCACAAGTTCGGCTCGAACTACTCGTTCGAGGCACGCTACCTTGGAACGCGTGGCGTACACCTCAACGTGCAGACGCGCATCAACGTGGAGGACCGCGTCGATTCGACACATTTCCTGCCCACTTACCTGGCGGCCCCTTCGCAGGCGACCCTGGACGCACTGCCGAATAACTTGACCAGCCTGCTGGCCCGGCCGAGGATCATTCCAGCTTACGCTGCCAACAATTTCACGACCAACCTTGTCGAGTTCACTCCGAGCGGCTATTCCATTTACCATGGATTGGCTCTTCAGGGATCCCGTCAGTTTTCTCACGGATTACAATTCCTGGCTGCCTATACGTGGAGCCATACGATTGACAACAGCACGGCGGACTTTTTCTCTACAGTCATTACACCGCGGCGTCCACAGGATTTTCAGAACGTAAACGCTGACCGGAGCTCTTCGGCCCTCGATCATCGTCAACGGTTTAGCATCGCTGCCTATTATGATCTCCCGTATTTCAAAAGCGGTAACTGGCTGCGGCGAAACGTAATGGGCAACTGGCTGTTCGCCCCAATCTACACCTATCAAACCGGCGAGCCAGCGGATGTACAGAGCAGCATCGACGCCAACCTGAATGGGGACGCTGCCGGTGACCGCTCCATTTTCAATCCTGCGGGTGTTTTCGGAACTGGGAGTGACGTGTCGCCACTGTGCACGAGTGCGCTACCCGCCTTCGCGACCTGCGGAGAGAACGACTTCAGTGCGAAGAATGGCGCTCCAGGGAAAGGTAACTTTGACTCCAGGCCGTTCCTAGTCGCCTACATGGCGAGTAATCCCAACGCCCAGTACATCACCGCTGGCCAGGGTGCGCTGGCTAACGCCGGCCGGAACACGCTACAGACGCGGCCGATCAGCAATCTCGACCTAACTGCGGCCAAGCAGTTCGCCCTGACCGAACGGATGCGTCTGGAATTCCAGGCGCAGTTCCTCAATGTGCTGAACCATCCGCAGTTCACGCCGGGTTTCGCGAACCGAGTGGACTCGATCGGATTCACGGGCTCAGCCGCGACGAATTACCTGACGCCGTCCAACGCCATTTTCAACAAACCGGATCGAGCATTTCCGAGCAACTCCAGGACCCTACAGTTGGCGCTGAAATTCAGTTTCTAATCAGCACCTAAATTCAAGAGTAAAAGACCGGGGTGCCAGCTAGCGCCCCGGTCTTTTTTCGATTTCAAACGCAATAAGCAACACAGCTCGCGCTGATCGCAAGCGTTTATCTCTCGTTGCAAGTTCTAGGCGTTCCGACGCACAAATATTGTTTCCGGACAGGCCTTCATTTTTTGCCCTTTCGTCTACTCAAACACCAGCCCACTCCCCGGGCTCGCCCGCAACCCATTCAATCCACAGCCCTTAATTTCCAACTTGACAAATAGTAACGGATGTGGTATTCTCTAACCCAAGGTCGCTGACAGTGTCCCCGTTTCGCCCCTCCTTTTCCCCGCAACCCGCCGTGTTTCCGCAACCATTCGGTTTTGTCGCCCCTTTGTTTTCATACTCTTACGAATTGCTTTTTCCGCAACCCCTTTCTTTTGACAACGATCTGAGTTGCCCGGTGGGTGACCCCACCCGATGTCCCGGCCTTCGTTCACTCGCGCTAACTCTATTGCTTGTTATCACATACATGTAAGCCCAACATTTCCATGCAATTACGCACTCTTTTGCGCAACGGCACAGGGCTTACTCCATTACTTTCAGTTGTTTGCGCACTCTTTTGTTGTCAATAGGGGGTGGGGGGTATCCAGCGCTTCAATCGCCGGGCGCAAGACAAGAGGGCACGCAGGGGCGTGCCCTCTTCGCAATTCCGGTCCACTGCGCGGCAGCTACGCGCCGGCGCCTTTGGAGAAGCTGCCCACCGCTTCGGCTTCCGTGTTGTACACGTCGAAAACCGTCAGGAGCTTGGTGATTTGCAGAACTTCCTGGAACTTGCTGCCCAAATGGCAGAGCTTGAGCGCAGCGCCCTGCGTCTTGGCGCTGTGATGCGAGGCCACGAGCGTGCCGAGCCCGGCGCTGTCGATGAACGTCACGTTGTTCATGTTCAGCACGATCTTTTTCTTGCCGCCGGCGATCAGGCTTTTCACTTTTTCGCGAAGCGCGTTGCTCTCTTCGCCGAGCACGATGCGCCCGTCCAGCGCCACCACCGACACGCCTTCCACTTCGCGGTTCGTCATCTTGAGTGCCATGTTCTCATCTCCTCGTCGATCGCGGTTCCAGCGGCAACCGGGCCGGTCCCGCAAAGCATATCAGTAATAGTCCGCGCAAGACATGTAATAGCCGCACACCGCGCAGACCAGTTTGCAGCGCCACGATTCCAGCCGCTGGGAGCAAACGGGACAATATCGCGAAGCATCTTCCTGCTCGGGAAGCGCCCCGGGTTGCGGCGCGAACTGCGAAGATGCGTTCCCCGCAGGCTCCGGCGCGACCGGCGCCGCCCCTGGCTTCACGGCATGTTCCACGGCGGGACGGTTATAGCACATCCCCTTGCAAGGGAAAAGCTCCAGCAGCACGCTTTAGCCGGTCGCGCGCGGACGGGCAAGCTCCGGCGACCAAAGGCTCAAAAGCGGGTTCACCGGCCACTTGAAACCAATGTCCTGCGGGGCGCATCCTTACTAGTAGAGCCAGATTGAGGTAGTCAGAGCAAGACCGGGTTTGTAGCGGTGCCAAGAGGTTCGGCCATGGGTAAACTTTCAGCAGCGGCGATGGTTGTTTTGGCGATTCCGGCGTTTGCCGCGGCGCAACATCGCGGAGCCGGGGCTGCCCCCGCAATGGCGGCGTCATTCCACGGCGGCGCGGTGATTTCGCGCGCAGCTTCGGCTCCCGCGCGCTCCGCTGTGCGCGTGCAATCGGGAACACAGAGCGCCGCTCGCATTGGCGCACCCGTTCTGCGCACGCAGAGCAACGGCGTGCGCATAATCCATCGCAACAACAACAATCCGTTCGGATTTAGCGGCACGGATTTCCAGGATGTGCCCGGTTTGGGATTTGATTATCCGCACCTGGCGGCGATTAGCGGCAACCGCCGCCTGCGCGGCTCTAGATTTCGCGGCGGAGATTCCTTCGGCTTTGGCGGATTTCTGTTTGGCCCGTCGGTCATCGTAGAGGAAGTGCCTGTCGCTGCAGAATCACAGCCCACGGTGATCGAAGAAGAAGTTGCCGACGATGCGCCCGAGGTGCAGCGTCCACCGCAGCGTGCGCGTACCTCGCGGCCGGTTAGCGACCTGCAACCAGAAAACACTGTCGCCCCCGCACCGGAGCCCGACCCTGAACAATATGTTTTCGTGCGCCGCGATGGCGGCCTCGTGTTCGCGGTTGGATATACGTGGGAGAACGGCACGCTCCGCTACGTGACGCCCGAAGGACTGCGCCGCAGCATGGGCCGCGACGCACTGGATCTCAACGCCACGCAACAATTCAACGAACAGCGCGGCCTGAATTTCCGCGCACCAGCGTGACGAAGGCAAGCCTCGCGCCGGCCGCAACGCGAGGAAGATGACGTTGGCGAGGCCGAAACTCCGGCAGGCGCCAATTCACGCGGGCCGACGCCGCGCGGCTTGCCGCCGGGTCGCCTATTTTTTCGCGGGTTCCGGCATCACGTAGCCGGAAGTGGCCGGAAGGCCCGCGCGTTCCAACTGCACGGTAGTGTGATTAATCAGCGCGTTGTGCCCGCCGCCCAGCGACCAGATGTGCACGTCGTGAACTTCCTGCACGCCTTCAATGGTAAGCATTGCGCGCGCGACTTCCTCCACGCGCATTTCGCGCGGGCGGCCTTCAAGCAAAATGTGGGAGGACTCGCGCAGAATTCCGATGCTGGACCATAGGACCAGAAGGCCGATGGCGAGGCCGAGGACGGGGTCGAGCCACTGCGCGCCGGTCATTCGAATGGCGATGGCGCCGGCGATGATGGCGATGTTGGAGAGGGCGTCGCCAAAATTGTGAATGAGAATGCTGCGCAGATTGAGATCGTTGCGGCCGCGTACGAGGGCCAGGGTAATTCCGCCGTTCACGGCGAGGGCCGCGACCGAAGTCCAGATCATCCAGCTTTCGACGACGTTTACGGGAGCCTGCAAGCGTTCGAATGCTTCGTAGCCGAGCCAAAGAGAGAGAAAAACCAAAACCAGTGCATTGGTGAAAGCGGCAAGCGTGCCGGCGCGGTGGTAGCCGTAGGTCTTTTCGGTGTCGGCGGGGCGCTCGGCCCAGCGCATGGCGAGCCAGGAAATGCCGAGGGCGGGAACGTCGGAAAGATTGTGGACGGCGTCGTTGAGGAGAGCGACGGAATGTCCGAGAAAGCCGCCGACAATTTCAGCGACAACCAGGCCGAGAGTGGCGACCATGGCCCAGCCGAGCACGGAGGGCTTTAGCGTAGGATGCACGTGCGCGTGACTGTGGTCGTGATGAGAATGACCGAAGCGCTCATGGCTGTGCTGGTGCGCGGATTCGGAAGAATCGCAGGGCTGGATCGCCGGTCCGTGAGAGTGCTGGAACATCCAGAAATATTCTACGCGTTCGAACGGCGCTGCGCAGCCGAGTCGCAATCATATTACGCAGTTTGACACTTCCCCACCCTGAATTCGTTGACGCTCCTTGGCTTCGCTGCCAACATCGAACAAGCTTCCTGAGCGCACGCGTACGCGCAGAGGTCCAGTTGCGCGAGGCCGGTACGCGGAAAAAGATGACTGCCCCTATTGCAAAGCTGAGCTTCTGGGGTGTGAGAGGCTCCACGCCGACGGTGGATCCGTCGACTTGGCGCTATGGCGGAAACACGCCTTGCCTGGAGCTGATTGCGCCGGACGGAACGCAATTCATTCTGGATTGCGGCACGGGTTTGCGCATGCTGGGGAACCGCGGAGCTTCGCCGAGCGCGGGAAGTTCCGCAGAGACGCATATTTTTGTTACGCACTACCATTGGGACCATATCCAGGGAATTCCGTTTTTCGCGCCGCTCTATGCGGAGAACAATGAATTTTACTTTTACAGCTTTCGGTCGAAATTTTTGGGGCGCGATAGTTTGAAGCAAGTGTTCGAGGCGCAGATGGCAGTGCCGTATTTCCCGGTTGACATGTCGGCGATGAATGCGAAGCGCAAGTTCAGAGAGGTGGGAGGCGGGGATACGTTTCGAATTGGGGAGAATGAAATTACGACCGCGTGGCTGAATCATCCGCAGGGGTGCCTGGGATTTCGCATCGAGACGTCCGCGGGGTCGGTAGTGTACGCGACGGACAACGAGCCGGGCGACGCGAAGCTGGACCAGAGCTTGCGGGAATTGGCGGCGGGCGCGGACATTTTCATCAACGATGCGCAGTACACGCCGGAGCAACTGACGAGTACGCGAAAGGGTTGGGGGCATTCGAGCTGGCTCGACGGGGCGCGGGTGGCGAAAGAAGTGGGCGCGAAGACGCTGGTGCTGTTTCATCACGATCCGGATTCGACGGATCGCATTGTGGATACGATTTTGAAGCATGCGCGCGAGGAGTTTGATTCCGTGTATGCGGCGAGCGAAGGCATGGTGATTACGCTGGGCGCGCCCGGGGAGCGCGTGGAAGCGCACATGCCGGGGAGCCGGACGGCTCTGCGGCGGGAGGCACATTTCCGTGCGCGGGTGTGCGGGGTTACGGAAGGCGGGCATGCGTTTGAAGAGGACACGATAGTGAGGGATTTGTCGCTGCAGGGCGCGCTGATTTCGCTGAAGCACAGCCCGCGATTGCAGTCCGAGCTGCAGGTGACAATGGAGACACCGGGCGTGAACGGAATGGAGCGGATGCAACTGCGCGGGTACGTGGTGCGCATCGATGGGGAAGCAGAGAAGGGTCACACGTCGGTCGGCGTGGTCTTCACGGATTAAATCCAGGAGGTTGCCGGCTAATCCCTGCTGAAGAGTCGCGTCAATGTAGCAAACGGCCGGCGATGGTTGTGGAGCGTAGAAGCGGCAACTCAACATTCTGAGTGCCTTCGTGAAGTGGATAATTTTTCCCTTGCCAAAGCAGCGTGCCTGAAACGCCCGGAGGCAGGCTAACTTCCGCATAAAGTACAGAGTTCTTGTTTGTGTATTCGACTTTAATCTGGCCGTTGGGGTGCGGCATGGTTGCGGCGATGTGCCGCAGCGCGCCGAGATTGGGCTCGACAATGACGGTGCGGAATCCGGGGCTGGCGGGACGAATTCCTGCAACGATGGTGAGCAGATCGTAGTTAGGATGGGCGCTCCAGGCGTGGGAATCAGAACGCGTAGGCTCCGGTTGTTCTGCCCAAGTAGTCAGGCCAAGAGCCAGCATGTCCCGCCAGGGCTGCAAGAGCGGAATGTATTCCTGGCCCATGCCAGCATGCTGCAAGGCGCGCGAGAGATAGAAGCGAAAATAGTAAGTGGCCTGGGACATTGGGGGCAGCGTAGAATCGCTCTTGAATCGGGTATCGCTGACGGAAAGAAGCTTGGTGAGTGCTCTCTTCTGTTGCGGTTGCGGGATGACGTCGAGCCATATGCCAAGAATGTTGGCGTGCTGGCTGAAGTGAGTTTGCGCAGGAGTGTCAGCGAGCAGACCATATTTTTGATTCCAGCACAGTTTGCGTATGCCCTCAAGGGCGCGCTCCATTCCTTGCCGATAGATCTCCGCGCGCGCGCGATTGCCATACGCATCTTCCAGCTCTGCGGCATAGCGAAGGGCTTCGATAAATTGCAAAGTGATGATAGATGAGCCGCCATCCCCATCCTGCGGCGGTTCGCCGGCTTGGAAGTCCTCGGACCAATCCACGAATACCCACCACGGCAACCGTCGCAATAGTCCGTCGGGACGCTGGCGCTGCAGGAACCAATCGAGCACCGTGCGCGTTCCGGCCAGTTGCGCGCGCAGGAAATCCGCATCGTTACGATACAACCAGAAGTCGTGGACCATCCCGATCCACAACAGCGAAAAGGTGGGTATGTGCTGCGGCAAGGAGGAAGGATAGCGGCTTTGCGTGATGCCATCGGGAATGCGCGAATCGTTGATCGCTTGTATCGCTTGCCGGGCCAAGCGGTCGTCGCCAGCTACGGTGTAAGAAATCAGCGCCTGGATGCGCGTATCGCCAACGTACTGCAGGCGCTCCCAGTAAGGCGTGTCCATGTATGTGTCATGCGCGTCGAGACGCGCTGTGCGCCAGCCAATTTCCCAGATAGCGGCCAAAGAAGAATCGTCCGAATCGAAGAAGCCGCGCTGCTCAAAGGGAAACGCAGTAAACCAGGAGTGGAGACGATCGACGTGCAGTGCTTCGTTAGAGGTCGTGATATCCAGTTGCATGAAGCGCCAAGTCTTCCATGTTAGAGGAACAAAAGTCCGGGTGGGGCCATCGGGCAGGAGTTCGTCGTGGAGGCCGGCAATGTGTTTGCCGGCAAACTCGTCGCGATTCCCTTTGTTGCCCTTGTCGTCGTACAGCGCCTCCGCGTAGGTGACACGGATGCTGCTGCCCGCTCCGCCGCTGACAGTTAGTTCGGGATATGCGGTGGTCAGATGAGACGCGTCGATAAGAATGCTGGCGTTGGCGTGCGCAGGAACCATAAGGGGTCTGTCCGGAAATTGCGCTGGAAGGTCAATGCCACTTGCGCGAACGACTCTTCCCACCGGAGCAAGCTCCATGGCCATGCGGGGCAGTTGATCGGGGACCAGTTCCCAGTTAGTAGAAGGGAAACTCTGCCCTCGCGAGCTCGCTTTACCGATTCGATGGGCGTTCTTCCAGCGGGAGTTCGGAGTGCCGGACGGCGCGGCATTCCAAGACCAGTCGAATGCCGCGGCGTCGATGCGCTCAGAAGGTTCGGCAGCGAAGTAGGCGTTTGGCGGCAAGCCGGTAGGCGCGGCAGCGGTGATTCCCTTTTCTTCCTCGACTTCCCAGGTTTCGTTGCTGTCGGCGGCTTGTTCGGTTGCGGTGTCGCTCTGCAGCAGGAATCCGCTGCGATCGCTCATTTGGGCCAGCGCGGAATGCACGCCGAAGTTCCAAACTGTGGCGGCCAGAAGGTTTGTTCCGGAGCGCAGAAACGGGGCGAGGTCATAAGTCTCAAATCTCCAATGGGCCAGGTCGCCGCGGGCAGGGCCCGTCGCGACGCGATGTTGATTGATATAGAGGAGAAACTGGTTATCGGCGCTGACATGCACAATGAAATGGGCTGGCGCGTTTTCGAGAGTGAGGAGTTTGCGAAAGTGGAAAACGGCTGCGTCGCGCACAGGCGCATCCGGGCAAGTGATCCACGATGCGGTCCAGCGAGGGAAGTCTGGGGTGGTTTCACCTGAGGGCGCGGCCAAGCCGATGACCAACAGAACCAGCGCCGCCTTCAGAATAATCACGCAGCAATTTCGCATAAATGGTTGGCGTGGAGGGACTATAGCCTAACTGGCACCGGAATTGGATATGCAAGTCGATCTTCAAAGAGAAATAGCACTTCGCTTGGTCAGAGAGCGCCGGTCTTGTACGCTGTTTGCGTGAACCATGGCTGAGAAGAGGGTGAATTTTGTGCCGGTTAGTGCGCTGGATAGGCGCGTGGCGTCGAGGCGCGAATTGCTGCGCGGGCTGGTGCGGCAGGCGCCATTTGTGGCGAAGAATTTTCAGCTTTATTTCCGGAATGGGTGGCGGCGGCATATTTTGCGGACGAAGGTGGTGGCGCCTTATGCGGTGACGTTTTATGTGACGCACAAATGCAACCTGGCTTGCTCGTATTGCACGCAGAAGGAGCCGGACGTTTTCAGCGAGGAACTGAGGACGGCGGACACGATTCGATTGCTGCGAAAGATTCGGAAGGAGAGCGATTCGATCGTCATTACGGGCGGAGAGCCGACGCTGCGGAGTGACATTGAGGAAATTGTTCATGCCGCGCGATTCGAGTCCAAGTTTCGGTCGGTGCTGCTGATTACGAATGGAACGCTGCTGGACCGCAAGGCGGGAATCCTGGCTGGAGTGACGGGATTGGTGGTGAGCCTGGACGCGCTGGCTGCGGATCCGACCAATCCGCTTTCGAAGCCGGCGGCCTTGCCGAAGGTGATGGAGAACCTGGAATTTGCGAAGGAGCGGCTGAGGAGTCCGCGGCGCATCACCATCAGCACGGTGATTGAGGAGTGGAACATCGGTGAGGTGGAGCGGCTGCTGGATTGGTGCGGGGAGCAGGGCTTTGTGTTCGCGGCACAATCGGCGCAGATGGAGAAAATGCCGAATCTGGCGCTTCTGAGAAATGCGAAGTATCAGGCGCTGGTGGACAAAATCATCGCGCGGCGGCGCGCGGGGACGCAGGCAATCAACGGAACACCGAAGACGATTGAAACGCTGCTGCGGTTTCGGGATTTCCAGTGCTACCCGACGATGTTTCCGCGCGTGTATCCGAACGGAGACGTATTTTACCCTTGCGAGCCTTTGCGGAAGATTGCTGGGAATTTGCTGAAGGACGGATCGCTGCGGAAGATCTTTGCGAATGGAAAGAAGATGTATGGGGAGATTCCGCCTTGCCAGGGGATCTGCTATTTGTTTGGGAATGTACTGTCGCATTATTACGTGAATGATTTTTGGGGATTGGCGGGGGATTTCATCCAGTAAAAAACAAGAAAAAGCTTAACGCAGAGGACGCAGAAGTCGGCGCGCAGAGGGCGCAGAGAAGAAGATTAAGAGAGGTCGGCGATTTTTTTGTCGAGATGGGCGAGGGCGGCTTCCAAGGATTTGCGGTGATTGGGGTGGGTGGCGGTGGCGAGGTCGTTGGCGATGCGGGTGCGCGAGAGCTGCAATTGCTTGATGTCCTGCTCGCGGGCTTGTTGCTCAGGACTTTTGGGTTCGCGTCCTGATGACGCCTTGGGGCTTTCTTTGGATTCGACTTGAGTTTCTACGCCTTTACTTTCCCAGCCTCTCGCCATACATATATTTTGACACAGATGACGAAAATAGACGGATATTTGTGTGAAAAATTTCGATGGAAAGAAACCGCATTTGGCTCGCAGGAAATGTCGCCAACTCAGGCCGTGGCAGCGCGTTTTTGGGGAAGAACCGGCAGCGGCACGTGAATGACGGCGTGCAATGTGGATTCGGCCACGCGCGCCAAGTGCTCGGCGAAGATGCCGCGATAGTGGAGGTCGGCGGTGTGCTCGGCCCAGCGGATGCGAACGATCCAATCACTGGCGGACTCTGATGCTATGGCGGAGGAAATCTCCGCGGTGGGAATGACCAGCAGAGGATGCTGGTGAGAATCGAGAGCCCAGACGCGCTCCGGGCAAACGAAAAGCCGAACCATGGAGGGCGGCGCGTCTTCTAGCTCGTAGCTGCCACCGTTAACAATCACAATTGCGCCGAGACGCGCGGCGGTGTCGGCCAAAGTAGTGTCTGGCTTCGCGTCGGGAAGCAGGATGGCGGCGAGAAACATAGCAAGGCCGGCGATGGCGGCGTGCCAACTGTTCCACAAGCTGATGGGCAGGACAACGAGAGACGCTCCGGCAATGGCAAGCAGGACGCGGAAAGCGAGCCAACTGCGGCGATCGCGGCGAAGATTCAAGAGCCTGGGCAGCAGTAGGACGACAGCAAAGAGGGCGCCAAGGCCGAAGTTGCGGAGCCGGGTGGTGGTGGTTTCCTGCTGCGAAGCTACTGGCGTTGGGGTCGTGCTCATTACCGTGCGTTCCGGGGGCGTGTAGTGTTTTAGCACTGCGCGGCGGAAAATCAAAATCAATTCATTTGCCTAGGCGGGCTGCAAGTACAGCCCGCACCCGTCGTCGGGATTAGGAATTTTTAAGACTGCCGATTTCGCGCATGCGGGCGAAGGCGCGGCGGACGTGCGGGATGGTGATGGAGCCGCCGACGATCAGGGCCACGTTGAGGGCGTCGATGATCTCATCGCGCTTCCAGCCTTCTTCGCCACAGCGCACAAGATGGTAGGTGATGCAATCATCGCAGCGCAGGACGGCGGAGGCGACCAGACCGAGAAGCTCCTTGGTCTTGGTGCCGAGGGCGCCGGGCTCGTAGGCCTGATGGTCGAGCGCGAAGAAACGTTTTATGCCGAGGTGGCCGCAGGCGAGAATTTCTTCGTTGAGGTCGGCGCGAAATTTTTGGAAGTCGCCGAGACGGTCGGGCATTGCGTTGCCTCCTCCGAGATGAGAGTTTGGATTTTAAATTAAAGATGCTACTTGGTGGGGAAAAGCTCTGGATGCACCGGGCGCGAATTGGCGGCGCTTGCTGCGATGGTGACCTGGGCATCGACATCGAGCGTTACGGGCGGGAGGCAGACTTCGTTGTTGCAGGCCTGGTAGCGCAGCTTGAGGGGGATGTGTTGTGCGCCGAGCGGAGCGCCGGATTGCGCGGCGAGCGGCACACGGAGAATGACTTTGTCCTCGTACACGTTGAGCGGATTCTTGGAGAAGGCGAAGGTGCGGAGTTCACCGTTGGGGTAGGAGATTTCGCCAGCGAATTTGAAACCGGTAGGGAGATTGGCGCGGAGATCGGTGGGGATGAGGTACTCGGCGGAAGGCTTGCGCGCGTTGATGTGGAAGCCCGGGCGGATTTTGAGCACGACAGCGAGTTGGAAGGAGCTGCCGCGCGCTACCGGTTCGAGGGAAACGTAGGCTGAGGGAGCCACGACTTCGCGTCCGGACGGAATTTGCGGCTGCGCGGAGGGCAGAGCGGCAACTATGATCAGCAAGAGGGTTGCGACGACGATGGCGGCGGCAGGCTTCACAGGCGCACCTGCTGACCGAGCTGCTGAGAGACGACACGGCTCATCACGTCGAGAAGATTTTCGCCGGTTTTTTCGAGGATGAAGGCGTTTTTGGAATCCGACCAGCCGAGTTTAAAGCTGGTGGAAAGAGCAGAGATCCAGATTTCGCGAACTGGAGTGTTCGGGGAAACGACGAATTTGGCTTCCTCGGGTTCCTCGAAGATGACTTCGAGCTTGCCGCTCTCGCCTTCCACGTCGAAACCGTGTTCGTCTCCGAGCGTGAGCAGTCGGCGCTTGAGATCGTCGAAGGCAGCGTCGGCTTTTCGTTGGAAGTCTTTTTCGTCCATACGTTCAGAATATCAGAGCTGCGATTCGATGGATTTGGAGATTTCGTCGTAGCTGATGATTCCGGTGATGCGCTTGACGACTTTGCCGTCGCGGCTAATGAGGACGCTGGTGGGATAACCGAGGAGACCACCAAATTTGTCGGCCGCGGCGTCGTCGCCGATGACGATCGGGTAGTTCATCTGGGATTTAGAACCGTTGACGTCAAAGCGCTCCTGGTGGACCCAGGGAGTCACCACGCTGGCGCCTTCTTCGTCCATAGCGATGCCGAGCACGGTGAAGCCCCTGGCCGCGTACTTTTGCTGCATTTCGATGAGCCAGGGAATTTCGACCTGACAAGGCTCGCACCAGGTGGCCCAGAAATTGACGAGGACTACCTTGCCTTTGTATTGAGCCAGGGAGAGATCTTTGCCATCGAGGTCCTTTAGAGTGAGCTCGGGAGCGGGCTTTGCAGCAGCATCGCTAATGGCAACTTTTGGAACGCCGCTCTTGGGCTGGCGCGTGGCGCGGTCCGCGAGATACGTGGCGGCGATGACGGCGACGACCGCGATGATGACCAGCAGAGATTTCTTCAACGCTACTCTCCTCCGGATTCGGGTGACGAAAATATTATCTCGCAGCTTGGCGAGCACGGCAAAGTGAACGGCTCATTTCGCCCCGGTCAAAGATTTCTCAAGCCACAAGACGATGCTGTTGAGAAAGCCAAGCTTTCCGGCCATCCACGTCAGGCGGTTGGTGAAGACCAAGCCGCCGACAAAAAGAAGCAAAGCGCCGCTGAAGAGTTCGACGGCGTGGAGATGCTTTCGGAAGCGCTGGTAGAAGCGCAAGAATTGGCCAATGCCCAGAGCGGTGAGCAAGAACGGCACGGCCAGGCCCGCGGAGTAAACAGCAAGGAGGAGAACGCCGCGGGCGATGGTGTCACTGGCGGCGGCGAGGGCGAGGACGGTGGCGAGGATTGGTCCGATGCAGGGAGTCCAGCCGAACGCAAAGGCAAAGCCGAGGAGAAAACCGCTCCAGATGCCGGGTTGCGTGCTGCTGGTGCGGAGGCGAACGTCGCGATTGAGCCAGCGGGTCATGGCCGGGCCAAAGAAGCCGATAAGGGAAAGCGAGAAAAAGTGGACGAAGCCGAGACCAGCGAC
>WNFP01003888.1_pt1 | contig 17326 bp, 17 predicted proteins | sample 5400201 | NCBI WGS metagenome assembly WNFP01 (sample SAMN13153355, study PRJNA577476) | soil metagenome | isolation source: 115 cm saprolite under Madrone tree | place: USA:California | collected 2016-06-14 | reverse complement strand
TGGTCGCTGACGGCGGCAGCCATGGGCATCCTCGCGCCCGCTTTCGGATTCACCGGGCTGACCCCGCTGATGCTGGCGGTGATCCTCACCATCCAGGTGGTGGGCGTGATGGTTCCGGCCGGACCGGGGATGGTCGGCACCATGCAGTTCTTTACCCAGGCCGGCCTGTCGTTGTTCGATCCGGCCGGTTTCTCGGCACACGGCGCGGCGTTCGCGAACACCGTCTGGCTGCTGCAGTTTCTCGAGCAGGTGGGGCTCGGGCTCACGTTCCTCATCGCCGGCCACGTGTCCTTGAAGGGATTGCTCGCCACCTCGCCGGTAGAAGACGAAGCGGTCGCGCCGGCGTCTTCTTGACGGTCGAGTCGGCCGCCGCTACAGTCCGCGCCCTTTCGGCGGCGTAGCTCATCCGGCTAGAGCGGCGGTCTCATAATCCGCAGGTAGGTGGTTCGAGTCCACCCGCCGCCACTCGAAGTTTTGATGCAATGCACTACGCGGCCGTACCAGAATCGCTTTCCCCGGCGTTCCAGCTATATCCATGGCCCTAAAAACTGGGAGGACGACGGCCCAGGCGCGGGCCGATTTCAGTTGCCGCCTAGCCGCGAGAGCGCCGCGTCGAACACCAGGATGCTGAGCTGCTCGGTGTCACTCTCGGGCAGCCCTTCGAAAGCGAACGACACGCGGTGGTTCCCGGCGGCCTGACGCTTGGTGGCCACAATCTTCGCCCGCGCCACGATAGGATCCCTTCCCTCGGGCATGCGCATAGTCACTCCCACGGCCTCGTTCGGCTCGGGCGGCACGCCCATCATGGTGGAGAAGCCGCCGACGGAGATGTCGAGCGTGACCACGCGCTGCCTGCCGGAGTTGAGGTCGAGGTCCACCTGCACCGCGCGCGCCACCCGCAGCGCCTCGCGCGCCGACTCCTCCGGCTTGCGGGTGAGCCGCTGCGCCTGCACCAACGCGGCCGCCAGCTCCTCGCGGCCGTCCTTGTAGAGCTTGGCGTCGTAGTCCGAAAGCTCGCCCGAGCGCGCCTTGTCGTGCAGCACGCGGAACTCCGCCAGCCATTCCTTGAGGCCCATGCGTGGGCAGTCTAGATCGGATTGCGCGGCGTCTGCTTCGGACGACTCATGATCCGCAGGTAGGTGGTTCGAATCCACCCGTCGCCACCGATTGGACCGCTCCGGTCGAAGCTGAGGCACCGTCAGGTCGGGACAAACGAGCGGATGGCCTTCAAGTTCGAGTGCGCTTCGTGCGGAGAAACTCACGAGGGCATGCCTTCGTTCGGCGCCGCCGCGCCCCTGGTCTCGTTTCACCCGGTTGAAATGGACCGGCATGAACGCGCACCTGGCTGGCGACTTCTTCGCCTCCCGCGGCCGCGCCCGCTAAAGTGCGGGCGTGCTGCAGGAACGCCTCCTCCGCGTCCTCGACCGCAAGGACCACTGGGCCTGGCCCTGGTTCGCCGAAGGGCGCGTGCCGCTCCCCCGCCTGCTCCCGCATTTCCAGCAGGAGTGGGACGTCTACGTGCGCGACTTCCCGCAGCTGCTCGCGCGGGTGATGGGTCATGCGGACACGCCGCAGGATGCGCGCGCGATGCTGGCCGCCAACATCTACGAGGAGCAGACCGGCGGCCTGAGCGGAAGCACCTCGCACCCCGAGCTGTTCCTCCGGATGATGGAGGGCTGCGGCTTCCAGCGCTCCGATTTCGGCGCGGTCCGGCGGCTTTCCGCCGCGGCTGCCTATCGGACCTTCCTCGACGAAGTCAGCGGCCTCGACCACTGGGTGGCGGGCGCCGCGGTGCTGACCATCTTCGTCGAGGGGAGCGTCAACGAGCGCCAGGAGCTGCGGAAGACGAGCGGGGAATCGGATGCCGAGATCGAGGCGGCCATCCGCCAGCATCCGCTGGTCCGGATCCACCGCGTCGATCCGAAGTTCCTCGAGCTGCAGCGGGTGCACAAGAAGGTGGAGGGCGGTCACCGCCTCGATGCCTGGAAGATGGTGCTCGATCACACGCCCGCGGCGCTGGAAGACCATGTCGTCCAGAGAGTGGAGGGCGCGCTCGAGCGCTGGCTCGCCTATCGCGACGACGTAGCCCGGGCTTGCGGCATCTCGCGATGATCCACTGCCCCCGGCTCTGGTCGGAGCGCCTCCAGCCGCAGTAGATCGTTCGCTCGATGACGCGGTAGAACCATCGCCCCTCGGCGGACGTCGAGCCACGCGATGAAGGATCTGCTCCGAACCCGACGCGATCTGCTCAGGCGCTATGGCTTGGCGCTGGCCTGCGCCTCCCTGGCGCTGCTGGTTCGCGGCCTGGTCCCGATCCGACCCGGCCTCGCCATCTATCAACTTGCGCTCGCCTCGGTGGTCGTGAGCGCCTGGTACGGCGGCCGGGGGCCGGGCTCGTTCGCCTTGCTCCTCTCCGCGGCGGGCGTCCTCTACTGGTTCATTCCTCCCGTCGATTCGTTCGTGCTCCCGGCGGAATACCTCCTGAGCCTGGTTCTCTTCCTCGCTCTCGGCGTCCTCCTCACCGAGTTCAGCGTAGGCCGGCGGCGAGCCGAGCAGGCGCTGGAGGAAAGCGAGGGGCGGTTCCGGCTGATGGCGGAGACGGTGCCGGAGATCCTCTGGATCGAGTCGATCGACCCTCCCGGCATCCTCTACCTGAGCCCCAGGTACGAACAGATCTGGGGCCGTCCGGTGAAGGATATCTACCGCGATCAGAACCTCTGGTTCGAAGCCATCCATCCGGAGGACCGGAGCCGGGTGCGCTCCGCGTACACGCGCTGGTTGGCCGGCGAGGGAGGCGGCCGTTACGACGTGGAGTTCCGCATCCTCCGACCCGACCGCGAGACGCGCTGGCTTCACGCCCGCGGGACCTTGATCTGCGATGAACGGGGGAAGCCGTACCGGGCGAGCGGCATCGCCGAGGACGTCACCGAGGCGCGGCGATCGCAAGAGGCGCTGGGCATCGCGCAGGCAGAGCTTGCCCACGTCACCCGCGCCACCACGATGGGACAGCTGGCCGCGTCCATCGCGCACGAGGTGAACCAGCCGCTGGCGGCGATCGTCATCAGCGGCAATGCCTGCCTGCGCTGGCTGGAGGGTGAGACTCCAAATCTGGAGCAGGCGCGGGAGGCCGTCCTGCGCGTGGTGAAGGACGCCAACCGGGCTGCCGATGTCATCGCCAAGGTTCGCGCCCTCACCCGGAAATCGCCGGCGCGGAAGGACTGGGTGGACATCAACGAGACCATCGGCGAAGTGATCACGCTGACGCGCGCGGAGGCGCAGAAGAGTCGGGTGGCCCTGCAGACGCGCCTCTCGGCGGACGTTCCTCCCGTCTTGGGAGATCGGGTGCAGCTGCAGCAGGTGATCCTCAACCTGATCGTCAACGGCATCGAAGCGATGAGCGGAGCGCCCGACGGGCCGCGGGACCTGGTGGTCGGCTCCGCGAAAGAGGTGCCCGACGGCGTGCTGGTGACCGTGCGCGATTGCGGCGCCGGCCTGGGGAGCGGGGGTGCCGACCGGGTGTTCGACGCCTTCTACACCACCAAGCCCGCCGGGATGGGCATGGGCCTCGCGATCAGCCGCTCGATCATCGAGTCGCACGGCGGGCGAATCTGGGCGACGCCGAATACCCCGAAGGGAACCGTGTTCCAGTTCACGCTGCCGATCGGCCCCAACGCCGCTCCTGGATAGGAGCCGCGGGAACCTCAGTCGTCGTCGTCTTCGTCGTTCGCCAGGATGCCGGCGGCGAACCAGCGGGGCGCGGGATTGGTGATCAGGAGCACCGGTGTCGTGCAGGAGGCCGGCGGCGCCGGCGTGAGCATGTCGTCGATGCGGAAGTCGCCGTTCGCCGCGAGCGCCACTCCCGCCGGGGTGGTGGTGTGCTGCGTGGCGGTTGCGGCCGGTCCGCAGAACAGGATGGCGCGGACGAGCTGACCGCCGTTCGTGCCGATGCCGTTGCCTCCGGCCAGGAGCAGGCCCCGGCCGACCACCCGGACATGCCCGTCCACCTCGATGTCGGCCCTCAGGCTGCCGATGCGCCACGGAGCGCCACCTGGGCCGACGTTGCGAACCACGTTGGACGTCGGAAGTCCGGTCGTTGCATTGATCCCGCTGACCGGGTCGACCGCGATGCCGCCTCTGAAGCTGAGCAGCACGTCCGTGGCCTTGCCAGCCGGTGCGACGAGAACGGCGAGGAACAGTGCGAGCATCCAGCTCTTCATGGGAACTCCCAAGTGAAAGCTGGCGGATTACGCTCCGGTGCCGAGGAAATCAAGGCACGGTGCGTGACGATCAGGTGGCGGTTGGGACGCCGTCGAAAAAATCCACTTCGCCCGAAGCGAGGTCGTAGACGCCGCCCACCACCGACAATCCCCGCTCCGCCGCCATCCGCTCGATGATCTCCGAGCCGTGGCGAAGCTGGTTCGCCGAGGCCCGCACGTTGGCGCGGATGGCTGCGCGCATCAGCGCGTCGGGATGGCTGGCCAGCTCCGTCTGCAGCAGCGGCTCGATGGCCGGCCGGATCCGGTCGACGATCGACATCACCCCTCGCGACCCGGGCTTGGCCCGATCCTGCAAGACGTCGAGCGTGGCCCCGACACCGCCGCACTGGGTATGGCCGAGCACCACCACCAGGCGGATGTCGAAGCTCTCCACCGCGAACTCGACGCTGCCGACCTGGGAGGGAGCCACCACGTTCCCGGCCACGCGGATCACGAACAGGTCCCCCAGCCCTTGATCGAAGACGATCTCCGCCGGCACCCGCGCGTCCGAGCACCCGAGGATCACCGCGAAGGGGTTCTGCCGGTGCACGAAGTCGGCGCGCCGGACCTGGCTGAGGATCGGCTCGGCCCCGCGCACGTTGTTGATGAAGCGCGCGTTGCCCTGCCTGAGCTTCTGCATCGCCTCGACGGCGTTCATGAGATCTGCACCACCACCCGCCCCTTGACCTTGGCCGCGATGAAGTCGTCGAAGGCCGAGGGGAGCGCGTCGAAGCGGATGTTCCGGACCATCGAGTCGAGCCGCGGCGGCCGCATGTCCGTTGCCAGCCGGCGCCAGACTTCCTCGCGCTGGGCGCGGGTGGGCACGTCCGAGGAGTTGATTCCCAGCAGGCTCACGCCCCGGAGGATGAAGGGCATCACGGTGGTGTTCAGCGCCGGGCTCGCCGCCAGGCCGATGGCGGCGACGGTCCCCCCGAACTTCATCGAGCTGCACATCCAGGAGAGGATTTCGCCGCCCAGGTTGTCCACCGCGCCCGCGTAGATCGCCTTCTCGAGCGGACGGATCTTCTTCAGATCCAGCTCGCCGCGCAGCTTCACCTGCCGGGCGCCGAGGCCGCGCAGGTACTCCGCCTCCGACTCCTTGCCGGTGAGCGCGACCACCTCGTATCCGAGCCGGGCGAGCGCGGCGATGGCCACCGAGCCCACTCCACCGGTAGCGCCGTCGACGATCACCGGCCCATTGCCCGGCCGCAGCCCGTTCTCCTCCATCCGGATGACGGCGAGTGCCGCGGTGAAGCCGGCGGTCCCCAGCGCCATCGCGTCCCAGGCGGTCATGCCCTTCGGCACGGCGTGCACCCAGTCCGCGGGCAAGCGGGCGTATTCCGCATAGCCGCCGTGGTGCTTGACTCCCAGCGAGTACCCGGTGGCCAGCACGGTCTGGCCCGCCTTGAACCGGGGATCGGTGGACGACGCGACGGTCCCGGCCAGGTCGACTCCACCGATGCATTCCGGCCGCAGCAGGATGCGCCCTTTTCCCGTCGCGGCAAGAGCGTCCTTGTAGTTGATGGTGGAGTGGGTCACGCGCACGACGACCTCGCCCGGGTCCAGGCGGTCGAGCGAGAAATCGGTGAACGCGGCCTCCGTCTTGCCGTCCCGGTCGCGGATGAGGAACGCTTTGAACGTCTCCATGGCGGGAACGCTATACGCGCGGGGCGCCCCACTTGCCAACCGCCGGTGCTGCGTTACGGATGCGCCTGCGATACTCCGTACACATCGGCCGGTCCAGGCTCTGGGCGCCAGACCGCCCTGAGGCTCAAGCCGCTTCCGGCCGCTCGGAGAGGTGATGGTAGGTCATCGCGCTCAGCACCGCCGCGAGCGAGGTGTCCAGCGCGCGGGCGCAGAGGTAGACGAGGATCCAGGTCGTGTTCGTCAAGCTCTCGGGTCGATGGACGCCGGCCAGGAGCGTCAGGGAGATCGCAAGCGTCCAGATCAGCAGACAGATGACCAGCACCTGGAATCGCAGCCCATCGGTGAGCTGCCGGCTCCGCAGCAGTGCCTTGCGCGCCGGGCCGCCTTCCGCGACGGCAGCCGGCACGGCGGCGAACATCTCGGCGAGGTAGAGGACGCCCGGCACCACCATCGGCAGCCGGACCGCGGCGCTGGCCAGGATGCGGATGCCGGCCGCGACGCCAGCCGGGGCGCGGCGCAACGCATCGATCAGCTCGCTGAAGTCGGAAGGAAGCCCTCGCTGCGCATCGAGGACGGCCTTGACCAGCGCCGCCTTGACCAGCAGCGAGACGGCGAGCTCGCCGAAGAGGAAGGCCGCCACCACCAGGGGCCCGGGCAGGGGAGGCAAGAGGGTCACGAGCAAGAGCGGGGCGTGGAGGACGAAGGCGATCCCCGCGAACGCGGGCAGCTGGGTGAGCCAGACCTTCAGGCTCTCCCCGAACACCTCGACAGCTTTGAAGTCCTCGGCGTCCCCCGCATCGAGGGATGGGGTGCGGGCGGGGTGCAGCGCTGGCGAGACAGGTCGTCTGTCCATGGGACCTCTCCGTGTCTGCTTGCGGCCCGCCAGAAATTGTCGCAGAGGCTCCGGCGCGAGGAAACAAAAGGCGGCCGATTCGCCGGGCGGCGTGTCAGAGATTCGGGGACACCCTACGCAGACTTCCGTATGGTGGCCCCGAATCTCCGCCAAGTGGCGGACCCGTTGCTCACGTGCGCTGGATCTTCCTCCTTGCCGCTGCCGTCCTCGTCGCCGCGGTCGTCCTGTTCCTCCGCGCCTGGGCGCTCCGCTCGCGCCTGCGGCGGGAGGTTCCGGCCCGGGAGGCGCCCAGGCTTCGCCATGCCATCGTGCTGGCGCACGGCCTCTTCGGCTTCGACGAGATCGTCGTCGCGGGGCGGCGGCATCGGTACTTCCGGAACATTTCCGAGCGGCTCGCCGGTCCGGAGGCCCGATTCCACCTGCCGGGGGTTCCGCCCTGGGGCTCGATCGCGGTCCGGGCGGAGAAGCTCGTCGCGCTCTTGCGCGAGCTGCCGGGAGAGCGGGTGAACGTCATCGCCCACAGCATGGGCGGCCTCGACGCCCGCTTCGCGATCTCCCGCCTCGGTCTTTCGCAGCGCGTGGCTTGCCTCGTCACCATCGGCACGCCGCATCGGGGCACGCCCCTGGTGGACCTTCCCCTTCCGCGGCTCGCCGCGCGGCTCCTGGGCGCCGCGGGGTTGACGGACCTGACGCCGCGCGCGCTGGCGCGCTTCAACCAGGAGGCGCCGGACGCGGAGGGGGTCCGCTACTACAGCGTGGTCGCGTCCTCCCGCCTGCGCCGGACCAATCCGCTGCTCTGGCCCACCCATCTCTACTTGTCCGCGCGCGCCGGACCCAACGACGGCATCGTGCCGGCTTCCTCGCAACCCTGGGGGACCATCCTCCGGCAGGTGGAAGCGGATCACTGGGCGCAGGTGGGCTGGTCGCTGCGGTTCGACGCGGTCGCGCTCTACGAGCAGATCCTGCGCGAGCTCGCCGCGCTGGGATTCTGAGGTCAGAGCCGCCGCTTCAGCGAAGGCATCGGCGGATCCAGAACGTGCCCGTTCCGGCAGCAGCTTCCAAATTCGTGGAGCACCTACATCCGGTAGCCCAGCACGATCTGCGCGGTGAAGGCGAGGTCCGTGGTGCTGGCCGTGTACGTGTAGAACTGCGGGCCGAACTTGAGATTGAGCCCCCAGAGGACGTTCTTCTCGGGGAGGTACTCGGCCGAGAAGCCGAATTGCGGCCCCACTTCGAAGAACTGGGTGTGCGTCCAGTTCACCGCCATGGTCAGGTCCGCGGAGACGCCCACGCGCACGAGCGGGGTGGCCTGGAACCCGAGGGTGCCGCCGACGGGAAAGCGGGTCATGAAGTCGGTCCGGCCGTTCTGGGTGTAGATGCGGATGCCGGGGTCGACGTGGACCAGGATCGAGACGCGATCGCTCCGGTTCACCACCAGGCGCAGCGGCACCTGGACTCCCGCGCCGAAGACCCAGTCGGTGGTCTGCTCACGTCCGTAGAGGAGGTCGAGCTGGATGCCGAGATCGGTCCGATCGGACGTTCCGTGCAGGTACGAGAAGCTGATCCCCGGCCAGCCTGCCTGGAGCCCGATGGCGTCGTGGTCCGGGCTGACGGTTTCGCCCGTGACCACGGACCAATGTCCCACGGGACCGGATGATGTGGCGGCGGCCGGGGCCGGTTCGGCGGCCGCGGCGGAGAGGGCGGGGAGCAGGATGGCGGCCAGCGCGCCAAAGCGCGTCATGCGGGACCTCCCAGGGGAAAAACGCGGGGCACTCTACCCGCCGGGCGGCGGCGCCGCACGAAGTTCCTGCAGGCGGTTGCGTTCGTCGGATCACTCGATAGATTGCCGGGGTTGCCACGAGAAAAGCTCCTCCACGCGCTCTGCCTCTGTGCGGCGCTGCTGGGTTGTCCCCGGCCCCAGACGGTAGTGACGGGGCCCCCGCCCGATCCGGGGGCGCTCTATTTCCAGGCCAAGAAAGCGCACCAGGTGCCGGAGACGCTCTCCGCCGACGCCAAGGCCTTCGTGGAGGCGCCCGAGAACGCGGGCCGCTACTCGCTGCACCTGTTCGTGAAGCGGCCCGCTTCGCTGCGCATGGAGGCCCTCTCGCCGATGGGCGATCCCGCCGCGGTCCTGGTCGCCGACCAGGGGAAGTTCGCGCTGCTGGACCTGCGCAGCAACGTCTTCTATCGGGGCCCGGCGACGCCGGCGAACCTGAGCCGGCTGATCCCCGCGCCGCTGCGCGACGAGGAGATCGTCGCGCTGGTGACGGGCGACATCCCGGAGCTGCCCGGCGGCCGTCCGGAGAAGGCCGCCCGCGAGGGCGATGGATACCGGCTGGCCATTGCCTCGCCCCGCATGCGCCAGGAGGTCGTCCTCGGAGGCGACCTCCGGGTCGTGCAGGTGCGCCGGCTGGACGCCGCCAACAACCTGCTCTGGTCGGTGGGCCTCGACGAGCACGACGACTCCTCGGGGGCCCAGGTCCCCCGGCTGCTCCACCTGGAGGCCCCCCCGGACAGGATCAAGGTCGACCTTCGTCTGCGCAGCCTCCTCGCCGGGAAACCGCCGCCAGCCGGGGCATTTCTGCTGGGCGTCCCCCCCGGCGTCCGGGTCGAGGAAGTGCAGTAACCCGGAAAAACACGGGAAGTTGGACGCCTCCTGGGGTTCCACTAGGATGATTCCATGCGGATCCGGATCGGCGACCTGCTCGTCAAGGCAGGCGTGATCACCGAGCTCCAGCTCAAGGCCGCCCTTGCCGAGCAACAGCAGTGGGGCGGCAAGCTCGGGGACATTCTGGTCCGGATGGAATTTCTCACCGAAGAGGTGCTGGTCCGCGCCCTCTCCAAGCAGACCGGCATCGCCCGGGCCGACCTCACCGGCGACGCCGACCAGCGCGCGCTGGGAGTCGTCCCGGCCGATACCGCCGAAGAGTTCTGCCTGGTGCCGATCTCGCTCAAGGACCAGGGCCGCACGGTGGTGGTGGCGATGAGCGACCCGCTCAACATCAGCGCGACCGACCACCTGGTCTCGCTGACCGGAGGGAAGAAGGTCGAGACCCTGCTCGCGGGAGCGAGCGCCATCCGCGACGCCATCTCGCGCTGGTACCGCGGGGAGGAAGTGCTCCGCGACGACGGCGAGGGCGCGGGGATGAACATCGTCAACAACGCCGGGAAGACGGAGAAAGTGGGCGTCGATGCCAAGCCGGCCAAGGCAGCGCCCAAAGCCGCTCCCGCCGCGGCGCGTGCCCGCCAGAGCGCGGTGGAAGTCCTGCGCGCCGTGGAAGACACCCAGCGACGGTCGGTCGCCGCCTTGAAGGCGATGGTCGAGCTGCTGATCGAGAAGGGCGTGTTCTCGCGCGACGAGTACCTCGCCCGGGTCAAGCGGTAGGGACGGGACCATGGCGCCGCGCAAGCGACTCGGACAAGTCCTCACCGAATCCGGCGTCATCGACGAGCACCAGCTCCAAAGCGCGCTCGGCCACCAGAAGCAGTGGGGCGGCAAGCTGGGCGCCATCCTCGTGCAGAAGGGCTTCTGCAAGGAGGACGACGTCGTCACGGCGCTGACCAAGCACCTGAACATGCAGCGCGTCCGCCTGGCGGAGGTGAAGGTCGATCCGCGCGCGCTGAAATGCGTGAGCAAGGGGATCGCGGAGAAGCTCCACGTCCTGCCGTACGAGATCACCGGCTCGGGGCGGAGCGAGGTGGTGACCATCGCCATGAGCGACCCCACCGATCTCTCGGCGGTCGATCAGCTCGCGTTCCACACCGGCAAGAGGATCAAGCCGATGCTGGCGGGCGACAGCGAGGTCGTGGCCGCGATCCACGTGCATTACGGCGGCGGAGAGGAGAAGAAGGAGTCGACCGACAAGGTGGCTCGTCCCGGCTCGCCCCAGGCCGCCGTCGCACCGGGAGCTCCCGCCGGATCGGTGGCTGGATTTCCGCGCCGCATCGATCCCCCGGCGGCCGCCGGAGCCGCGCCTGGGGCCGCGGCGCCAGCGCGTGCCGCGCCCTACATCCCGCCTCCGATCCCCACTGCCAAGCCTGCTCCGGCGATGGCGCAGAAGCTCGACGAGATCGAGCCCGACGAATCGCTGGGGCCCACCGCGCCGGCCGGGGTGCCGCCGCCCGCGCTGGAGCTTCCCGACGTCGAAGGACAGGAGTTCGGCCTGGAGCCGATCGCCGCGCACTCCCAGTTCGGCGACGAGGTTGCCGGGCAGGAAGACGTGGTGGGCCAAGGCTCGGCGGGCGACGAGGTGGAAGGCCTCGTCTCGGCCAGCCTGGCCCACGAAGGAGCCGCACAGGCGCGGCAGATGGACGGGCTGGACGCCGTCGCCGAGCAGGAGCCCGCCCTGGTCGACGCGGGCAGCGGGTGGACCGGCCCCATCCTCTCTTCCGATGCTCCCGCGGTCGCGAGCGGCGCCTGGAAGGAGATCCGGCGCGGGGAGACGGGCTGGGACGTCGCTGCGCCGGCGCCCTCCAGCGGATGGGCGGCCGAACCGGCTCCCGCGGCGGACGCATGGTCCGCGCCCGGCGGCGACTCCTGGGGACTCGACGCGCCGGGCGAAGCCCTGCCGGCCGACGCCATCCTGGGCACGGCGCCGATCGTCGCGGCCGGCGAAGAGGGCAACGGCGAGGCGCAGCCCGATCCGGCGGCGGCCGGTTCCGCCACGCTGGACAGCCCAATCTTGCAATCGCCCTCGAGCGAGCCGCCCATCGAGATGGAGAGCGAGCCGCCGGCGCACGAGACGGAAGCGCCGGACGCCTGGGCGTCGACCGACGATCCGCTGGCCGCGCAGGCCTCCGTGGACGACCCCCTGGAGTCACGACCTCCCCCGCCCGAAGACTCGCTCGCGGAGGCGGGGTCGCTCTCCGACCCCCTCGCCGCGTCGGAGGAGGCGCCGGAAGACGGCCCGCGCGGAGCAGAGGAAGCGGTCCCCGAGCGCGGCCACGCGTCCACGGACGAATTCGCGAACCCGCTGGGCGGTCCGGCTGGAGACGTCTACGCCGAGGGCGGGAGCGCGCCGGCGTCGCAGGAGCCGCAGGGCGGCAATGCCTGGGTCGGCGCAGCGCTCGACGGCGGAACGCCGCTTTCGCCCGCCGACCTGGGAACTCTCGCTTCCATCGGCGTCGATCCCGGCGACGGCGTGGGCGCGCTGCGCCTGGAGATTCGCGAGAGCCGCGCGCAGGGCGCCGCCACCGCCGGCTCGAACTTCCCGGAATCCTCGGGCGTTTCTCATGCCGGGTCGGGCCCGGCGGCGGAGACGGCGGAAACGTAGGACGACCGTCCACCTCAGTCCCCTTGTCTCTCACCCAAGGCCCGCGATTACGTTGCCTTTCGCTCGGGCCCAACCCCCTCCCCTGGGCCCTCGAGGGCGTGATGGACTCCTCCTTGTCCGGGACGGTCCTGACTCGGGATCTCTTCTCGGCCGACGGTCGTCTCGTGGCATCGCGCGGCGAGATCGTGGATCTGGCCAGGCTCAAGGAAGTCGCGGCGAAAGCTCCCCGCAACCTGCGGGAGCGTCCCCTGTTCGAGACCACGTGCGCGGAAGGAGTGCTGGAAGCCTTCGAGGCCCCGGCGCTCCAGTACCTGGTCGGCAGCGAAGGTCTGCGCGCGCTGGCCGCCGACGTGCTCTCCGACGTCCGTTACCCCCAACAGATCTGGGACGAGTTGGAGGCGCTCAAGCGGGACGACCCTGCGCGGTTCCAGCACGCGCTCTGGACGGCGGTGGTCGCCGCTCGCCTCTTCCGCACCGCGCTGGGCACGGCGCCCGGCCTCGCCCACCTGGTGGCTGGAGCGCTGACCCACGACATCGGGATGCGGCATTCGGCGCTCCGCTTGCGCTTCAAGCGCGAGCACCTGACTCGCGCCGAGGCGCTGGCCCTGGAAGACCATCCGCTGGTGGGAGGGCTCCTGCTCGCCAGTGTCCTCGGAGACGCGGCGCCTGTGCACTACGCGCTGCTCCATCACACGCGGGCTGGATTCGGTTACCCGCGGGCGCAGGGGAAGCCGCCGCTGCGGGGGCTCGACCTGGTCACGGTCGCCAGCGCCTTCGCGGCGCTGGTTGCGCCGCGGACATACAGGGCGCAGCCCTTCAACCCACGGGGCGCCATCGATCAGCTCCTGGAAGAGTCCGCGGCCGGGTACTTCGACCCTCGCGCCGTCCGGCTCCTCATCCACTGCCTGCGGGGCGGGTCCGGCGCGGCCGGTGTGGAGATGGTCCTCCCGCGAAAGCCCACCGGGTTCCGTCCGCCCGTGAACCATCACGGAGTTGCCCCGGAGACGGCGCTCTCCGCCTGACGGCTGCGCCGGCCGGGGTTCGTGTTACTTAGATCGGACGCGCCTCTGGCGCGTTGTGATGGCGCAGGAACGCACCGACGAGGAGCTGCTGGCCGCATACCAGCAGGGCGACCCGGGGGCCTTCGAGGCCCTCCTGCGGCGCCATCGCGCCCCGTTGTTCACGTTCCTCTTGCGTATGCTGGGCGAGCGGGAGAGAGCCGAGGATCTGGCGCAGGAGACGTTCCTGCGCATCGTCAAGGGAGCGCAGGCGTGGGAGCACCGCGCGCGCTTCCAGACCTGGCTGTTCACCATCGCCCGCAACCTCTGCGTCGATCAGTCGCGGCGCGACCGGTTCCGCCGCGCCGACAGCCTGGACGCGCAGGGCCCGGGCGACGAGCCGGCGATGGTCGATTCGGTGCCCGGCCGGGAGATCGATCCGAGCCGCGGCGCCGAGAGCGCGCGCCTGCGCCCGGTGCTGCAGCGCGCGCTGCTGTCGCTTCCAGCGGAGCAGCGCGAGGTGTTCATCCTCCGGGAGCAGGCGGGAGTGCCGTTCCGGGAGATCGCGGAGATCCAGGGCGTGAACGAGAACACGGTGAAGAGCCGCATGCGCTACGCACTGGAGGGCTTGCGCAAGGCGCTGGCCGCGGCGGGAATCTCCGAGGAGACCGCCGCCGAGGAGCCGGATCCCGGCGTCCGATTGGGGAGGGCATGACGCACGCCGAGTCCCAGGAGCTCCTGCTCGACCTCGCGTACGGCGAGCTGGACGCGGAGCGCGCCGCTCTGGTGAAGAGCCATCTGCAGGGATGCGCCGAATGCCAGCAGGAGAAGGCCGCGCTGGACGAGGTCCGGCGGCTGGCGGCCCCCGTCCGGGAGCTGGAAGAGCCGTCCCCGGGGTTCGACGATCGGATCCTCCAGGCCGCGCGGGCGCAGGCGAAGCTCGAGCACGACGGGAACGTGGGGCAGGTGATCGACGTCGCGGGCAGCTTCCGTCCGCTGGGCGTGGAAGCGGCGCGCATCGACGCGCACGGACCGGTGAAGGCGCGTCCGGCGGAACGGCGCAGGCCGCGGTGGGTCGTGCGCGCAGCCGTCGGAGGGTCGGTGGCCGCGGCGGCGGCGCTGGCGATGGTGGTGGGGAACACGCTGGAGGTGCGCCGCAACGCGGAGAAGGCGGCAGCCGCGCCGAGCGAGGAGTACGCGATCCGCGTCGGGCCCTCGGCGCCGGCGTCGGTGGACGCGGCGCCGCGCGACGCGGAAGCGAAGCGTGCCGAGGCGCCGGCGGAGACGCCCAAGGCGGAGGCGCCGGCAGCTCCCTCTCCGCCCCCAGGGCTGCGGGAGAAGGAGACGCCCGCGCAGTTTCGCGTTGCCAAGCGCAAAGCGGCGGCTCCCCTTGCCGGCCGCGGCGAAGGCAGCGGCGGAGATGCGCCCGCCAAGCTGTCGAAGGACGTGGCGAAGCCCCAGAGCGCGCGGATGGATGATCCGCAGGGCAACCTGGAACCGGTCCCGACCCGCGAGGCCGACCGCGTCGCTTCTTCTTCCGGCGCCTCGGCGGCCGTGGAGCCCGCTCGGCCCGCCGCGGGGCACGCCGCGGTCGCGGCTCCGGCGATGGCTGCCTCCGGATACGAGAGCAGCGCGCAACAGGCGCGCCACGCAGGGAATTACCTGTTGGCCGCGGACCTGTACCGCCGCGCGGCCGATGCGCGCCGGCAGGAGAAGGACCTGGGCAGCGCCGCCTGGAACCTGGCGCATGCCGTCGAGTGTCTGTCGGCCGCGGGTCGATTCGACGACGCACGCCAGGTTCGCGACGAGCTCGGGCGGACGTACCCATCGGAGGCGACCGCGCTCTCCGCCGCCCGCCGCGCCCTGCGCGAAGTGGAGCCGGCGCAGCCGGCCGCGCGCTGACCCGAGGGCATCGGTAGATCGTCGGTCGCGGCCGGAGGCCGCGCGCCCGTACCATCCGGACCTGGACCGGAGGTCGCGTGCTGGCCGGCAAGAATCCCCTGCTCATCGCGCTGGCCCTCGGGCTGCTCGCCGGCGGCGCCGCTTGGGCCGCCATCCGCTCGCGCGACCAGGAGGTCCGGGACCGGTGGCGCACCGTCCAGGTCCTCTGCGCCAAGGTGGACGTGGCGGAGGGCGCGGAGCTCGAGCAGGAGATGATCGCCGTCCGGGAGATCCCCGCGCGGTTCGTCACGGCGTCGTACATCCAGGCGGACGCGGACGGTGCGCCGCAAGGCGAGAGCCCGGTGGGACAGCGCGTGCTGGCGCCGCTCAAGGCGGGCGATCCCATCCTCGCCAGCATGCTCTCGACGCTCCGGGAGACGGAGCTGGCGGCGCTGATCCATCCCCGCGGCCGCGCCGTGAGCATCGACGTGCAGGAGAGGAGCGCCGTCGGGCTCTGGGTGCGCCCGAACGACCACGTGGACGTGATCGGCAGCTTCCGCGACCCCCAGTCGCAGCAGCTCCGCACCATGACGTTGCTGCAGAACGTCGTCGTGCTGGCTACCGGGCGGATCACGGCGAACGCGCTCTCCGTCCCCGACGAGGAGAAGCGGTTCTCCACCGTGACGCTGCTCACCCTGCCGGAGGAGGCGGAGATGCTGACGCTGGCGCAGGACCTCGGGACGCTCACCCTCTTGCTGCGCAATCCCGACGATCTCGACTCGCAGGAGAAGCGCAACGTCGTCGACCAGAAGACGCTCTTCGCGGGGGAGCGGGCCACCGAGCTGCAGCAGAAGCGCTACCGGACCATCCAGATCATCCGCGGCAACCGGAGCGGGGCGGCTCCTACCGGTGGAGAGCCCTGATGGCGGAGCTCGTCTTCCTCCTCGGCGGCGGCGCGGTCTTCTTCCTCTCCTTCGTCGCTTTCGACGTGCTGCGGAAGGCGTTCGAGCAGTACCAGCGGCGGTATCTCGCCCGATCGGTCCGCGATCTGAGCGCCATGTTCCTCTTCCTCGATCCGGGACAGGTGCTGAGACTGAACGTCTGCGCGCTGGCGCTGCTGTCCGGCGCCGGATTCTGGATCGGCGGGTGGCTCTGCGCGGCGGTGGCGGCGGTGGCGGGCTTCTTCGCTCCCGATCTGCTGGTGCGGTTCTACCGGCGGCGGCGGGTCCACCGCTTCGAAGAGCAGCTGACGGAGGCGCTCCAGCAGATGGCCAACGCGCTCCGGGCCGGGTTCACCTTGCAGCAGGCCGTCGATCAGGTCGGCCGCGAGGGCGACCCGCCGTTGCGGCACGAGTTCGCCCTGTTCGGCAGGGAGGTGAAGCTCGGCGTCCCGCTCGACGAAGCGCTCGCCTCGATGGCGAAGCGGGTGGGCTCCGAAGACCTGGACCTGCTCGCGACCTCGACGTCCATCGCCCGGCAGCTGGGCGGGAACATGGCCGAGCTGTTCGAGAACCTCGCGGCCACCATCCGCGAGCGCTTCCGGCTGCAAGGCAGGATCGCCGCGCTCACCAGCCAGGGGAAGTTGCAGGGGCTGGTCGTCGCTGCGCTGCCGGTGGGCGTCGGGGTGTTCCTCGACTCCTATCGTCCCGACCTGTTTGGTTCCATGTTCCAGAGCGCGTTCGGCTACGCGCTGATCGGGGCGGTGGTCGTCCTGCAGACCCTGGGGTTCGTCGCCATCCGCCGTCTGGTGGCCATCGACGTATGAGCGCGCCCGGTCCGCGGATCCTCCAGGTCGGTGCGGCGCTGCTCGCCGGAGCGTTCGCCGCATCGGCCGCGCTCGCCGCGTTCGCCAGTGGCGGCTCCGGCCGTCGCGACTTCCGCGGCTGCCTCGCCGCGCTCGCGCGGGCAAACGAGCGATGGGCACCGGAAGCGGTTCTCGCCCGGATGGACGGGTGGCTGCGCAAGGCCGGACGTCCGCGCGACTGGAGCGCCGGCCATCTGATCGCGGCGATGCAAGCCGGCGCCGCGTTGTTCCTGGGGCCGGGGATCGCGATTTCCTTCTGCTTGGGGCTCGGCGTCGCGGCCGGGGTGGCCAGTTTCGCCGCCGGCGCGGCGTATCCGCTGCTCTGGTTGCGCGATCGGGTGCGGGCGCGGCATCAAGCCATCTCGCGGGCGCTCCCCTACGACCTGGATCTGCTCACCCTGAGCGTGGAGGCGGGGCTCGATTTCGCGGCGGCGCTGGCCCAGGTGGTGGAGAAGGGCCGGCGGGGCCCGCTCGCCGACGAGCTCGCGCTGGTGCTCAAGGAGCTCAGGTTGGGGAAGACGCGGGAACAGGCGCTCCGGAACCTGGCGCAACGGGTCGATCTCCCGGCGCTCACCTCGTTCGTGCAGGCGCTGGTGCATGCCGACAGGATGGGG
>WNFP01006199.1_pt1 | contig 17330 bp, 22 predicted proteins | sample 5400201 | NCBI WGS metagenome assembly WNFP01 (sample SAMN13153355, study PRJNA577476) | soil metagenome | isolation source: 115 cm saprolite under Madrone tree | place: USA:California | collected 2016-06-14 | reverse complement strand
AACGCCAGGCGCTGGTCGTCCTCGATATTCCGCTGCTGTTCGAGACGGGGGGCGAGCGGCGCTGCGACGGCGTGCTGGTGGTGAGCGCGCCACGCGCCATTCAGCTTGCCCGGGTCATGGCGCGGCCCGACATGACCAAGGCGCGGCTTGCGGCGATGGAAGCCCGCCAGCTGCCCGACGCCGAGAAACGCCGGCGAGCCGATGTCGTCATCTCCACCGGGCTCGGCAAGCGCCACAGCCTGCGGGCGCTACGCCAGGCGCTGACGCGATTTCGCTGAGCGCCGTGCGCGCTCTTGACAGGGTGAGATTATACAATATACAACTAGCTCCACCGGCATTCGATCAGGAGGGTGAGATGAGCAAGAAAGCAGTCGACTGGAACGGCGTGTTTCCAGCGGTGACCACCCAATTCCGCGAGGATTTCAGCCTCGATCTCGACGCCACCCGCGAGGTCATCAAGGGCCTGCTGCGCGACGGGGTCTCGGGCCTCATCATCGCCGGCACCGTGGGCGAGAACTGCTCGCTCTCGAAGTCGGAAAAGATCGCTCTGCTGGAGGCCGCGGTCGATGTGACAACCGGCCGGGTCCCTGTGCTGGCGGGCATCGCCGAATATACGACCGCCCTCGCCTCCGACATGGCGCGCGAGGCGCGCAAGGCTGGCGCCGATGGCGCCATGGTCATGCCGGCGCTGGTCTATTCGTGCAAGCCTCATGAGATCAAGGCCCATTTCGAGGGCGTCGCCAAAGCGAGCGATCTGCCCCTCATGGTCTATAACAACCCGCCGATCTACGGCAACGACGTGGCGCCTGAGATCCTCGCCTCGCTGGCGCCTTGCGACACCATCGTCGCCTTCAAGGATGCCTCCGGCGATACCCGCCGCTTCGTCGACACGCGCAACATGGTGGGCGATCGTTTCATCCTGTTCTGCGGTCTCGACGATGTGGTGGTCGAGAGCGTGATGCTAGGCGCCGTGGGCTGGGTCTCGGGCCTCTCCAACGCTTTCCCGCGCGAGGGCGAGACGCTGTTCCGCCTGGCGCGCGCCGGGCGCTTCGAAGAAGCGAGGCCACTCTACGACTGGTTCATGCCGCTGCTGCATCTGGACGCGCGGTCCGATCTCGTACAATGCATCAAGCTCTGCGAGCATCTGGTTGGTCGCGGCAGCGAACGCACAAGGCCGCCGCGCTTGCCGCTACCAGCTGCGGAACGTGCCGAAGTGGAAGCGATCATGAAAAAGGCGCTCGCCACCCGGCCGGCCCTCATCGATGTGGGGTTGAAGGCGGCTTAGGCATTGTGAAAGGCGTCCCAAGTCGGTGAACCCAAAAGCTGGCGTTTAAAACACGGGAAAATAGCTGCAAGCGGACGGTAGTGACCTTCGAGTGTGCCGATCGAATTGGCGGGCGGACCGCGACGTCTCGGAATCGGGGCGTCTGCTCATGGCGCTCCGGCGTCGTCCTGTGGTTATTGATGGACACCTGCTTTCGGCTCGAAAGCAGGAACTTGCGGGCTGCTACGGCCCCCAATTTGTGAGTTCATCGCCTCGGTATGCTGAGGGCCGTGGCGATTGGCCACGGCCCTTGGAGCAACGATCCGTTGTGTATCGGCGCCTCAGAAGTCCATGTCGCCGCCATGCGGCATCGGGGGCCCGGCCGGCTTCTTCTCCGGCTTCTCGGCCACCATCGCCTCGGTGGTAACGAGAAGCCCGGCCACCGAAGCCGCGTCCTGAAGGGCCAGCCGCACGACCTTTGTCGGATCGATGACGCCTGCCTTGATCATGTTGGTGTATTCGCCTGTCTGGGCATCGTAGCCGTAGTTCGTGTCAGTGCTCTCCAGCAGCTTGCCAATCACCACCGAGCCATCGGTCCCGGCGTTCTCGGCGATCTGGCGGGCAGGCGCTTGCAAAGCCCGGCGCAGGATGTCTATGCCGACCTTCTGATCGTTATTCTCAGGCTTCAGCCTGCCGAGCGCTTTAGCGGCATAGAGGAGCGCCACGCCGCCGCCGGCCACTATGCCCTCCTCGACCGCCGCCCGGGTGGCATGCATTGCGTCCTCGACCCGATCCTTCCGTTCCTTGACCTCGACCTCGGTGGCACCCCCGACGCGGATGATGGCCACCCCGCCCGCGAGCTTTGCCAGGCGTTCCTGCAGCTTTTCCTTGTCGTAGTCGGAGGTCGTTTCCTCGATCTGGGCCCGGATCTGACTGCATCGGGCCTCGATATCCTTCTTCTTGCCGGCGCCGTCGATGATCGTGGTGTTCTCCTTCTCGATCCGCACGCGCTTCGCCTTGCCCAGCATGTCGAGCGTGACATTCTCGAGCTTGATTCCCAGATCCTCGCTGATCAGCTGGCCGTTGGTCAGGATCGACATGTCCTCGAGCATGGCCTTGCGCCGGTCGCCGAAACCCGGCGCCTTGACCGCCGACACCTTCAGCCCGCCGCGCAGCTTGTTGACCACAAGGGTCGCCAATGCCTCTCCTTCGATGTCCTCGGCCACAATGAGAAGCGGCTTGCCGGTCTGCACGACCGCCTCCAGGAGCGGCAGCATGGGTTGCAGGCCGGAGAGCTTTTTTTCGTGCAGAAGAATGTACGGCTCCTCGAGTTCGCAAAGCATCTTCTCGGCGTTGGTAATGAAATAGGGCGAGATGTAGCCGCGGTCGAACTGCATGCCTTCGACCACATCGAGCTCGGTCGCCAGCGACTTCGCTTCTTCGACGGTGATGACCCCCTCGTTTCCCACCCTCTGCATCGCCTTCGCAATCATCTCTCCGATCTCTCGGTCGCCATTGGCGGAGATCGTGCCGATTTGGGCGATCTCCTCGTTGGTCGAGACCTTCTTGGAGCGTTTCTTCACATCCTCGACGACAATCTCGACGGCGCTATCGATGCCGCGCTTCAGGTCCATGGGATTCATGCCCGCGGCCACCGCCTTGGCACCGTCCCTGACGATGGCGTGGGCCAGCACCGTCGCCGTGGTCGTGCCGTCGCCCGCCTGGTCGCTGGTCTTCGAGGCGACCTCGCGCACCATCTGGGCGCCCATGTTCTCGAACTTGTCCGGGAGCTCGATTTCCTTGGCGACCGTCACACCGTCCTTGGTGATGCGGGGTGCGCCAAAGGACTTGTCGAGCACCACGTTGCGGCCCTTTGGGCCGAGAGTCACTTTCACCGCATTGGCCAGAGTATCGATGCCGCGGAGCATACGATCGCGCGCATCGCCGCTGAACCGGACTTCCTTGGCTGGCATTGGTTTCCTCCTTCCGTTAGGCGCTCTTGCGTTTGGAGCCGCCCTCGACGATTCCCAGGATGTCGGACTCCTTCATGATCATCAGCTCCTCGCCGTCGATCTTGATCTCGCTGCCCGACCATTTGCCGAACAGGATCCTGTCGCCGGTCTTGACGTCCAGGGGACGGAGCGTGCCGTCCTCGCCTCGGCTGCCGGGTCCTACGCCGAGTATCTCGCCCTCCATGGGCTTTTCTTTGGCAGTATCGGGAATGATTATGCCTCCGGCCGTCTTCTCGTCCTGTTCGATACGACGGACAAGGACCCGGTCGTGCAATGGTCTGAACTTCATGTAAGCCTCCTTTATCAGCGGTAAGTTTGCCTCCTTTGTGGAACCATTTTAGCACTCAAGGCCGGGGAGTGCTAAGGGCTGATTTACTTGATTGCCGGCGGCCAGTTGACCGGGTCGGACCCAGGAACGGGCGGGCTGACCTCCCTGGGCCAGATCACCGTTAACCCCACCCGTCGGACTGGATTCGCCGGTCGGCAGATTCGATCCGCTAGGGCTTCTTTTTTGCCGCCCGCCGGCGCATGAAATCGACGAGGCTTTGGCCCGCCTCACGCACATGATCTTCGAGCAGTCTCGCCGCACGATTGACCTTGCCTGCGCGGCAGGCGTCCAGCAAATCGCCATGCTCGCGCTGAGCGCGCGATTGGCCGCCGGTAAGCAGCAATTGCATGCGGGTGTAGCTGTCCGTCTGGTCCAGCAGCGCGCGGACGAGGCCGAGCGAGCGTGGCCGTTCAGCTGGGCGATAGAGCGCCAAGTGGAACATGGTATTCAGCCTGCCCCAGGCCTCCACATCGCCCCGAGCGAAGGCCTTCTGGTAGCCGGCCAGGGCCGCTTCGGCTTCGCGCAGGTCCTTCTCCGCCATCCTGGGTATGGCATAGCGGATCAGATCGGGCTCCAGCAGCGCCCTGAGATCGAATAGCTCGCCGATCTCCTCGGGCGAGCGCACCGCCACCACGGCGCCGCGATGAGGCGCGATGGTGATCAAGCCCTCGCCCTCCAGAAGACGGAAGGCCTCGCGTAGCGGAATGCGGCTGACCCCCAGTTCGGAGGCCAAGATTTCTTGACGGAGTTGTTCGCCTTCGCTGAGCTCACCGGCGAGAATCCGCAGGCGCAATGTCTCGGCGACGGCCTCCGCCACCGTCTTGCGCTCGATCGTCGATTTATTCGCGAACACGATTTCCTCAGACCATTACAGCCGCAATTGGTGGCACCGAAAGCACCCGGCAACCGTACCGGTCCACACGACGGGCGTTGTGCGTCGACACACCAATCATATTATACATTATACGACGCACGCCACATGCCTGACGGCGCGACGTCGCGATGGCGTGTCTCTATTCGAAATCCCGGCCATACGTCGCTCTGCCTCGGCCCGTGGGGGATTCCCATCGCGATCATGTGGCATTATATGTTCGATCGTTGCGGCGCCTGGGAGAGCAAGGGTCATGCGTGAAATCGTGCTGGATACGGAGACGACGGGCCTCGATCCCGCTTCGGGCCATCGCATCGTCGAGATCGCCTGCCTCGAGCTGATCAACCATCTGCCCAGCGGGCGCAGGTTCCAGCGCTATCTCAATCCCGATCGCGATATGCCCGAGGATGCCTTCGCGGTGCATGGGCTGACGGCGGCGTTTCTTGCCGACAAGCCCCGCTTCGGCGATGTGGTGGCGGAATTGCTCGCCTTCATCGACGGCGCGCCGCTGGTGATCCACAACGCCGAATTCGACATGCGCTTTCTCAATGCCGAATTGGCCAAGCTGGAGCAGCCGGGATTGCCCGGCAACCAGGCGGTGGACACGCTGATGCTGGCGCGGCGCAAGTTTCCCGGTTCGCCCGCCAGCCTGGATGCGCTCTGCAAGCGCTTCAATATCGACAATTCGGCGCGCAGCCTGCATGGCGCGCTGCTTGACGCCGAGTTATTGGCCGAGGTTTATCTGGAGCTGATCGGCGGCCGTCAGGCCGGCTTGGATCTGGTTCAGGCTGAAGCCCGCGCGGCCGCCGCCGCCGCGGCCGGCCTGGGGCCCAGCCGCCCGTCGCGGCCCCACGCGCCCACGCCCGAGGAACTGGCCGCATGGGCAGCCATGCTGGCGAAGATTAAGGAGCCGCTGTGGAATAATTAGGGCCCGGGAATACCTAGGCCTGCGGAACCTTGGGCGGCTCGGCGCCGGCGGCTTCGCGCCTTCGGACCTGCTCGCGGAAGACGGCGACGAAGTCGATGGGGTTCAGCATGACCGGCGGATAGCCGCCGTCATGGGTGGCCTTGGCCAAGACTTCGCGGGCGAAGGGGAACAAAATGCGCGGCGCCTCGATCATCAGCAAGGGCGTCACATGCTCCTCCGGCGCGCCGGTCACGTCGAACAGCCCGGCATATTCCAGCTCGACAATATAGACCGTGTCCTGGTCACGCATGGCGGTAATGCCCAGGATCAGGCTCACCTCGTACTGCATTGGCGCCACGGTCCTGGCCTGGACGTCGAGCTTCAATTGCCCGCGCGGCACGTCGCCCTTGGTCGTCAGCACATGTGGGGCGCCGGGATTCTCGAAGGACAGGTCCTTCAGATACTGGGCCAGCAGCTTGAAGGGCGCCGGCGGCAGTTGGCCGCCATCGGTCGCATCGTCAGTCATAGGCTAGGTCCCCGAGAAATTGGTTGAGCAGAAGGTCGCTGGGCGGAAGATGGAGGCTCGACAAATCAAGCAAAAGCGGCCCCTGGCTATCATGGAACCGCGAGCGGCGCCAGATCGCTGGCCTCGCCCGTATGGGGGTCGAAGCGCAGGAGATGGGCATTGGGCACGCGCTGGCCGGTCAGCGCCCGAATAAAGCCCCAATGGGTGACGACGGCGGTTTCGGCCCAGTGGCGATCCAAGGCCATGGATTGTCGGAACTTCCGGCCGCGCTCGGCCAGTTCTTCCTCGCTTTCGTCCAGATTGGGCCACCAGCGCTCCGGCAGATGGGCGAAGTCGATGGCGGGCCAGCGCCGGGCCAGATCCGACATGGGCGAGCCGATGTCGCAATGGAACCGGCAATGTTCGCGCACAAGAGGCTCGACCCGAAGTTCGAGGTTCAGCGCCGAGGCGATGATTTCCGCGGTTTCCAGGGCCCTGGTATAGGGGCTGACGAGGATGCGATTCAGGCTGCGGGGGCCCAATGCTTCGGCGACATCCCGGGCCTGGCGTCGGCCTTGTTCGGTCAATTTGGGGTCGGGAATGCCGGGGTCGACCCGAGTCGCGCTATAGACGACGTTGAACTCGGATTGGCCGTGGCGCACGAGGATCATGGCGGATAGATTCCAGGAATGCCTGCCGCGCAGCTTGCCCTTTGCCCGGCAATTTCCTATGTAAGGCAGCGCGGGCCACCATCTAGCGCAATCGCCGGGCGCGGTCCAGCCGCGACGGAACTTTCCGGGCGTAGGGCGATACCGAGGAGTCATGGGCGGCGGCTTTCAGTTTCTCGACATAATCCTGTTCGCGGTCATCGCTGTCTTTCTGGTGGTGCGCCTGCGCAGCGTGCTGGGCCGGCGCACTGGAACCGAGCAGCGCCGCGACCCCTTTGCCGGGGCGCCCTCCAACGACCAGCCAGTGCGCCGGGAAGCCCCCGTCGCCGTTCCCGATCTTTCCGCCAAGCCCATGATCATGCCTGCGCCCGAGGCGCCGGCCACGCCGCTGGCCGCCGGCCTGGCGCGGATCCGCCAGGCGGACCCCGATTTCGACGAGGCGCATTTCCTGGCCGGCTGCCGCGCCGCCTTCGAGATGATCGTCAACGCCTTTGCCGCCGGCGACGCCGCGACATTGCGGCCCCTGCTGAGCGACGAGACCTTCGCCAATTTCAACGGGGCCATCGAGGAACGGCGCAAGGCCGGCCACAGCCATACGACGACCATCGTGGGCATTCGCTCCGTCGACCTGCTCGAGGCGGATATGCAAGCCCGCAACGCCGTGCTGACGGTCAAAATCGTCTCCGATCAGATCAATATGACCCGCGATGGCGAGGGTCGCGTCATCGATGGCGATCCGACGGCCGTGGTGGCGATCACCGATATCTGGACATTTTCCAGAAATACGCGCTCGCGCGACCCCAATTGGACGTTGGTCGCAACCCGCAGCCCGAACTGATCTCGCCGATGACATTGAGGGTTGGCGCCCTGCTCTTGCTCCTGACGCTGGGCGCCTGCGACGAACGATCCGCCATGTCCCCACCTGCCGGCAGGGTCGTGACCACGGCCTCGGGCCTGCAGCTCGAGCCCGTCACCTTCGCCGATCTGCCCGATTGGAATCGCGGCCCTCAGTCCGAGGCGCTGCTCGCCTTTCGCCGGTCCTGCGGGCGGCTTACGCGGCTGCCCATGGATGCGCCCATGGGCCCCGGCGGCTTTGCCGGCCTGGCCTCCGACTGGCTGGCTGCCTGCCGCGCCGCCGACATCGTGGGCAGCGGCGAGGATGACGGCGCGCGCTCGTTCTTCCAGAATCTGTTCCGGCCCTATCGCCTCAGCGATCCCGCGCGGGGCGATGAGGGGCTGCTGACAGGCTATTACCTGCCGCGGGTCAAGGGCGCGCGCCAGCACGCGCCGGGATTCGAGGTGCCGCTTTACCGCCGGCCGCCGGATCTGGTGGCAAGCAGCTTAAACGATGGCAAGGTGGGGCGCCTCGTGGATGGGAAGATTCGGCCCTATTACACCAGAGCCGAAATCGATGCGGGCGCGCTTGCCGGGCAGAGCCTCGAACTGGTCTGGCTCGCCGATTCCATCGATGCCTTCTTCGTTTCGATCCAGGGCTCCGCCGAGGTAAGGCTGCCCGAGGGCACGCTCATGCGCATCGGCGTTGCCGGCAGCAACGGCCAGCCATACGTGGCCATCGGCCGGCTGTTGATCGACCAGGGCGAAATCAGGCCCGAGGATATGTCGATGCAGAGCCTGGCGGCCTGGCTATCGACCCATCCCGAGCGGGCCCGTGACCTGATGGAGCGCAATCCGCGTTACATCTTCTTTCAGGAGGTTCCCGGCGAGGGGCCGGTGGGCGCCGAGGGCGTCGTCTTGACCGCCGGGCGAAGCCTAGCCGTCGATCCCGCCTTTCTGCCCTTGGGTGCCCCTGTGTTCCTCGACTCCTTCGATGCCAAGGGCTCACCCTGGCGCCGCCTGATGCTGGCCCAGGATAGCGGTACGGCCATCAAGGGTCCGTTGCGCGGCGACGTCTACTGGGGCGGCGGCGAGATGGCGGAGAATTCTGCCGGCGCCATGAAATCTCCGAGCCGGTTCTATCTTCTGCTGCCTATCGGGGTGATCCCGACGGCCGGCGGCTGAGCCCGGCCGGTTAGGCGCGTGGCCAAGTCGAAGGATCATGACAGCGCGATATGGCAGGCGGCCATGCGCGATGTACGGCCCTTGCTCCGCCGGAAATCGGCGACAACCCTCGCGCCGTCGCCGGCTACCTCTCCCGCGCCGAGCAAGAATGCAAAATCCACCGGCCGGCCCCCCGCGGCGTTCCGTCCCAGGCCAGCGCCGCCGCCCTCGGCCGCCGTTCCCGATATCAGCCATGGGCGGGCCGCCGGCATCGACCGGCGCTCCGCCGAGCGGCTCAGCCGCGGGCGCCTGCCCATCGAGGGTCGTCTCGATCTCCATGGCATGACCCAGGCCGCGGCCGTCGAGCGCCTGGCCGAATTCATCGCGCGATCCGAGGCCGCGGGCAAACGCTGTGTACTCGTCATCACCGGCAAAGGCCTGGCGAGCGGGGGCGTGTTGCGCGATCAGGTGCCGCGCTGGCTGAACCTGCCGCCCAATCGCGCCCGCGTGCTCGCCTTCGATTACGCCCGGCAGCAGCACGGCGGATCGGGCGCGCTCTACGTCTTGCTGAAGCGACGGCGGGCGCCATGACGCCCTTCGGCCGGCGCCTGCGCGAATTGCGGCGCGGCCGGGGCAAGCGCCTCAAGGACATGGCCGCAGCACTGGGCATATCGGCAGCCTATCTCTCGGCCTTGGAGCATGGCCATCGCGGGCGGCCCGGCGGCGGCTTCGTGCAGCAGGTCTCCGCCTATTTCAATCTCGCCTGGGACGATGTGGACGAACTGCGCCGCCTGGCCGAACTCTCTCATCCCCGCGTCGTCGTCGACACCTCCGGCCTCGACCGACGCTGGAGAAACTGCTGGCCCTGCTGGGCGACAAGTGAGGACTTTTTAATTCCCGCCCCCTCGATGACAGGGCAATCGCATTTGGCGAGACTGTTGCCTTTCTCTCCTCTGTCATTCCCGCGCAAGCGGGAATCCAGGGGCGAGTGACGGGTTTTGGGGCGCTGGATTCCCGCTTCCGCGGGAATGACGGCAACAGAGAGGTCGGAGAACCCGAATGCGATTGCCCTGCCCTCGATGGGGCGGCGGAATTTGGTGGGTGGTGTCTACAAAATGAACTTGCTGAGATCGGTGTTCTTGGCCAGGGGCGCCACGCGATCGCGCACATAGGCGGCGTCGATGGCGATCTGCTCGCCGGGCCGGTCGGTGGCGGTGAAACTGATTTCCTCCAGCAGGCGCTCCAGCACCGTATGCAGGCGCCGGGCGCCGATATTTTCCACGCTGCCATTGATCTCGAAGGCGAGATCGGCCAGCGCGTCGATGGCATCCTTGGTGAAATCCAGCGTCACCTGCTCGGTCGCCAGCAGCGCCCGGTATTGCTTGATCAGGCTCGCTTCCGGTTCGATCAGGATGCGTTTCAGATCGTCGCGGGTCAGCGCCTGCAACTCCACCCGGATGGGCAATCGCCCCTGCAATTCAGGCAGCAGGTCGGAAGGCTTGGCGTGGTGGAAGGCGCCCGACGCGATGAACAGGATATGGTCGGTCTTCACCGGTCCATGCTTGGTGGAAACCTGCGTTCCCTCGATCAGCGGCAACAGATCGCGTTGCACGCCCTCGCGGCTGACATCGGCGCCGATGCGCTCGCTGCGCGCGCAGATCTTGTCGATCTCGTCGAGGAAGACGATCCCGTTCTGCTCGACGGCGGCGATGGCTTCGGATGTAACGCGCTCTTCGTCCAACAGCTTGTCGCTTTCTTCGGCCATCAGCAGGCGATGGCTGTCGGCCACGCTCACCTTTTTGGTCTTTGTGCGCCCGCCGAAGGCCTTGCCCAGCACATCGTTGAGATTCACCATGCCCATGCTGGCCCCGGGCAGCCCGGGAATTTCGAATGTAGGCAGACCGCCGCCGCTGTCGCGCAGCTTGATCTCGATCTCCTTGGCGTCCAACTCGCCGCCCCGCAGCATGCGGCGGAACTTGGTCCGGGTCTCTGCGGTGGCGCTCTCGCCCACCAGGGCATCCAGCACCCGTTCCTCGGCGGCAAGTTCGGCCTTGGCCGCCACATCCTTGCGCAGCCGTTCGCGGGTCATGCTCAGCGCGATCTCCACCAGATCGCGGATGATTTGTTCAACATCGCGGCCCACATAGCCGACCTCGGTGAATTTCGTCGCCTCGACCTTCAGGAAAGGCGCCTGGGCCAAGCGGGCGAGGCGGCGCGCGATCTCGGTCTTGCCCACGCCGGTTGGCCCGATCATCAGGATGTTCTTGGGCTGCACTTCCTCGCGCAGGGCCTCGGGCAGTTGCTGGCGCCGCCAGCGGTTGCGCAGCGCAATGGCAACCGCGCGCTTGGCCTCGTTCTGGCCGACGATGTAGCGGTCGAGTTCGGAGACGATCTCGCGCGGGCTGAATCCGCCGGCCTGGGGTTTGGGGGCGCTGGCCTCTTTGCTCATGTCGTTCATAGCATCTCGAGGGTGATATTGCGGTTGGTGTAGATGCAGATATCGGCGGCGATCCCCATGGCCTTGCGGGCGATGGTTTCGGCGTCCAGCCCCTCGATATCGATGAGGGCGCGCGCCGCCGACAGCGCATAGGGCCCGCCGGAGCCGATCCCGATCAGCCCCTCCTCGGGCTCCAGCACGTCGCCGGTGCCGGTGAGCACCAGACTGGTGGACTGATCGGCCACCGCCATCATCGCCTCCAGCCGGCGCAGATAGCGATCGGTGCGCCAATCCTTGGCCAGCTCCACACAGGCGCGCTGAAGCTGGCCCGGATGTTGCTCCAGCTTGGCCTCCAGGCGCTCGAACAGTGCGAACGCATCGGCCGTGGCCCCCGCGAAACCGGCAATGACGCTTGCCTTGCCCAGGCGGCGCACCTTGCGCGCATTGGACTTGATGACGGTCGCCCCGAAGCTGACCTGGCCGTCGCCGGCCACCACGACCTGGTTCCCCTTGCGCAGGGACAAAATGGTCGTGCCGTGCCAGCCGGGATGATTGGAGGGTTCGGACATGGGTTCCCACATAGGTATTTCGCCAGCTTGCTGCAAGCCGCCGGCCGCCCACTATAGTGCCATGGCGCGGCTGTCGCGTTGCTGCTAAAACCTGCCGCCTGTTTTGAGGGCCGGATCGAACCCGGAGATAAAATCGAGGGCCATCGCCATGCGCAAGGCTGAAATCGTCCGCAAGACCAAGGAGACCCAAGTGCGCGCTGCCGTCAATCTGGATGGCGAGGGACGCAGCCGGATTGCCACCGGCATCGGCTTTCTCGATCACATGCTGGATCAGCTCTCGCGCCACAGCCTGATCGATATCGAGGTCGAGGCCAAGGGCGACCTCCACATTGACTTTCACCACACCACGGAAGATAGCGGGATTGCCATCGGACAGGCGATCTCCCAGGCGCTGGGCGATCGCACCGGCATCCAGCGCTATGGCGACGCCTTGATTCCCATGGACGAGACGCTGACGCGCGTGGCGCTCGACGCCTCCAACCGCCCCTATCTCATCTGGAAAGTGGCCTTCAGCAAGCCCAAGCTGGGCGAGATGGATACGGAACTCTTCCGCGAATGGTTTCATGCCTTCGCTCAGGCCGCAGGTCTGACGCTGCATGTCGAGAACATCTACGGCGAGAACAACCATCATATCGTCGAGAGTTGTTACAAGGGCTTGGCGCGCGCGTTGCGCGCGGCCGTCGCCATCGATCCGCGCAAGCCCAACGCCGTGCCCTCCACTAAAGGCGTATTGGGCGGCACGCTGGCGTAGGAAATGCGGCGGGCAATAATCAGGCATTTGCGATGGTTCTATCCCCCACCCTAACCCGCCCCCACAAGGGGGGCGTGGATTATGAGTGGTGCGCGGCAACCGCTGTCGCCCCTCTCCTAAATTCCCCCGCCCCCTTGATGGGGGCGGGATGGGGTGGGGGTGAAACCTTCAAGCGCGCGTCTCTCGTCCCGTGACCACCGTCGTCATCGACTACGGCTCCGGCAATCTGCGCTCGGCGGCGAAGGCTCTCGCTGCTGCGGGCGCCGATGTGCGCGTTACGGCCGATCCGGCGGAGGTGGCCAAGGCCGCGCGCATCGTTCTTCCCGGCGTCGGCGCCTTCGCCGATTGTCGCGCCGGGCTCGATCGCCTGCCGGGCATGGTCGAGATGCTTGAGAAGGTAGTGCATCGCGAGGGTCGGCCGTTCCTGGGCATCTGCGTGGGCATGCAATTGATGGGAGAAGCAGGTTTGGAATACGGCCGCCATCCGGGCCTGGGCTGGATCGCCGGCGAGGTGGTGAACCTGGTCCCGCGCCCCGCCACTGTTCCGCACATCAAGATTCCCCATATGGGATGGAACGAATTGCATCTGACGCGATTTCATCCTCTGTTCGCCGGCATCAAGCAAGGGGCGCATGCCTATTTCGTGCATAGCTATCATCTAGCCTTAACCGACAGCGACGATCTTCTCGCCGACGTCGATTACGCCGGGCCGATTGCCGCCGCGGTCGGCCGCGACAATATGCTGGGCGTCCAGTTCCATCCGGAGAAGAGCCAAGCCATGGGTCTCAAACTGTTGACCAATTTCCTCGCCTGGCGGCCATGACCGAAGCCCAACACCTCGTGCCCAAGACCTCGGTCGAGAAACTGGCGAAGCTCTCGCGCCGCGACCTGCAGGAAATCTGCGATGCGGCGGAGGACGGCATTCGGGTGGGCGGCGGCTTCGGCTGGCTGAAGCCGCCCGAGCGCCAGGTGATGGAGAATTATTGGAAGGGCGTGCTGCTGGTGCCCGAGCGCAGCCTCATCGTCGGGCGCCTCGACGATGTGATCGCCGGCTCCGCCCAGCTCGTGCGGGCCTCGCGCAACAACGAGGCCCAGGCCCATTCGGCCCAGATGACGACGAATTTCGTCGCCAGTTGGGCCCGCGGCCATGGGCTTGCCCGCATGATCGCGCTGGCCGTGGAGGAGGAGGCCCGATCTCACGGCGTCAGCGTGCTCAGCCTCGACGTGCGCGAATCCCAGACCGCCGCCGTCCAGCTTTATCAGTCCCTGGGCTATGTGCAGTACGGCACATATCCACGCTACGCCCGGGTGGACGGGCAATGGATGGCGGGATTGTTCTTCTGGAAGGATCTGGCGGCGACGTGATCCTCTATCCGGCGATCGATCTGAAAGACGGTGCTTGCGTGCGGCTGCGCCGGGGCGAGATGAACCAAGCCACCGTGTTCAACAAGGATCCGGCCGATCAGGCGCGGCGATTTGTCCGTGCCGGGGCCGCCTGGCTGCATCTGGTGGATCTCGACGGTGCCTTCGCCGGCAAGCCGATGAACCGGGCGGCGGTGGAGGCCATCCTCGCGGCGGTCGAAATTCCCTGCCAGCTGGGCGGCGGCATCCGCGATCACGATACCATCGAGAACTGGCTTTCCGCCGGCATCGCCCGGGTGATCCTGGGCACCGCGGCGCTGAAAAACCCGGCCCTGGTACGCGCGGCCTGCAAACGGCATCCCGGCCGCATCGCCATCGGCATCGATGCCAAAGGCGGCAAAGTCGCCGTGGAAGGCTGGGCCGAGACCAGCGAGATCGCCGTGCTCGATCTCGCGCGGCGCTTCGCCGGTGCCGGCGTGGCGGCGCTGATCTTCACCGATGTGGATCGCGACGGGCTGCTGGGCGGCGCGAACATCGCCGCCACCGCGGCGCTCGCCGAGGCCCTGCCGATTCCCGTCATCGCCTCGGGCGGCGTCTCCGGTCTCGCCGATATCGACGCGTTGAAAGGGACTCGCGTCGCCGGCGTCATCCTCGGCCGTGCGCTCTACGACGGCGGGCTAAACCTGGCGGAGGCCATCGCGAGATGCTGAAGGTGCGCGTCATTCCCTGTCTCGACGTGGCCGGCGGGCGCGTGGTCAAGGGCGTCAACTTCGTCGATCTGCGCGATGCCGGCGATCCGGTGGAGCAGGCGTCGGTCTATGACAAGGCCGGCGCCGACGAGCTCTGCTTCCTCGATATCGGCGCCAGCGTGGAAAACCGCGACATCATGCTGGATGTGGTGGCTCGCACCGCCGAGCGCTGTTTCATGCCGCTGACCGTGGGCGGCGGCGTGCGCAACCTGGACGATATCCGGCGTTTGCTGCTGGCAGGCGCCGACAAGGTTTCCATCAACAGCGCGGCAATCGCCGATCCCGATCTGGTGCGCCGCGCGGCGGAAAAGTTCGGCAGCCAATGCGTGGTTGTCGCCATGGATGCCAAGGCGGTCGCGCCGGGAGAGTGGGCGGTCTTCAGCCATGGCGGTCGCAATGCGACCGGCCTCGATGCCCTCGCCTGGGCCGTGCAGGTGACGGAACTCGGCGCCGGCGAAATCCTGCTGACCTCCATGGATCGGGACGGTACCAAGCTCGGCTACGACCTCGAACTCACGCGCGCCATCGCCGACGGGGTCAATGTGCCGGTCATCGCCTCGGGCGGAGTGGGGGAATTGGCCCATCTGGTGGCTGGAGTCCGCCAGGGTCACGCCAGCGCCTTGCTGGCCGCCTCGATCTTCCATTTCGGGCAATTCTCCATCGGCCAAGCCAAAGCCGCGCTCGCTGCCGCCGGGGTGCCCGTCCGGGTGGGATAAATACTCCTTACATCAATGGGTTGTATCCGTTACACTGGAATCATCGAAATATAGGGGGTAAGGCCATGCCGCAGGATTCGGCCCGGCCGCTGGACGCCAGTATTCTCGACCGCCTCTACAAGGTGATCGAAAGCCGCAAGGGGGCGGACCCTTCCAGCTCCAACACTGCCCGGCTCTTCGCCAAGGGCACGGAAAAGATCGCCCAGAAACTGGGCGAGGAGGCGGTCGAGACGGTCATCGAGGGAGTGAGGGGCAAGAAAAAGGAGCTGGCGGCGGAATCCGCCGATCTCCTCTATCATCTCCTCGTCCTCTGGGCCCATCGCGAGCTGAAGCCGTCCGAGGTCTGGCAGACCCTGGCCGAGCGCGAGGGCATGTCGGGCATCGAGGAAAAAAAGAGCCGCAAGAACTGAGACGAGAGAACTTCCCTCCATGGCCTACGATTCCAGCAACATCTTCGCGCGCATCCTGCGCGGCGAGATTCCCGCTAAGAAGATCTACGAGGATTCACATGTCCTCGCCTTTTATGACATCCACCCGCAGGCGAAGGTCCATGCGCTGGTGATCCCGAAAGGCGCCTATGTCTCCATGGCGGATTTCACCGCGCGGGCCTCCGACGCGGAGATCGCCGGCTTCATCCGCGCCGTGGGCAAGGTGGCACGCGATCTCGGGCTGGAGGAGAGCGGCTATCGCATCCTCGCCAATCACGGCCCGGATTCCCACCAGGAGGTGCCGCACCTCCATGTTCATATTTTCGGCGGCCAGCGCCTTGGCCGGATGATTCAGCCGCCGGCTTAGAGGCCTTCGCGTCAGCGCAGCAGAAATCCCCGCCCGATCTCGTCGCCGTCCTCCAGCGTGAATTTAGCGCTGCCGGTGTAATGGGCCTTGCCGCCCACCTCCACAATCACCGCCTCGAAGCGTCCCGCCTTCGTCGTCCGCAATGCCTTGCCGGTGAAGAGGGCACCGGTGACGCTTTCGAATTTCCGTTCCTGGCCCAGCGCGATCAGGCCGCGGGCGTGCTGCAGCGCGATGCGGGCGGTGACGCCGCTGCCCGTGGGACTGCGGTCCACCTCGCGCTCGGCGAAGACGCAGATATTCGCCGTGGGCTCGGGGCCGAAAGCGTCCTTGCCGTCGGTCAGGATTGTACCGTAGAGGAATGCCAGATCGGGATCGTCGGGATGGTCGAGCTTGATCTGGGCTTGCGTCGCCTTGGTCACCTTGTCGGCGGCGTCGACCAGATCGCGGGTGGCCGAGCGCCTGACGTCGAGGCCGAAACGCGCTGCCGGAACGAAAGCATAGAAGGCGCCGCCGTAGCCGATATCGATCGTAAGCGCGCCATAGCCCGGAACATCGATGGCGGAATCCAGCGCGAAGGCGAAGGCCGGCACACTGGTGAATTTGACCGATCCGTCTTCCGCTACCCGCGCTTCCACCAGGCCGCAGGGGCATTGGATGGCAACCTTGCTTTCGCCGGCGGTCCGGGTCACGCGGCCGCTGTCGACCGCCCAGCGGCCGAGCGCTATCACCGCGTGGCCGCACATGGTGGAATAGCCCTCGTTGTGGATGAACAGCACGGCCAGATCGGCGCCCGGCAGATCGGGTTCCACCAGCAGCACGCCATACATGTCATAATGACCGCGCGGCTCGAACATCAAGAGGCGGCGCAGATGGTCCAGATGTTCACGGGCATGGCGGCGCTTAGCCAGCAGCGTGGCACCGGGAATCGGCGGATACCCCGATACGACGAGGCGCACCGGCTCGCCGCCGGTGTGCATCTCGACGGTTCGGATTTCGAGGCTCATGTCAGACCGCAGGCTCCCAACGCCATCTTGCCCGCGGCGAGCGGCCCGAGGCAAAGAAAAATCCGGCAAAGAAAAAGCGGGGCAGCCAAAGCCGCCCCGCTGAAGGCATTCCCTTGCCTACCTGGCGGTATTGGGAGAGTTCAGCGTTCCCCATGCCGGCCCGGCCCCGTTACGGGAGAGGTGGAGCAACTTGGCCCCGGATATGGGAATCATTCCTGAACGCATGGTCAGGATTATAACGGCAATGCCGGCCGGGCAAAGAGGACAAAATGTCGGGTCCACTGGTCTGCAGATGCAGGGTCCAATCGCCCTCCCTCGAGGCCGCAGGGCAATCGCATTTGGCGAGACTGTTGCCTTTCTCTCCTCTGTCATTCCCGCGGGAGCGGGAATCAAG
>WNFP01003410.1_pt1 | contig 17332 bp, 10 predicted proteins | sample 5400201 | NCBI WGS metagenome assembly WNFP01 (sample SAMN13153355, study PRJNA577476) | soil metagenome | isolation source: 115 cm saprolite under Madrone tree | place: USA:California | collected 2016-06-14 | reverse complement strand
GACCCCACGCAGCTCAATCGCCAGGGCCCGGACGACGGCACGCAATATCGCTCCGCCATTTTCTATTCCAATGAGGAACAGCAGCGCATCGCCGCCGCGTACATCGCGCAGCTCGATTCTGCCAAGGTCTATCCCAGGAAAATTGTCACGGAGGTTGTGCCCTTCAAGGCCTTTTTTCGCGCCGAAGACTATCACCAGGACTACCTGCAGACCCACACCGACCAACCCTACATCGTCTACAACGACCTCCCCAAACTAGACCACCTGCGAAAGCAATTCCCCGAGCTGTACCACAACTGAGCGGCCTGTTTTGGAGAACCCCGCTTCGTTTCTGACGGAAACGACTCGGCGCGAGGGTTCAAAAAGTTTTTGGTTCACTGAGAAGGGCCTCGGTGGTATAAGTGTGCCCACCGGACTGGGCGATTTGCACGGACCTTGATTTTTGGCCAAGCCGGCTCTTGTCCCCTAAGCAGTCAGTAACTTCATTCAACAAAACACACACGCACGTGCCGTGCCCGAGTATCGCAAGCGCGGGCACCTTCATGTTGCACAAAGACCACGGGGTAATTTCAGTTTCTTAGCGAAGGAGGGCAACGTGGCAAGGAACGAAACCAGAATTCTGCGAATGCTCGGATGGGCGCTTATCGCTCTGCTGGCTGGGCCCCAGTTTGCCGGAGCACAGCGGCTCAAGCCGATTCCACACCCGGTGGGCCGGCCGCAGTCGACAGGGGCTGCTCAGCCCCAAGTACAGGCCAGCGCCAGCGGATCGGCCGGGGCTTCGCCGTGGACTCCGCTCACCAATCAGCCGACGTTTTTGGTGGATGGCGCTGCCAACCCGATCCTGCTCGCCGACGGCACCGTTCTCGTTCAGGACGCCGGCTTCCCCGATTGGTGGAAGTTGACGCCCGACCAGAATGGCAGCTACGTAAACGGGACTTGGACGCAGGTGGCCTCTTTGCCGCCCGGGTACAGCCCGCTTTACCACTCCTCTGCCGTGCTGCCTGACGGCCGGCTGATCATTGAGGGTGGAGAATATCTGTGCGACCCCGTGACGTTTGCCTGCAATGCGGTATGGACGAACCTGGGTGCGATTTACGATCCCGTGGCAAATGCGTGGACCTCCGTGAATGCGCCGGCTGGATGGTTGAATATCGGCGATGCGCAGAGTGTGGTACTACCGAACGGCACGTATATGCAGGCCAACTGCTGCACAACTCAACAGGCGCTGCTTGATGCCAAGACGCTCACGTGGATGCAGACCGGTGCGAACAAGTTCGACATCAACGATGAAGAAGGATGGACGCTGCTGCCGAACGGCAAAGTACTCACGGTCGATGCCTATGTTCCAGCGGGCATTCCTTACGAGCCCTTGGGTACGAACTCGGAAATCTACAATCCTGAAACGGGGTCGTGGTTAAGCGCCGGCAGCACAATTGTGCAGCTCTGGGACTCGGCCCATGGGTGCGGCGGCATGAAACATGCTTCGTTCGAGTTGGGACCCGGCATTCTGCGGCCGGATGGCACGGTCTTTTACACGGGAGCAAATAGTTGCGGCGCTGGCCACACTGCCATCTACGACTCGAATACCGGGAGCTGGACCGCGGGTCCCGATTTTCCGGACGGACTCGACATCGCCGATGGTCCCGCATCGCTACTACCAAGTGGCAGCGTGCTCGTTGACGCCAGCCCCGGTATCTTCAACAGTCCCACTTTCTTTTTCGAGTTCGATGGGAGCAAACTGAACCCGGTTGCTGGTCCCCCCAATGCGCCGGGCGATTCTTCCTCCTTCCGACCGGCCAGGTCTTGCTGACGGATTTTTCGAATGATATCGAGATCTATACAGCCGCCGGAACTGCCAATCCAGCTTGGGCGCCCACCATAAAATCAGCGCCGGCCAGCGTTAACCGCGGAGGGTCGTATGTGATCTCCGGAACGTTGTTCAACGGAGTGTCGCAAGGCGCCGCGTACGGGGACGACGCCCAGGCTGCCACGAACTTCCCTCTCGTGCGCATCACCAACCGGGCCACGGGGCACGTCTTCTACAGCAGGACGCATGACCCCAGCAGTATGGCAGTGGCAAATTCGGGCTTGGTGTCGACGCATTTCGATGTGCCGGCTGACCAGGAGCGGGGCATGAGTATCCTGGAGGTTGTTGCGAATGGTATCCCCTCGCGTGCCGTCACGATCAAGGTGCAGTAGGCTTGGCGGGAGGCGAGTCTGCGGCGGGTTCTCGCTGACGATTCAGGTTGGCGGAGCGGCAGCCCGCGACTAGGGGAAAAGCTCCCTGAAGAAGCGGTAAGAATCCGTTTCGCCGACGACCATCCGGCCATCCTCCATAAACTTACGGGTGACGCGGAAAAAACGGACGGATCGACCGTCAGGGGGCGGGCCACCATCCACGGTGATTTCCGCGCGAACGAGCGTAACCGGCCCGCCGATCTTACCGCGCACGGCGATCGAGGTGAACTCCACTTGGCGCTGAACCAGGGCCGCCACAGGTTCGACCGGCAAGCCTGCGCGGGCCTCGGCCACGAGCCGAGCAATGTCCTTCGGGCCCCTACCCGAATATTCGTTCAGGAGTTCGAGGCGGATCGCGTCGCGCATCCCGTCTTCCACCGTGCGGACGCGCAGGTACATCTTGAAGCCGGTAAATCCGATGACGGCGACAATCGCGACAACAGCGTGCCAGGCTTTCAACTGTATATTGTATTCGGCCATCGCTGCTCCTGAGCGGAGGCTGTCGACACCTACAGATCTATTCTTGCGCAGTCCAAGCGAAGGCCGGCGATGCGGCTTGACTGAAGCGCGGAAAGGGTCAACATCACGGAACAGGGCCTTCATGGATTTGCAGACGTGATTGTCCGCCAATTCTTGCGACCGGGCGTGGTAGGGAAATGCGGATTTTCGGACCGACAGACCTTTGGTTCGCTTACAGTGGCGGGCCGGTCCATAGTGTGGTAAACCACGGCAGGGTGTGAACAGAAGGCCAAAATCATGTGTTGCCTGCGAGCCGCGGTTAGGGAGGTTCCATGAAGAATAGGCTTCGATCTCCTAGCTTTTCAGAAGGACCGGTTTCGCGGCGCGAGTTCATCGGGCAAGCGGCCACGGCGGCGATCGGGCTTTCGATCGTTCCGCGCCGCGTGTTGGGCGGCGTGGGATATGTTCCGCCCAGCGACAAGGTCAATATTGCTTTTGTCGGCGTCGGGTCGCAAGGTCTGCGCGTGATGCTGCGCTTTTTGGGCCAACCGGACGTGCAGGGCGTGGCGGTGTGCGATCCGAATAAGACTGGCGCGAATCACCCACAGTGGGACACCCATGAGTTCTGCAACTCCGTGCGCAAATTGCTGGGTGTCGATAGCGGGTGGGATTGGCTCAGTCCGGACGAACCCATTCAGTTGAATCATTCGCTGCGCGTAACTAGCGGCGTTGCCGGCCGCGAGCCGTGTCAGAAAATCGTGGACGCCTACTATGGTACGCAGCAGCGCTCCGGCGAGTATCGTGGCTGCGCGGCTTACAGCGACTTCCGCGAGCTTCTGGAAAAACAGAAGGACGTCGACGCGGTCGTTGTGTGCACCACGGATAACTTGCATGCAGCCGTATCGACGGCGGCGATGAAGAAGCGCAAACACGTTTTTTGCCAGAAGCCTTTGACGCACACAATCTATGAGGCGCGGCGCATGGCCGAAATTGCGCGCGAGACTGGTGTGGCAACGCAGATTGCGGTTGGCAATCAAGCGTCCGAAGACACACGGTTGCTATGCGAATGGATTTGGGACGGCGCCATCGGGCCCGTGCGGGACGTTCATAACTGGTCCAGCCGTCCTTTCTGGCCGCAGGGGATCGAGCGTCCCAAGGACGCGGAGCCGGTGCCGGATGGTTTGGATTGGGATTTATGGCTCGGCCCAGCGCCGGAACGCTCGTTCAACCGCGCGTACGCGCCTTTTGTATGGCGTGGGTGGGCCGACTTCGGTTGCGGCGCTCTCGGCGACATGGGCTCGTACAGTTTCGACACGATTTTTCGAGTATTGAAGCTCGAGGCACCCGGGAGTGTGGAAGCGAGTTCCACGGATCGCTACGAAGAGACGTATCCATTGGCGTCGATCATCCGTTACAACTTCGCGGCGCGGGGCGAAATGCCGCCGGTGAAATTCACGTGGTATGACGGCGGTCTGAAGCCGCCACGACCGGAGGAATTGGAAGAGAACCGACCGTTCAAGGCAGAGGGCGAAGACGGGGATGAAGGGCTTCTTTTTGTGGGAGACCGCGGGAAAATTCTTTGCGGATTCAATGGGATGCGTCCGCAGCTTATTCCCGAAGCGAAAATGAACAGCTACAAACAGCCGCCAAAGACGCTGCCCAGGTCGCCTGGCAACGAACGCGAATGGCTGGACGCCTGCAAGGGTAGCAAAGTGAAACCTGGCGGAAATTTCGAGTTTTCGGGGCTGGTCACGGAGACTTTGCTTCTTGGGAATGTTGCCACTCGTGCGGGACAGAAACTCAATTGGGATCGCGCCGGCATGAAAGTGAACGCTGATGCAGCGCAGAAGTACGTCCGCCCGGAACGTCGAAGCGGATGGGAACTGTAGGCCAAAGGACGAGCGTTGAGACGTAAAGAATTGTCACAAGGAGGAGTGAATGTCGGAGATGTCGAGAAGAGAGTTTGTTAAAAGGTCGGCGACGCACGCTGCCGCGGCGGGGTTTATCTCCGCAGGTGGTCTGGAGCTTCGCGCCAATCCGCTGGGCATGCCAATTGGATGTCAGACGTGGCCTGTCCGGGAGATGATCGCCAAGGATTTTCCCGGCACGATCAAGCAGCTCGCGGACGCCGGGTTTCAGGCGATTGAGCTCTGCTCGCCGGTAGGTTACGCGGAACACGGCTTCGCTGGGCTTGGCAAATACACAGGAAGTGAGCTCCGCAAGATTCTGGGCGACGCCGGCGTGACGTGTGTGAGTTCGCATTTCGGCATCAAAGAACTCCGGGACAATCAGGAAGGCCGGATTGCCTGGGCGAAAGAGGTTGGTCTGACGCAAATGATCGTACCAACACTCGAGGGGCCGACGAAACCGACGATGGATGACGTGAAGCGAGCCGCCGACGAGTACAACAAGATGGGCGAGAAATCGGCCAAGGCTGGCATTCAGCAAGGGCTTCACAATGAGGACTTTGAATTGACGATGGTTGACGGCAAGCGCACGTACGACTTATTGCTGGACCTGCTCGATCCGAAGCTGGTCAAGTTCCAATTCCAGGTCTCCACAATCAGCCAGGGCTACGACGCCGCGGAGTATTTCACGAAGTATCCTGGCCGCTTCATGTCCATGCACGTGCAAGGCTGGTTGGCAGAAGCCAAGAAAATTATGCCGGTGGGACAGGACACTCTGGATTGGAAGAAAATCTTTACCGCGGCGAAAACGGGCGGCATCAAGAATTACTTCGTCGAAATGAACCTGGAAATGATGAGAGCCAGCGTTCCGTATCTTCGCAAGCTGCAGGTCTGATAGAGCGAAAGTTAGCGCTAGCGGTAGGCCTTACGCATTAGGTGTTTGAAGGCCTTACTGAAGGAGGACTCGGAGTTATAGCCGACGCGGCGAGGGCGGTCTGGGGAACAGCCGCTGGTTGGGTTAGAGGGTGCGCTCCGCGAGTGAAAGAGCTAATTGAAGCAGTTGCTGGCGCGCTAACATCGGCATGGGTTCGCGGGCCGATGCTGGTGGCGCGGGGGCTTGCGACAGCGCTTCCTCGATGCGATTGACGTCGAGGACGCCGGCGTTGCTGCCTTTGAAGCGGTTGAGGACTTCGCGGGCTTTTTCGATTTGCCCGGTCTCATAGTAAAAGACACCCAGAGTCGAGTAGCTGCCAGCCCATTCCGGCAATAACTCTACGGCGCGTTCGAGACGCTCGGCGGCTTGTGGCGTGTTGCCTTCGAGGACGGAGATGAGGCCGAGGCCCCACAGAATTTTTCCGGAGTTGGGAATGCGCGCCAAGCCTTGCTGCAAGGTTTCGGCCGCGCCGCGGACATCATTGCCGCGCAACTGCACCAAAGTCAGCGAGAGATAATACTGATCGTTGTCGGGATTACGGCGGATGGCGTTGCGGAAAATCTCCGTAGCGCGCACCGTGTCACCGAGATGCGCTTGGATGTCGCCGAGCAAGGACAGGTACGCATCGTCCTGTTGACCCGCGACTGAGACTTGTCCGGCTGCTTCGAGCGCCGCCGAGTAGAGGCCTTTGCGGAAATAAGCGTCGGCGAGGTCAAACTTCACATCGTCAGAATCAGGATTGGCGTGCAACGCCGACTGAAAATGCTGGATGGCTTCATCGTACAAACGATAACGGGCGAGCAGAACGCCGACTCCCGTCTGCGTACGGTAATCGTTCGCGCTAAGCTGATCGAGCTGCGCGATGGCCTTGCTAGCGCCTTCCACTTTGCCAAGCTTCAAGTAGGTTTCGGCCAGCAAGTAGAGATCTTGCGGCTGGTCGGGATGCTTCTGAATCTGCTCGGTGAGTTGCGTCAAATCCAGTTGCGTGCGCTCGCGCGCGCTGAGAGCTGCGCGGTTGTCGAGATAATCGAAAAGGTGCTGGTAGGGATAGGGGCCGGTGGAGGAATTCTTGGAAAGCGTTTGAAAGACGTTCAAGTCGCGCTGTGCCGCTTCGGTCTGGTGCAGGCTCCGCTCGACCATGGCAAGCTTGTAATAGCCGGAGCCGGGATCTCGGCTAACTTTTACATAGCGGCGCAGAAGCTCCGCGGCTTCCTCAAATTTCTTGTTGGCGATGCGCAGGTTCGCGAGTTCCAGTAGCGCCTCGGAAAAATCAGGGTTGGACTTCAGCGCTTCCTGAAAGAAAGTTTCGGCGGCGGCGTGATTGCCTTGCCGCTCTTCGATATAGCCCATGTTGAAAAGGCAAGAAGCATTGCGGCGATCGAGCTTCAATCCTTCCTGAAAATATTTCTTGGCTTCGTCGAAGCGTCCGAGGTGACGATACGAAAGTCCCATGAATGCGTATGATGCAGCGGAAGGTTCGAGCGCGATCAGCTCGTTGAACTCTTCGATGGCTTTTTCCGTTTTGCCGGACATGAAATAGCTTTCGCCGAGCGCGGCGCGGAGGTCCGCGCGTTTCGGAGCGATTTGCAAGCCCGATTCGAGGAGCGGAATGGCGTCTTCAAAATAATTCTGGCTCATGCTGACGCGCGCCAGCAGGAAAATGATGTCGGCGTTTTGCGGAGCGAGCTTGTGCGCGCGCACCAGCAGATCCAAAGCGTCGACGGACTTTTTCTGGTCGGAATAGACCTGTGCCAGCAGGTAAAGAGCTTCCGGCGAATCGGGCTTCAGCTTGAGCGCGCGGTTCAACGCCAATTCCGCTTTGGGATATTCGCCCGCGCGCAGGTATACCTGGCCCACGTTGTAAAGAATCTCGAATGTTTCCGGCTGGAGGGCGTTTGCTTTCTCGAGTTCGCCTTGCGCGGCGCGATACTGTTTTTCCGCGCCCAGCAGGACGCCCAGCGTGACATGGAGCTGCACGTTGTCTTTGTTTTCGTTGGAGAGTTCGGTCGCTGACTTCAAGCCCTCCGCTGTGTTGCCGGCCTGCAGATACGCGCGTGTCAGGTTGAATTTGGTTTCGAGATTCGTAGGCCGGATGCGCTGAAAATGGAGTATGGCCTTAGCGGGCGAGCCCTGCTCTAAGAGCACGAGACCGAGATTGTAGTTCGCGTCGCGGTTCGCGGGCGCGGTACGAAGAACCGTGCGGAACTCCTGCTCGGCAGCGTCGAATCTTCCCTGTGCGACGTAAACACTGCCGAGGTTGTTGCGCGCGCGAGTGGAGCTGGGTTCCAGTTCGAGGGCATGCTGGAAAGCGTCGAGGGCGCCGGGATAGTCTTTTTCGCTAACGGATATGGCCCCGAGCAGATCGTAAGCCTCGGCGTTCGCGGGATTTTGTCGGAGCTCCTCGCGGATTTTGCTCTTGGCATCGTTGACGCGGCCTTCACCCATGAGGGTTTCCGCTTCAACGAGCAGCGAAGATGCTGCCTTCTTGGCTTGCGGAGGTGTGCTACGGCTCCCGGTGGGTTGCTGTGCGGCGTGTGCCGACGCGTAAACGAAAATCATAGATGCGGCAAGAATCCCACGCATCGCAGCGCTCGCGCGTTTCCTTTGCAATGCGGCGTCAAAAGCCATTAGCAATAACTCCCCCCACCACACGCTGATTGGTGCTAAAAATTCAATTTAGCATCTCGAGCGCCTGCTGAGCCATCTTGTGTTGCGGCTGCTGCTGCAGCAAGGTCTGCAGCACTTGGCGCGCTTTGTCTTTTTCTTTCAGGATCACGTAGAGACGCGCGAGATTGAGGTAGCCCTGATCGAAAGCTGGGGCGACGCGGATGCACGCTTTGAACTTTTCCTCTGCCTCGGAGTAGCGCTCTTCGCGCACAAAAAAGACTCCGAGGTTGTTGAGCGCGTCCGGATAATCCGGCCGCAGGCTGACAGCGCGCTCTAGATATTGCGATGCGAGCGGGAGCTGTTCGTGGAGTGTGTACAGCATGCCAAGGTTATAGTTGACTTCCGGATTCTCCGGCTCGAGTTCGAGTGCCCGCCTCAAAAGCTTTTCAGCATCGGCGAAATTTCCTTGGCGACGGTAAACGTTTCCAAGATTCAACAGCGCGATCGCGTAGTCCGGGCGCAGAAGCAGCGATTGTTGGAAATTGCTGATCGCATCGTCCGCCTGCCCTTGCTGCGCTGCAATCATCCCCAGGTTGTTCCACGCTTCCGGATAGTTCGGGCGGAGCTTGACAGTTTGTTCGAGATACTGACGGGCCTCCGCGAAAGCGTTTTTGCGAAGGTACAGCGTACCCAAGTTGTAGTAAGCCTCGGGCTCATTCGGCTTGGCAGCGATGACTTGCTGGAAGGATGCCGCGGCTTGTTCGAGATAACCGCGCTGAAACAACGCGACTCCATAAGTGAAATCGCTGCGCTGGAAGGCCTCCTTTTCGTAAAGCGTCCCCGCGAACGGCAGCGCCCTGCGCATGCGTTCCTCCGGAGTCCGCGGCAGCGACTCGACATCGTCCAGCAGGCGTTTCACTGTGGCAACGCCCTGGTAGATTTTGACAATCATCCCTTCATGGTCTACGAGGAAGGAAGTTGGCAGAGCGAGATCGCGGCGGCGGTCGAACAGGTAGCGATAAAGAATATTGTAGATGCCCGCGATTTCTGGCGTGCCAAGCAGGGTAGGGAAGTAGAGCTGTTCTTTGGTTGCCAGCGAGCGCGCCGCCTCAACATCAGTCGCCTCGTCAACGTCGATTCCGATGACGCGAAGACGGCGTGACGCGAGCATTTCACGACCGCGCTGAAGTACCTGCAATTGCTCGCCGCAAGCCGGTGCGGCCGCCGCCCAAAAATGCAGCAGCAGCGGGCCTCCCCGAAACGCCCCAAGGTTTACGCTGTGACCTCTCAAATCCGCTAGCGAAAAATCCGGCGCGTGCAGAGGCTCGATGAGCCAGGTTTCCGACGAGGACGGCAAAGGCTCGAGCTGGGTGGTTTGGCTCGCTTGCGCGTAAGCCGGGGATGACGGCGCGAAAGCCTTCTCGGCAAAATCCTGCGAGCCTTCCCGAATCTCGATGCGGCGATTCACTGGTACGGTCGCGAACGTTTGCGTAAGGCCGCTGGGCCAGAGGACGGTCGCGCGGACGGATCCTTCGGTGCGGCCAACGCCAAAAAAAAGATCCTTCGTGTGCTGCGACAAAAATCCCGATCCGGCCTGCAGAAATTTAGTTTGTCGGTGCGCGCCGGCGTCCACAGTGACAGAGGCGCCGATGGCGTCCCGGTTGCTCTTCGTTCCGCGCAGGCGAAAAGCCACCACGTTGCCGAGCTCTTTCATTGCGTTGCGCAAAACGCGAAGCTGTGGCGCGTTGCGGTTTTTGAGAACGATTTCAAGTCGTCCGTCGTGGTCCAGATCGGCGAGCGCGAAAGCGCGGCTGTCATCGAGAAAATCCAGTCCTGTTATGCCGGAAACTTCCGAAAACGTGCCGTCGCGATTATTGGCGTAGAAAACGTTTCGCTCGTAACCGTTCCACGTCGCGTCCGAGCGAATCAGCTCGTTGATGGCGTTCCATCCTTGCTCGTACTTTGCGGAGGGAAGGGAATTCTGCGGCGATTTGCCCACGACCTGGCGCCAGAAGAAGCTGGAAATATCGCCGTTCTCGGCGCGAGAAGTTTCCGGCCCGGAAATGTAGCCGTTCGTAATGTACAGGTCTGGATAGCCGTCGTGGTCGAAATCCCAGGCGTCGGAGGACCACGCCCAGCGGCCCATTTCGGCGCCGGCCTTCTCGCTGACGTTTTGGAATTTGCCGTTACCAAGATTGCGATAGAGCGAATTGCCGCGCGCGTGGCGGCGATATAGGGCGCGAATATTTTCGGGTTCGCCCTGATGAAACCGTTCCTGCTCGGAAACGCGAATGCCGGCAGCGGACCACATGTTGGAAACGTACACATCCTGGCTGCTGTCGTTGTCGTAATCGAACCAACTCGCGCTCATGCCCGCACCGGCATCCTCCACGCCGGCTTCGGTCGAGACTGACGTAAAGGTGCCGTCACCGTTGTTGCGATAGAGGTTGCTGCGGCCAAAATCGTTGGCGACATACAAGTCGAGGTGGCCGTCGGCGTTGTAATCGCCCCAGGCGCAGGCAAAGCTGTATCGGTCGTTGTCAGCGTTGAGCCCAGCGGCTTCGGTGCGATCGCGAAATGCGCCCTTGCCCTCGTTGTGCAGTAGAAAATTAGGCGGGCCATTGCGCGCATCAAAATAAGGAGCAGGGTAGTGATACTGGTCCAGGCCGAGATAGTAGCTATAGAGGCAGAAATAGATATCGAGCCGGCCGTCCTTGTCGTAGTCGGCGATGGCCGCGTGCGTGAACGTGCCTTGCGGCGGGTGCGCGAATTGGAAGGCATCGTGCTTGAGGAAGAATCTTCCCGCTCCGTCATTGAGAAAGAGAAGAGGGCCGCTGCCGCAAACGACCAGCAGGTCCTGCACACCCTTGTTCTCGAAATCGGCGAATAGCGCGCACGCGGTCGCGTCGAGCACTGCGACGCCGGCTTTTTCAGTGATGTCCTCGAATGTTCCGTCGCCGCGATTGCGATAGAGGCGATTAGGGAGGCCTGCGGGCTGGCAGATGTACAGATCGTCGAAGCCGTCGTTGTCGATATCTCCCGCGGCGAGGCCGTTGTTCCCGTACACGTCGATACCGCAAGCGCCGTCAAGCACCGTGCGCCAGTTGTCGACCCCGCGCACCATCTGACTTCGATATGATTCCGTCCGGCCCAGAACTTGCGCCGTGACGTCCATGAAAATCGGCCCACGAGCTCGGCTCACGGTTTCTGCGCTCGCCTCCCAGCGCACCGCGTGCCACGCGTTGGAATTAGCGCGAGTCCACCGCGTCGACCAATTTCCGATGCGCTCCTCGCGGGCGCCATCGGCACACGTGCCGGCGAGATCGTAGCGAATCTCGGTTTGCACGGTGAATGGCGAGCCGGCGATTTCTTTGACGCCCGTGATTTCGAACTCGGCGATCTGTATTTGCACGAAAGGCGTGAGGTACTTCTTCATTTCGTCTAGGAATCGCTCGCGGTCCTCCGTGGTCTTCCCAGCGAACCGCCTCCGCGTTACATCGATGCCGCCGCCGGAACGCACCCTGCTTTCTTCACTTGGCGCGAGCGCAATCGCTTCCAGCGAAGAGTCGAGAAAATTTGCAAGCGTACTGAGCCCGAGCGGTGCTGTTTTGAGGGCCTGGCCCCAGTCGTTCAGCACGCGCCCAATTTCAAAGGCGTATTTTTCGGTGATGAACTCGTCGGAGCCGGGGGCGACAAGGCGAAGCACATCGTCAAGCGGAGATTTCGCCGGGTAATGAGGGTTCAGTCGAAAATCAGCGAAAGGGAGAAAAGGAATGGCGCGCGGAGGAGCAGCGAGTTTCGCGCCGAACGGCAGAGCGCACAGTGGAGCGGGAGCGAAAAGCACCGGGGCCCAGCGCATTCCCCGAAGGAAGGTCCGACGCGAAATGTGCTGTTCGTCTTTGTGACGCGCCATCCGGAAGTGCCCGTGTTCGACCGCTCGCCTTGGCATGCTAGCACTCGAACCGGGTCGACCCAAAACGCTATGGCCAGGCGCTATGGGGGATAGGCGATGCCGGCCCGGAGGAGTCCCCCGGGATCAGTTCTGCGGTAATCTGATATTCGCGGCCCTGCGGATCCGCCGAGCGAGAGAGTTCATGCAGCGCGTCGGCGGCTATTTGGCCGAGGACGTCGCGGTGGATGTCCACCGTGGTGATCGAAGGGTTGCTGTATTCCGCCAGGCGTGTCTTGTCGAAGCCGGTCACCGAAATGTCCTCTGGCACTCGGAGGCCGGACTTCATCAGGCCTTTGATGACTCCGACCGCGGTGAGGTCGTTCACTGCCATGACCGCCGTAGGCCGGGGATTGAGCTGCGCGATCGCCAGGCCGGCGCTCAAGCCGCCTTCGAAGCGCAAATCGCCCGGAAACACCGGCCCGGGCTCAAGCCCTAAATCCCTCATGCATTTTTCGTAGGACCGCAAGCGCACGACGTTGGACTTCAGTCGCGGCCTTCCTGCCACAAAAGCGATGCGCCGGTGCCCATGTTTGTAGAGGTACTCCACGATCTGCTGCATTCCGGAATGGTAGTCGATGCGCAGATTGCTTACATACTTGCGCACCGGAGCAAGATCCAGAAACGTTACGGCTATCCTGCGGCGCGCCAATTCGTGGATTAAGCGCAAGCTTATTTCGGAGGTCATCACCGCCACGCCGCGCACTTTGTGCTCCATCATGCGCTGCGCGGCTGCTCGCGTTCTGCGCGGATCGTAATTGGTGTCGCTTAGAATCGCGTCGTAGCCAAGCTCGCGCGCGCGCGTCTCGAAGCTCTTGATCACTTCCGGGAAAAACGGATTCTCGATGTCGGAAACGATGATGCCCAGCGTGCGGCTCTCCCGCGAAGCCAAATGGCGGGCATGCACGTCGGGAAAATATCCGAGGCGCTTGACCGCCGAGAGCACCAGGTTGTGCGTGCGGGGCCCTACTTTGCCGGTTTTGTTCAATACGTTGGAGACCGTGGCGGTGGATACTCCAGCGGCCTTGGCAACGTCGCGAATGGTTAGGCCCATAAGCCGAAAGTCTCAGGTCCCGGAATTAGATTCGATGAAAATCCCCGACTGGGCAGCAAGCGGCTTGCAGTATAGATGAAAAAAAACTCTTGACAACATCGAAAGACCTGTGAGATAGACACTCCCACTAGGTTAAGCGGTTAAGTGGTTTGGGTGCGTAAATCCGGCGCAGCTTGGGTTTACACTGTCGAGCTTGGGGTGCCAGATTCTCAAAACGCTCATGTCGTGGGGCTATTGCCGCGCGTTTCGGTCAGGCCTCTGTCCGCAAAATTTAAATATGTCGAGGAGCGTTTAAGGCGGCTTTGGCCGCCTTCCGCGCTGGAGTCCGGGGTTCGTCAAGATTGGGGCCCGCAGGGGCCAGGAGGAACGGCGATGAACGGAAGGGCTTTTTCTTCGTTGGTCGGTCGCGCACCATTGTTGGCGCTGGCCAGCCTTGTCGTGTTGCTGTGCAGCGCGGCCCCACTTCGCGCACAGGTGGACGCTGGTGCCATCCTCGGCACTGTATCGGACGCGTCGGGCGGATCGGTTCATGGCGCCACCGTCACCATGACGAATGAGGGCACGAACGCCAGTCTGTCGACTACCACGGGCGCGGATGGCACGTACAAATTCTCGCCCGTCAAGATCGGCAGCTACAAGCTCACCGCCACCATCCAAGGGTTTCAGACGATCACCACGAGAAACGTCGTGGTCAATGTTGGCCAGGATGTGGTCGTCGATTTTACCCTTAAACCGGGCTCCGTTAGTGAGACGGTGGAAGTTCAGTCCAGCATTCCCGTCCTTGAAACTCAGGACGCGTCCGTTGGCCAGGTCATCGACTCGCACAGCGTTAATGATCTTCCCCTCAACGGGCGCAACTTCACCTTCCTCGCCCAACTCGCCGCCGGCGTGAATACTCCGCAAGCCGACACGCGCGGCAACGCCGCCAGCGGCGCCTTCGCAGCCAACGGTCTTCGTCCGGCGCAGAACAACTACCTTTTGGATGGCATCGACAACAACTCCGACACTGTGGACTTCCTAAACGGCACGAACTTCGTCGTGCTGCCCCCCGTCGATGCCATCGAAGAATTTAAAGTACAAACCTCGGACTTCAGCGCCGAATTCGGCCGCTCCGGTGCCGCCGTTCTTAACGCCACCATCAAATCGGGTACCAACAATTTCCACGGCACTGCCAGCTTCGCCAGAATCAATTCGGGCTGTCCGCGGGGGGGCCGGTCCTAATCCCGAAAGTGTATAACGGCAAGAACAAGCTCTTCTTCTTCGCCGATTACGAGGGACTCCGTCGCCGTCAGGGCACCGTCCTGAACGGAGCGGTGCCGACAGTGGCCGAGCGCAACAGCAATTACACCAACTTCTCTGACCTGATCACCCTGCAAACGGGCACGGAGTCCGACGTCTTGTGTGCCTCACTGCCTTGCATCGCCACGACCCCACACCGGACCGTTCCTATCGGCACCATTTTTGACCCGTCCACAACGCGGCTTGTCAATGCGGGTCAGGTCGATCCGGTTTCGGGTCTAACAGCCTTCACTACCGGCTATGTGCGAGATCCTTTTGGCACCTGTCCGGCGAGTACAACAAACTTTACCCTTGCTAACTGTAACTTGAATGTTTTGCCTGCCGGGCGCTTAGACAAGACCGCAACGCTTTTGACGCCCGCATGGATGCCAATTTCAACGAAAAGAATCAGCTTTTCTTCCGCTTCAGCCTTGGGGACGATCCGCAATTCATTCCCGGCATCTTCGGCGGCGTGGCAGACGGCGGCGGGTTCCAACAAGGCAACCAGACTGCCAACGCTCAGCAGAGCGCGTTGGGCTATACCCATACATTTTCGTCAACCCTTATTAACGAAATCCGTGCGGGGCTCAATTATCTCCATACCACGCGCGTCTCGCCTTCGGCCAATGATTTGAGCAACCTCCCATTAACAAAGGGAGGTGTAGCGGGAATCCCGCAACTCCCCGAAAATGGCGGGCTTCCCGCGTTCGGTGTTAATGGGCTGCAAACCCTCGGCAGCAACGCCTTCCTGCCGTCCGATGAGGTCACCTCCACCTTGCAGGTAACCGACGACGTCACCAAGATCTACGGAAAACACACTTTCAAAATGGGCTTTGAGTGGCAGCACGTCAAGTTCTCGACGCTACAGCCACCCTGGTCTCGTGGGCAGTTCAACTTTGATGGCGTTTATACCGATATTCCGAATAACGCGCAGGGCAATACAGGACGCGCGCAAATGTTGTTGATTCCGAGCGCAAATAGTATTGGCTGTCCGACGACGAAAGATGCCGCCGGGAAACTCCTAACCGACTGCCCTGGTTACGTCGGTGGTCCCAATAGCGTATTCGTTTCCAATATTTCTCTAACCGATAATGGCAAGGACTACTATGGTACCTACGTTAATGATGACTGGAAGGTTACTCCGAAACTGACAGTTAATCTCGGTTTGCGTTGGGATTTCTTCGGTCTGGTCGGCGAGCATCATGAAAACCAGGCGAACTTCGTTCCCGCCGGGCCGCCGACTGGTCTTCCCATGTACATTATTCCGGCGGGGAAGAACTCCACTTTCCTAACGCAATCCGTCGATTGCACGGTCCCGGCTAACAAGAACTTCTTCACCTGTTTGTTAGCTACGGATAAGATCGCGTTAGCGATCACCAATAAATACGGCCAGGGGCTAGGGAACTCGCAGCCGAAGAATTTTGCCCCGCGCCTGGGATTTGCCTATCAGGTTTCTCCTAAGCTTGTCGCTCGCGGCGGATTTGGCTTGTTCTACAACGGATTCGAGAACCGGGGTTTTTCGCCGAATATTGGTGAAAACTATCCCTTCCAATTCAACTTCTCGTTCTTCCGTCCCGACGATGCTCACCCCATCAACAACTTTGCTGGATGCGCCACCGCCACTCCAGCCGGGGGACCAACTCTGGAAACCGGCTTCACCTGCACTCCGCTGGATCCACTTAAGGTCAACGCCAGCGGCTTGTCCTTGCGTGGAATCCAGTTTGACTACAAAACTCCCTATTCGATGGGTGCTAACCTGACCCTGCAATATCAATTGACTTCTTCCATGTCCGTTCAAGCCGGTTACGTGACCTCACTGGCGCGCCACTTGGAGGCGTTTCCGGGCACCAACAACATCAAATCCATCCAGCCGACTAGCGTGGATCCCACAACTCTCGTGGACTTCCCGGACTTCGGAAGGAACACCAGCTACGCCGCTACAGAGGGCAGTAGTTACTACCATTCCCTGCAAACCAAGGTCGAAAAGCGGTTTGCGGGTGGCCTGAATTTTCTCGCCGCTTACACGTGGTCCAAGACGAGGTCAGACGCCGGCGACTTGCTGAACGGCGGGAGCTTGCGAGGCTATCGCGCTCCCGGTGTTCCTGGCTTGGGAATCCAATTTGACTACGGCTTGGCCAGTTTTGATATTCGCAATGTCTTCCACTTCAGCGGTGGGTACGAGCTTCCCTTCGGCAAGGGCAAACACTTCATGTCCGGCGCCACGGGGTTGGCAAACGCGGCTGTCGGAGGTTGGAGCGTCATTTGGAGCAGCACTCTTCAGGGCGGCCAGCCAATCGGCCTCGGTTGCCCGTCCGGTACTGCGCAGGGCTTAGGCTGCGGCGACCTCTTTGTCGCCGGACAAAGCACAAAGCTCGGTCTGCACACGGATTCGAACGGCAAGTTGAGCTGGTTCGGCAACCCCGCCGCGTTCACCCAGCCTTGTGTCTTGGGGACCAATACGCCAACCGGGTGCGTTGCCTTGACCGGTGCGGGTGCCTTGGGTGGTCTCACCCAGGTGCCAGGACCGGGCTTCCGCAGGCTCGACTTCTCGGCTTTCAAGAATTTCGAGCTTACGGAGCGCTTCCGCCTCCAGTTCCGGACGGAAGTCTTTAACATCTTCAATCATCCGAATTTCAACGCTCCAGGATTTGGTGGCAACGGCGTTGTTGCCATCTCGGGATCAACCAACTTCACCAACAAGAACTTCGGCGAGATCGGCTCAACGCGCGACGCTCCCTACGACCCGCGGCAGGTCCAGTTCGCTTTGAAGCTGTACTACTAAACTAAACTCCGAACTAATCCGAAAGAGGCGCTTCGCGAGAAGCGCCTCTTCTTTTTTGCCCATGCTTTCTCAACTCTCGCTTTTCCCCCGCTCCTTTTTCAGCGCAAAGTTCCGCTACTCTGAG
>WNFP01001691.1_pt1 | contig 17334 bp, 17 predicted proteins | sample 5400201 | NCBI WGS metagenome assembly WNFP01 (sample SAMN13153355, study PRJNA577476) | soil metagenome | isolation source: 115 cm saprolite under Madrone tree | place: USA:California | collected 2016-06-14 | reverse complement strand
AAATGGGTGCGGCGGCAGGTATTGACGGCAATCTGTCCGCCGTCGGCTCAGCAGCGCTTGATCTGGTGGTAGAAAAATTGAATGCGAACTTAACTAATATAGGATCGTGCCCCAAGGAGGTATTGATCAAAGGGTTTTGGCGTGATGGATCGACCTTGCCGCCATTGGTCAAATCTTTGGCCGAAAAATCTCGTGGGCAGACCCGTAGAAGAGCGTCATCGACGGTGACTCAGTCATTTGTCCGACCCGCGCGCAGACGATCTCGAGTTCCTCGAATAGAGCGATCGTTCTCGAAGAATACTCCCGAGCCACACTCAGCAAATAACCAAAGCTTGGAAATGAAATCAACCAATGCTCGAGCGCGACATTTTTTGGTCGAGGCAGCCGATCGAGCCAAAGCTCGGCGCCAATCTTAGAACTCTCGAGGAGCATACTTAACGTACCGACGACGCCTCCATTGCTAATGTCTTTTCCCGCACAACACCTTCCCTGCTCGGCGAGGATCGGTAGTAAGCGCAGATTGTCTTGGAGTCGTTGCGCCGGAGCGCCGACGCTCGCGTTCCAGAACGGCTTTTTTCCTCGATAGCTGCCGCGCAAATCCACAACCATTAAGAGATCGTCGCCCGGTTGCGCATCGAAGCTCGTAATCAATTTCTTCGCCTTTCCCAACACCGCAGCCGCGAGAAAGACGCTGCCGGTACCGGTCACGGTTGTATGTCCTCCCACGATCGGCACGTCATATGCCCGGGAGGCGGCGGCCATGCCGTCCCAAATGGTTGCCGATTGCGGCAGATTTGGCGTCCAGAGCACGTCGACGATGGCGAGTGGCCGGCCGCCCATTGCGGCGACATCGCTGAGATTAACCATCACGGCGCAATAGCCGGCAAACCATGGATCGTCCGCCACGAAAGACTCCAACATCCCTTCTGCTGCGAAGAGAAGAAAGCCGTCTGACTCCGGAATCGCAGCGCAGTCATCGCCGACCCGAATGTGGCCGGCGAGATTGTGTGCTGGTCGATACGATTGCTGGATAGTCGCTTTAGCCGCTACCGCCGCATTCGTCTCGAGAAATGAAAGCAATCGATTGAGCGTCGCACGATCAGCATCCATCTCGAATCAGAAGACATATGCCGCCGGCTGGTAGTAGTTCAGGTCCGCGCGCATCTTTATATGGGTTAAGCCAAATAACTCGAGTTCGCCCATCGGCTCCCAATGGAGCCGCTGGAAAAAGCGCGCATTCTGATGTTGAACCGTGGCGAGAAATTCCCGGCAGCCAAGTGCGTGCGCGGTTGATACGGCCTTGTAAATCAGACCGGCTCCGAGAGCACCGAGGCCGCGATAGACGGGCTGATGATTGCGTACCGCCACGCCGGGGCTCAACTTTTTCATACTGCGAAACTCTTGAGCAACCCCCAGCCGGCTACCATACCAGACACCGGGCTCACGTTCGTCGATCCGGACCACGCCTACCACTAAGTCTTCCATGCCGGCAACCAACGACTCGCACACAATCGGAATCGCCCGCTCGTCGACCGTATCCCAATCCGACTCACGGAAGATTCCTTGTTCCTCGCAGAAAATGGCACGACGCAGTGCCCAATAGCCTTCGAGCTCAAGCCGAGTCTCAGCAATTTTGAAGACAAAATCTTGGGGCGTAAAGCAGTGATAAGAATCGAAGAGCATTGACCAACCGTAAATGCTTCCATTCTAGCAGCATTGCTTGTGCCAGGCTCGGTCGTATGCGGACTCTTCGCTGCGGAATGTTCGACCATCGTTCAGTCGCGAACGTAGCGATGGCGACTGCGGTTTTTGGCGGTTTTAGCGCACACAACACTAGGGACGTCCTGAGCTCGCATCGAGCCAGCGAGCTAACTGGACAGTCGCCGCTACCACTCCTTGCTCCTGCCCAATCACTGACCGACGGTGAGCGCGGAGGGCGAATGCGCTGGATCCGCGGGAGAAGAAAATACTCTGATGAATTTGACGACAATCAGAGTGAGAAGCACGAGCAAATAAATTCGCAGAGCCCAAAGTGCGATCCTCACCGACCGAGTCATCTTGATACGTGGCATAGTTCAGCTTCTCGCATGCGTGACGAGCCCTTTCCTTATATCGCGATAGTAAACCACTCCCAGCATGCGATCGTGCTCATCGACGACCGGGATAAGATGAAATTGATACCGGGCAAACAACTCGGCCAGGTCCTCACGTGTATCATCCCGTTGAGCAGAAACCACTGGCGCTACCATAATATCGCCCAGCAACACCCGGTCGGCTGCAAGGACAATGTCTCGAAGGTCCACGACGCCGAGCAGCGTCCGTTCGTCATCGAGAAGATAGACATAGGACAGGCTATGAGGTTCATGCTTAGAGCTACGGATGTCTTTCAAGACCTCCAAGATCGAAGTAGTCTTCTTCGTCGCTAAAAAGTCAGAGGACATCAACGCATCAGCGGTGCATTCCAAGTCCGAGATGATCGCTTTGATTCGCGTGGCTTGATCCTCCGGCAACAGCTCCATCATCTTCATCATTTGATCGTGTGGCAGGACTGAGAATAGATCCGCAAGTTGTGGAATCGACATTTCCGAAAGTATGGTGCGAGCACGTTCCCGCCGAACGTTGGCTATGAGCTGCCGCTGCGCGCGTGGCTCGGCTTCGACCAGTACTTCGGCGGCCTTCTCCGAATCGAGAACAGAGAAGACCGCATGCTGCACTTCCCCCGGTAGAGTCTCAATGGCGTCAGCAAGATCTTCTCCGGGCAATTCCTTGATCTGGTCCCGGGTAATTGAAAGGGAAACAGCGTCCGTCGCGCCGATATCCTCGAGTGAGAGTGGCTGTACATATCGCCAGGCAATGAGTTGGTCGTTGGACCATTTGAACCGCTCAAGACACCATTTACGGAGAAAGCCATTAAACGAAGTATCGACATGGACGATGATCATCCGGCCATTGGAATAGAGGAGCTGCACGTCATTTACGACTTCTGTTTGGCGCCCATCCATATCCAAAATTGTGCGACCGATGAAATGGTCGCCCAGCAGAATCCAACCTTTTTGATCAATGAACGAGGGATACGGTTTCCCATCCTCCGCCGGTGTGATGAAAATCGCATCATCGTCAATCTTCATGACTTTTTCCCAGGGAATGAATTCATTGGGCCGGCCCATGCTGTGTTCGACATAAATTCCAACAGCATCAGGAAATGGCTCCGCAAGCCGAAAGACCAAGTCAGTGACTTTCCCGACTCTCTGGTTGATCTTTCCAGCGCAAATTCGGCGCTTGAGCAGTTGCGAAAAAAAGAAAAGCTTGTAGTCCGCGTGGCCATGCGACGGAGATTCTTTTTTCGACTCGGGACGCGATACTGACATAACAATTTCAATTTATTGAGAGCCGCCGAATAATTCTGGAAACAGCACTGACAGGCCGTAAGCGGTGGATACAACAATTACGAAGATGGTAATACCCCAATTGGCAATGTTTTGCCAGAGAGTGTTCACTTGAGCGCCCATCAACGGCTTGTCGTTCAAAAGTAGAATCAAGAAGGTCAGCGCCGCGGGAAGCAAGGTTACTGCGACGACTTGTACAAAAATAGTAATGACGTTCTGGACTTCTACGGACGCAATCAGGGATACGACGCCGGCCGACATCAGCATGACTACGTAAGCGACATAAAACCAAGGCGCTTCGCGGACACTGATGTTCAGTGAATGAGCCCATCCGAAAACCTCGCCCAGGGCCCAGCTGGTGGCCAGCGAGATGCAAAGCGCGCCAAGCAGACCGGCATCGAAGAGTCCAATAGCAAATAGCGTCTTCGCCCATTGACCCCAATGTCCGTTTGGCATCACTTCGGGCATGGCAGCCGCCGTTTGTGCGGCCGAGTCGACCATCCGCCATTTTGGGTCCGGATCGGGATTGAAGTGGAATACGCCAGCCGTAGCGATGATGATAAAGGCCGCCACCACGCAGGTCATTAAGGAACCGATGAAGGTATCAATTTTTCCGGCCTTGATGTCACCTACGTCCATTCCCTTGTCCACCACTGCAGACTGCTGAAAAAAGATCTGCCAGGGCGTAATGGTGGTACCGATGTTGGCCATGATCAACGTCAACAACGCGACCGGAGTAAAGGTATTGCTGAAGGTGAAGTGCGGACTGAAGAAACCCTTTCCGACGGCCGACCACCCTCCGGCAACATTTCCGGTTTTCATCGCCCAGATAGCAGCCGGAATATAAACGAGGTTAAAAAGGCAGAAGAAAAAAGTGACCTTCTCAAATGTCCAGTAGCGGCCGGTAATCACAATTCCCAACAAAAGCAGCGTAACAGCGAGAAACGTGACCCATTCCGGAATATTGAACAGGCGCAGAGCCTGAGTCATGCCGATGTATTCCGTGACGAGGGTAAGCCAATTGATAAGCGCCAAGTCAAAAATCGAAAACCACCCCCAGAACTTGCCGAAACCGTCAAAGATGGCCTCTGCGTGACCGCGCTTGGTCACCGCGCCCAAACGTACCGTCATCTCTTGAACGTAGTAGGCCATCGGCACCAGAATGATAAACGCCCAGAGCAGATTGAATCCGGTCTTCGCGCCGGTTTGCGCGTAAGTTGAAATGCCGCCAGCGTCATTGTCTGCAATCATCGTGATGATACCGGGTCCGAGCGCCGCAAGAAATAGCAGCGTACGGCGGCGAAACCGTCCAATTTGATGAATACTTTTGCTGACCCACATAAACGCTCGAGATGCTCTTTTACCAATAACCCTATCGCAAGAAAATTGATTACTGATGACTTTTGCTTCAGTGGTTTACATGCAAATAAAGCCGCTTCCCCGAACAGATCTTCAAGTGTCAGTAATCGGTCTTGGGACTGACTATTTCGGAAGCACGATCGACCGCAAACTGTCGATGCAAATCTTGGATCGGTATGTCGAATCGGGCGGCAATTTTATCGACACGGCGGAGCTATACGCGCGCTGGATACCAGGGGGAGAGCATCAAAGTGAAATATTCATCGGTGGCTGGCTACGTGAGCGCGGTTTGCGTGACGCGCTCATCATTTCGACCAAGGGCGGTCATCCGAAGCTGGAATCGATGAACGTTCCGCGCTTGTCTAAGCGAGAAATCGAATCGGATCTGGACTCAAGTCTTCGCCGACTGGGCGTTGATTGCGTCGATATTTATTGGCTCCACCGCGATGCTCCAGAAATGCCGGTGGAGGAGATCTTACTGGCCCTCGAAGTTTTCAGAACAGCCGGCAAAATAAAATATAGCGGGTTTTCGAATTGGCACCAAAACCGAGCTGAAGCCGCTCGGCAAGCCGCCCTCCAGTTGGGAATACCTGGATTCATTGCCAGCCAGAATATGTGGAGTCTCGGCCTGGTAAACCTCGGGAACGCCGATCCGACCTGGGCATACATCGATGCCGATTTCGTGGGCTGGCATATCGCTCACAATTTCGGTGCCTTTCCCTATCTCACTCAGGCAAACGGCTACTTTCGTCGTCTGGAACAGAACAGCCTCAATCAGCTCGCTACGGACGCTCGTGTCCGTACGCTTTTCGACCACTCGGAGAATCGAAAACGTTTTCAGCGTATTCAGGTTCTTCAGAAGAAATCCGGATTGTCGGTGAACCAGATCGTGCTCGGTTACCTGCTGAATCAGCGCTTTCAGGTTATCCCGCTAATCGGGCCAAAGAATATCCCAGATCTGGAAGATTCGCTCGGGTGCGCAGAAGTCGCTCTCTCTCCCGAGGATATCGCCTTTTTGGAGAAGGGAGAAGCCAGGGGGATAGCCGATAACCAATAGCCAACGGCTTGGAACACAGTGGTAGTCCGGCAGCCGCCCATGCGGGTCAACTTAAGAAGGCGACACGCGGAAAGGGCGGGTGGACGAAGGGATCTGTCGGCGTGATCTGCCCACTACGGTAGCAGCTGCCGGACCGCTACCGAAGACAGGGGCCCTCCTAGCTTCTAGATTCTAGCTTCAATTCTTCGGACCGCTGAGTTCGTCCACCTGCTTCTCCAGAGCGCGAACCCGACGAATGAGCTCAGGTAATTGGGTGATCGCAACGATCTGGCGTTTAATCTCTCTTTCCGGTCCGGCTGGCGTCCACAAGACTCTTCCACCATCCGGAACATCTCGCATCACGCCGGATTTGGCGCCTACCATCGCCTGGTTACCCAGCTTTAAATGTCCCGCTATTCCCGCCTGCGAGGCGATTACGCAATAATCACCTAAACTGGTACTGCCGGCAAAGCCTGCTTGTCCCATGATGATGCAGTTTCGGCCGATGACGACGTTATGGGCGATATGGACGAGATTGTCGATTTTAGTGCCTTGGCCGATGACGGTGGAGCCGAGCGCGGCACGGTCGATGGCTGCGTTAGCGCCGATCTCGACATCGTCGTGAATGATGACATTGCCAACCTGCAGCATTTTGCGATGGCGGCCCTCATCTAACACATAGCCGTAACCGTCCGAACCAATCACGCTGCTGGCGTGAATAGTGACTCGGTTTCCGATCTGGGATCGGGCGTAAATGACCACATTCGGGTGAAAGCAAACACCATCCCCGATCTGACAGTCTCGACCAATGTGGTTGCCGCCTAAGAGCACCGAACGCGCTCCGATTTTCACTCCGGGTCCAATCACGCAGTATGGCCCGATGCAGGCGGTGGGATCGATGGAGGCGGTGGGGTCGATCACTGCGCTGGGATGGATGCCCGGTCCATGGTTCTCCGTTGGGTGAAAGAGCGGCAGCACTCTAGCCATGGCAACGCGCGCATTCGGCACACGAATGAGGACCTTCTTAGATGAAGCGAAATCGTGACTTATAAGTATCGCAGCGGCTGCACTCTGCTCGGCTGCGGCAAAGTAGGTCGGTTTCTCGGCAAATGTAAGATCGCCCGCCTTGGCGCGGTCGGCCGGCGCAAAGCCGGTCAGCTGGACCGAGCCGTCTCCGACGACCTCACCATGGAGTTCGTCTGCAATCTGAGCCGCGGTGAAAGAGATAGAGAATGACATGGGTAAATGACCGCCATAGGGTCCGTCTGCAGACATCGACGCGCAATCGTCTATTCCACCAAAGTTTCGCTTCTAACCGCCTCCCTCGTCTCCGCGAGACCGATCATCCGTTGGGATTCAACGTCCCAGACTTTCAAGCGGAGACAACGAAAGATTTCAATCGGATTGAGCGACGTAGTCTTGGGCGTCTGCAACTCCGCTATACTTTTGAGAACTTCCGGTAGCCGATAAAATGGGATTCGGGCATTCAAATGATGAATGTGGTGGTATCCGATATTGGCGGTAAACCAGCTCATCACGAAATCGGTTTTCAAAAAACTCGACGATTCTAACGCGGCTTTCTCGTAGGTCCATCCAGCGGCATCGTTAAAACTGACCCCAGGAAAGTTGTGCTGAGCGTAGAACAGATAGGAGCCAATGGCGCCCGCTATAAAGTAAGGGATCATTAGAGTCAGCAACAGCGCCGGCCAGCCGAAAAACACGGTTAGCAAAACACCGGTTATGATGTGGACGAACAAAGCGATCATGCAGTCGTAGTGCTCTCGCGGTTCATCAACCAACGGAAGAGCGCACATTCCGCCGAGAAAAACGAAAATATACCCGAATAAGATAACCAGCGGGTGACGCATGAAAAGGTATTGGCGGCGTTCCGCTTTCGATGATTTTAAAAACTGGTCCTTGGTCATTATCGGAAACGACCCGATGTGAGAACCTCTAAGCTTGGAATTGTGGTTGTGATGATGATTGTGTGAGCTCCTCCAAATGCTGGTGGGACTCAAAGCAAAGATGCCAAAGATCCTCATAAAGACGTCGGCCAAGCGAGAATTCGGTAAGATCGCCTTGTGCTGCTGGTCGTGATAAATGACGAACAGTCTTAAAATCAGCAGGCCGGCAAGAAGGCTGCAAACGATCTTCCCCAAAAACGGAAAATGCCAAAGAGTTCCAACTAGGGCGGCTATCAGCAGGAAGGCAGTGGAAAGAATGCACCACCAGCTTCTGAGCGTTTGATCAATTGCATACGGTTTGGTGGCCAATATAAGTTCTTTACCTTCTCTCATGCGCTCCCGGCATGCTTAGGGAGCGCCAGGGGTTTGTCAAATTTAAGACTCAACGAACGGCCAGCGCAGTAAATACGGCCCATCCCTCTCACCCCCCCTCAAATCTCTTCCCCTCTTGCATTGGCCCCGAAAAATTTCTGGCCGAGGAAGGAAGAAACCACGCTCGGGTTGACTCTTGTCTTACGAAGCCGAGCAAATCCAACCCAATCCCGAAAAGAAATTATCATGAAACCATCTAAAGCGGTCATTACCGGAGCGGCAGTTGCCGGGCTCTTCACCGGTTCCACTGCAGTGCGGGCGTATGCCGCGAGCGCTTCCGATATAGCAGGCTCTTCCATTCACAATCTCGTCGATTCCGACGCAGGAAAACACTCTTGTAAGGGGCAAAACGATTGCAAAGGCCAGGGCGGATGTAAGACCGGAGACAACGGCTGCAAAGGCAAGAACTCCTGCAAAGGCAAGGGCGGTTGCAAGACTGCAGATAACAGCTGTAAGGGCAAGGATGGATGTAAAGCCAGCAAGCGTGTTTAGCGACATCGCCGGATCGCTTTTTCCGCTGGGGTTATTCCGCGGAAGTTGGTGGGCGGTGAGCAAGCAGCTGTAAGCGGCAAGTAATTCAGCAGTAAGCAGGGATTAAACAGGGCCTCGGCGTGAAAACGCGCTCAGCGTTCCTGCTTGGATTAGATCGCGTTCATCACTTGTCTTGGCATTTGAGTTTATGTCTGCTAAGGCATAAAAGGTACTGATCAGCCCCTAAAATAAAAAGCTTTGGCGCTTTTTTTTCGATTTTCGGATTCAGCATGCGAAGTTCGCCCGAAAATCGGTCGCGTTAGAAAGGCTTGCTCCTAACTCTGAATTGAATGCCCGATGAGATATCTTCGCTTCCCCACTCCGCTAATCCGTATCATTGTTCTTCTTTCGCTTTCGCTAGGAAATCTCGCCGTAGCTCAGCAGTCGTCACCCAGTCCACAAACCTCCCCTGCGCCAAGTCCAACGCTTGAACAACGAGTAGCTGGATTGGAAGCCTATCTCAATAATGGCGATCCATCGAAAGCTCTGCAGGATAAGGACGGGAAAGTTCCAGATAATCTCGCGATCCCCGCTCTGAACACCTCTGGTCCCGGGCACAATGCGTGGATGATGACGGCGTCCGCCCTCGTGCTTTTCATGACGTTACCAGGTCTCGCTCTTTTCTATGGCGGATTGGTGCGCAAAAAGAACGCATTATCGGTACTCGCGCAGTGTTTCGGCATCACCGGGCTAGTAGCGATTCTCTGGTGGGCATTTGGGTATAGCCTGGTCTTCGGCAAAAGCTTTAACAATCCGTTCTTCGGCGGATCCGAGTACTTTTTCCTCAACAACGTTACCTCGGTCCCTAATACCGACTACGGCTTTTGGGTATCACAGAACGTCTATGCAATGTATCAGATGATGTTCGCCGTGATCACACCCGCCTTGATCATTGGTGCCATCGCCGAACGAACGAAATACACCACGCTCATGATCTTCATGGCGTGTTGGATGTTTGTGGTCTACTTCCCGATGGCGCACATGGTCTGGGGAATCAGCGGTTTCATGAACGGCCTTTGGAATCCGAATTCCACGATTAAAGCCATCGATTTCGCTGGTGGGACCGTCGTGCACATGACTTCTGGCTGGAGCGCGCTGGTATTGTGTCTTCTGGTCGGACCGCGCGTTGGCTACAAGAAGGAACCGATGGCGCCGCATAGCTTGGTGCTATGCATGGTTGGTACCGCGATGCTCTGGGTCGGATGGTATGGTTTCAACGCGGGCAGTGCTGTGGCGGCAGATGCAATCGCGGCAAACGCATTCACCACCACTACGTTGGCAACGGCAATCGCCGCATTCACTTGGGCATTGATAGAAAAAATCTTCCGAGGCAAAGCGAGCGTCCTCGGCTATTGCACCGGCGCGGTCGCCGGCTTGGTCGTGATCACGCCCGCCTGCGGATATGTCTCATCTACCGGAGCCGTGATCATCGGCCTGCTTGCAGCGGTCGTGCCGTACATCGCCGTTTCGATCATAAAGCCAGCGCTCAACTACGATGACGCATTGGATACCTTTGGGGTACATGCGGTGGGAGGAACACTCGGCGCATTGCTCACCGGTCTTCTCGCGACCAGCAAAGCGAATAGCAATCTCACCGATAAACTGCTGAGCACACTCTTCGTTTCGCAAGTGGAAGCCGTCATTGTCACGATTATCTTGTCGGTCGTCGGGAGCGCGATTATCGCTCTGGTTCTGAGAGCACTTCTCGGCCTGCGAACTGATCCCGAAATTGAGACCAGCGGCCTGGATATCGCCGAACACGGCGAAGAGGCCTATATCGACTAAGATGGTCTTGGCGTTGTCGATGTGACCCATCGGATCCATGTGAGGCATGGGACCTGGGTAACGAAGGCGGTGGAAGCCCTGCTCGGTTCTCCCGGTCCTGAAGTTCTGGGCTACTATCATCTGTCTCCGTCGGGATCAGCGCCCTACCAACTATCCGCTTTCCGAAGATCTAGCACCAAGACGAAAAACTTTCAGGCAAAATGCATTTAGACTGCAAGTAGGTGGCCGCCCGGCTACTTACTAGGTAAGTCACGGATCGAAACCCGTAGCATAACGGAGTTCTTAGTGAAGCGAATGCCCCAAAGAACACGCAGTCATGTTGTCAGATTCCATCTTACGCACGCTTTCGCAGGCGTTGGTAGAACTACACCGGTCAGGAACGGACACCGATTTCCCTAATCGCCTTTTTGCCTGTCTCCGGTTCTGCTTTTTGTGTGATTTCTATTCCTACGACGAACTCACCGAAAACGACAGTCAGCGGATCGAAATATATCCGGCTTTGAACGTCAACGTTGGCACCTTAAGTAAATGGTTGAATCGGCGCCCAAATATCGGTGGCGTCTACAAGCACAACGGCTCCCTGAGAATCGTGCGCTCTCCCTTGCCTCCTCCTGGCTTGGGGCCCGAATTGCACCACGATCTGTTGGCTCTGCTCCGCCAAAGGCATCACCTCGGTCTCGTTACTTTAGAGGGTCGTGCTCGACTCAACCTTATATTAAGTCGTTCCAGTAAGTCTTTCTCGGAAGAAGAACGCAAAATGTTGAATATCTTGCAGCCGCACCTGACCCAGGCCTATAAGGCGACTAAGCTAAACTCTCTGTTATCTGAAGCGGTTGGAATTGCTAACGTTGGTTTTCTGGTCGCCGACCGTGGCGGAAAAATTCTTTATGCGACGGCCAAAGCGCGAAAGCTATTAAAAGTATATTTCTATCCAGATCCGCAGCTTAGACTGCCCGCTCGCATCCAATTTTGGCTCAGCGAAAAAGTGAATCCGGTTGTCAGTTTGCCGCTAACCGACCTCACCATCGATCTCGGCCAGAAGAGCCTGGTCGTGCAGACCATATCGAAAACTGAGGCTCCAGAGTATCGTCTATTGCTTCGCGAGGCTGTTCAGGTCCTTAACGCTCTTCCCTTGCAAAAACTCGGCTTAACTAACCGAGAAGCAGAAGTGTTGCTCTGGGTAAGCCAAGGAAAGAGCAATGCCGAAATCGCGATCATTCTCGCTTCCAAAGTCCGGACCGTTGCAAAACACTTAGAGAGAGTGTTCGCAAAGCTGATGGTCGAAAACCGCACGGCGGCAGCGCATGCAGCGCTCGCGGTGTTGAGCGCAGCATAAGGAACGCCGCGATCGCCGGTGACGCCGAGTTCGCTTGTTTTCCTTCTATCAATCAGCTTTCACGGCGCTCGGCGATGACGGCGCTCCTATCCGAGGATCGACTCCGTTTTCGGCGAAAGGCGCCCCCAATCAAGATATGCGCAGGCAATAGCAAAACTATTCCTAGTCCGATCCAAGCATGCCACTGACTAATCAAAGATCGCAGCTGTTCATCCCCGGCATAGTAGAGACCGTAACCAGTTACAACCAGAAACAGAATCACGAGAACCAGCGTGAGTCCCGAGGTCCGATTCTTCCGAGATTTCCAACCTTTGCGCATGTGGTTGATCAAAGCTCCCAGGAGAATCAGTGATATCATCGCTGCTCCTCCATGCAGTTTCAACATTAGGCTTGAGACGTGATTCCCCTCGTCCAGCCTTGCCTGAAAAACCATCCAAGCAACCCCGGTAACCAACAAAATCCCGAATACCAGATAGACGAAAAATTCGGTAAAGAGACTAAGCCGCAGCTTTGAGCGTTTCATGCCAGTTCGGAGTGCATAGGACGGATCCCTTCGAATCGAATATCAGTGCCGCGGCGGAAAGCCGCTGGAGCAGGGCCGGGGATTGCGCAGGATCAACCATCACTATTTTAGTGAGCGCATCCGCTAACATTGCGTTCGAAGCGATCACGGTTACCGAAAGTAAATCACCTTGGAGTTGTCCGAAACGCGGGTGCACGAACGGACCAGTTCGTGCTCCCGGTCTAAGTCGATCAGCGAAATAGTGAGCCGATGTCGCAACCGCCTGATTACTAATCGTTAAAGCAGCAAGCGTGTTCCCTGGCCGGCTGGGATGTCGAATTTCGACCGGAAAAAGGTGACGACCAAAAGCGCGGAGATCGCCGCCGGCATTTACTAATCCACTCTCAAGGCCTGCCGTTCGCAGAGCGGTTATCGCTTCATCTACCGCAAAGCCTTTGGCAATGCCGCCGAGATCGAGTCGTATCCCGGCATGACGAAATTGTACCCGGTTTCCCTGAAGCAATTCCACATCGGTAAATGATACTCCGTTTCCGGCCGCCTTTCCGAAGCACCGCGGCAAAAATCCGGTGCGTTGAAGATAGGGCGCGATCGTCGGATCGAAAACTCCATTCGAGAGCGCGTAGAGATCGCGCGCCATTCCAAGCACTTCAAAGGTTTTTTGATCCACCGATATCGGTCGAGCGGATGCTTCTGCGTTGACACGTGACAGCGTGCTGTTCCGATCGTGAAAACTCATTCGTCGTTGAACCACCGAAATTGCAGCAAACGCGCGGTCAATCGCTCGTTCCGCGTCTGGCTTGCGGCTCGAGCGAGCCGTGATTTCGACAATCGTGCCGAGCAGCGGCCTCGCTCTTCTCAACTCATCGCAAGGCGACTTCATAGGTAGCCAGCAAGCGCTTTACTCCCTCTGTGATATGGCGGCTCGAGAGCGTCGCTCCGCTGATGTTCCGAATGTCTCCGTCCAGCTTGAGCGGAGCTTGAATTGTCTTACCGACGAACTGCTGACGCCATGCTACCTCCCGAACTTCGTATCCATACGTTTCCCGATAATCCAGGATTTCAATTTGCTTCACCGTCCCACCGGCGTTTAATCCCAGCGCGTAGGTTATATACTCGTGCTTTCCCAACACTTCATCGACAATGAACCACCCTCCCCCGCTCACCTTCCAGACCTTGAGATCGCGGGATCGTACTCGGACTCCGGACCGGGACTCGATATTTTTCTGCTGGTCCGGGGTAAGCGTGATACGCAATTGAGTAAGCGCGGATCCCGGGAAGATGGCCTGCTGGGCTTGTTCTACCGTGAGATAGGTGTTGGCAAAACCAGGTACGGCGGCACTAGCCAGAGCGGCTGGCGCCGTAACGAAAGGGATCCAATCTTTCATAATAATTGAGCGAGATAAGATTTGAGCTGATCCAGTCGCGGCCTGACTAGAAATTGAGTCCAACTTTCAGACGGATCTCGTTCCTTACCTCTTCTGCGAAAGTCTTCCCGTCGGCCGGTTCATCTATTCCAGTACCGTGAATCTGGTATCCGTAGCTCAACGTTACCCACCATCGCTCGGCACCGTAGTGGAGGCTGGGCCCAGCAAAAACGACGGTGTGTTCATGATTACCAAACTCAAATAGCGGATACTCGGAGCGGATGTGACTCTCTACTCCGAAATACCAATTTGGCGCGAATCGGTAGGAAACTCCTGCTCCACCGGTCATTGACAGTTCACGAGGGTATTGCTCAGCCGGTCTCTTTCCCCAGGCGAATTCCACTCCCCCGTTGACGTCAAAAATGAGCGTATCATCAAAGTAATTCTTTTGCAGAATAAGCTGCGGAGCGATGTAGCCCTCGGTTTGCTTAAGGCCATCGACCTCATCATGGGCCAGGTAACCGGCCTCTAGGCGCACCGCAAATCCGACCGGGTCCTTAAACGGACTGAGCAATCGATATTTTCCGGCAAGAATCACGCCGCCGAACCGGAGCCCATTCGTATTATTAAGTGCATCCCGTGGCCCATCGACACCTTTGTTGTAGAAATAATGATTCTCTAACGAGAGACTCGCCTGAAATTGATCGGTAAATCCGTATTCCACTTCCGTCTCGGAATCCCATCCCAGGTAAGTGCCTTCGGCTTTACCAGTTCGCAGTGTAAGAAATTCATAGACCTCCGCGTGTTTGCTAGGAAGGGTTTCAGCACCCAGCACCCAGCCAAAAAGGTGTTCGTCGGCGAGAGCGCTGCTGGGGAAAGATCCGGTAACTGGGAGAACTAACAGGGCTAGGGGTAAGATCCCTGGAACAGAGAAAGCAAAGAAGGTAGGGACACTCGAGGTTTGCATTGATGAGACTGAGAATCATTCTCATTAGTCGGTCAAGTGGTTTTTTCTTTGGCTCGCTGCCAACAGGACGCCGCTGATTGTACCGATCGATTAAGCCGACAGAGCGAAACCAGCTCAACCGGTGAAGATCAAACCGGGGCAAGAGTCAGCTGTGAGCCGTTCTTCTAATCTCTATTTTGCTCCTCGCTCGTGTTGCAGGAACCACGAATAGAGTTCCTGATTCTCGTAAGCGTCGAGAATGTAGTGGTCGCGATTGGGCAAGATCGTCAACCGAACGTCATTCCCTAGAGCCGTGAGCACATGAACCAAATCTTGGGTGTCGGAAAGAGGAACAAGTTCATCCTTTTCACCGTGAAATGCCCAGATCGGCATCTCCTTTAAACGGGAAGCCCACCTGGTGATGACCATTGGAGCGCTCATCGGTGCGATCGCGGCAAATTTCTCGGGATGCTTGTATGCTAGATACCAGGTTCCGAATCCGCCCATGCTATGGCCCGTTAGGTAGACTCTGCTCGCGTCTACAGCGTATTTGTTCATAACCTCGTCGAGAAGAGCGATAACAGCCTCCGTATCAGTCCAGTATTCGCCCTCAGGACAGAGAGGGGAGAGCACGATGAACGGGAACGATTTGTTCTTTTCGACCATTGCCGGCAGCCCGTAGCCCGGTTCTCTGAGTCTCTCTATATTCTCTCCCCGGCGCGAGCCACCATGGAGATAAACTATCAACGGCCATATCTTACCTTCCGCCTGCTCATACCCCTCGGGAGTGAACAGTAGATATTGCATCTGCACATGGGAGGTGATGCTTGCGGCGAATTCTCCTGGATGTTGTCCTGCCTGCGAAAAATAGGGACCAATCAGCAAAAATAGGCAGATCGTCCTTACGAAAAATCGATCGCACATGGGTTATCTGAGACTACCAGAACAGGCTGGCAGTGCGAACTGAATGGCTGAAGCAAATTGGGTTTGGAGCGAATCCTCTCCGTATGCGCTGCCCGCTGCCAAGAATTCCGGCGTGGATAAAGTCGGCCAACCGTAGTTGAATAACATCCGCGCCTAGTCAAAACCTACCGATGAAAACGCTCCTCCTCCTGCTTTCTCTTGGCTTCACTGCATGCAGCTACGCTGTGGAAATCCAGCAAATACCTTCGCCAGATAACGCGAACGCTCTGCAAATTGATAAATCGGGTCGGCGGGACGTGATTCAACTCCGGTCGGGCGTCAAAGTCAGCCGCCTCTTTTACGATGATATCGATTCGCTCAAGCCATACATCGCAAAAACCTACAACGTGTCCGTGTCAAAAATCGGCAAGATTGTGCTCCCCACGTTTCGTTCGGCCAAGTGGCTCTCTCCGACAGAAGTAGAAATTACGTGCAATAGCGCGGCTACAATCGGTGAAAATGAAACAAAAGAATTCGATTTCACCGCCTTGGTCTCGTCGTCGGGTAACGTAGAAAAGGTCACGATCACCAAAAAGGAAACCGCAGCACCGCAGAAGAAGGAGAAGACAACGGTGACGAAAAGGAAAAAACAGTGAATTAGCGAGAATGCAGAACACGGAAGCTAGAAGTCGGAAGCCAGAATCTAGAAGCTAGAATCTAGAATTTGACCTCGAAAGAGCCCAGCAGGCGTGCACGTCGAATATTCGTGCGATTGGTCCTGGCAATTGGCGGGGCGCGGTGCGCGGCGTTCTAGCTTCTGGCTTCTAGATTTCAGCTATGCCCAAGATCAGCGCCGGCTTACTGATGTACCGCGATACCGACCATGATCTGGAAGTGCTGCTTGTTCATCCCGGGGGGCCCTTCTGGCAGCGGAAAGACAATGGCGCCTGGACAATCCCGCGCGGAGAGGTCGAAAATGGAGAGGATTATTTGACCGCCGCGATTCGCGAATTTAAGGAAGAAACCGGTTGGCAACCGCAAGGTCCTTATCTCTCTCTGGGCGAAGTCTGCTTACGCTCCGGCAAGACGGTTCATGCTTGGGCATTTCCTGGCTCGGTCGATCCAGCGTCCCTTCGTAGTAATCTATTCGAGATTGAGTGGCCGCCGAAATCCGGCCGGCGGCAGCAGTTTCCGGAGATTGATCGAGCTGGGTTTTTCCCGATGGCGGAAGCACGGAACAAAATGCGCATTTCCGAGCTGCCGTTCCTGGACCGTTTAGCGGAGGAACTGAGCTAGCAGTCCGTTCTATTCGGCTTACTTGCCTCTCGCTGGAATTTAGGTCGATATACGACTCCATTTCAAGTCGGACGGGCCGCTAGCGTGTTCAATCTATCGGCCGGCAGGTGGGCCAAAACATCGCCGCCGCTTTGACCGGCAAGATGACGGTCGATCAGGCGCTCCAAGCGAGCCAGACTGAGGTTGAGCGGGCCGTAAGGCAGGGCGGCTACCTGAAATAGGTTTCCGGTTTTCCGGGGCGGTCAGTTTCTTTACAGAACTGGCCGCCTTTTTTGCGTGGATTGAACCAAACGGCTTCCAGGGAAGGCTCGCTGCCTCGATTTAAGACTGGAATCGCCCGGGAAGCCCCTTTTGATGAGCATTCGTCTGATTCCGCAGTTGCCAATACGAAGCAATTTACGGTAGAAGCAACTTCATATGCGCAAGTATTTGTCGCTTCTGCTGTTGGCTGCGGTTGTAGCTCTCCCCATCGCTTACTCGCAGACCCCGACTCCGTCGGCAAGTCCAAAACATCGACGTACGAAGAAGACGGA
>WNFP01003148.1_pt1 | contig 17338 bp, 12 predicted proteins | sample 5400201 | NCBI WGS metagenome assembly WNFP01 (sample SAMN13153355, study PRJNA577476) | soil metagenome | isolation source: 115 cm saprolite under Madrone tree | place: USA:California | collected 2016-06-14 | reverse complement strand
GCGGTGCTGAAGGTCGCCTGGGAGGGGGACACCGAGTCATTGCATGAAGGCGACGCCCTCGAGCTCTGGAGCGGCGACGGCGCGGTGCGGATTCTGCGCCGGTCCGGGCGCGCAATCCTGGAGGAGCGTGCGGTGCCCGGGGACGACCTCTCCCTGTTGCCCGACGACGAGGCGACCGAGATCGCCGTCCAGCTCGCGTCAAAGCTGTGGCGCCCTGCGGGATCTCCGTTCCGGCCGGTTGTGCCCGAGGTTCGGCGCTGGCTCGGCAACGCGGAGCACGACGGCGGCGACCTGGTTCCGCTCGCGCGCGAGTTGCTCGCCGAGCTCAACCCGAGCGCGGATTGGGTAGTGCACGGCGACTTCCACCATCACAACATCCTCCGCCAAGACGATGGGTTCGTCGCGATAGATCCAAAGCCTTATCTCGCCGATCGCGAATACGACGTGCCGTCGTTCCTCTGGAACCCGATCGGCAACCAGATGGAGGACCGCGAGCAGACCGAGCGGCGCATCGCGGCGTTTGTCGCGGCGGGTCTGGACGACTTTCGGATTCGCGCGTGGACGGTGATCAGGGCCTCTTATTTGCGGCCCTACATCGCCGACCGGATCAAGGCACTGGTCGAGCTTAGATAATGATTTCAGGAGGATTCCATTGGACGAGGCTGAGATCACTCGCTACATATCGAGCGTGTTGCCCGGAGTTGATGTCGTTGTGGCATCACGCGAGGGAGGAGCACCCGAGATTGCGTGGGGCGACAGCTTCTTCATCTTTGACCCAGATCGAAACCTCGACGATGTGCGCCGGTTTCCCTTCGCCACCATCGTGACCAAGGACTACGGCGATTTCGACAACGCGTCAAACCTCGATCGCCCCGGCATCTTTCGTTTGAACATCGGCGTCAGCAAAGAGACTTATGCAAAGTTGTTTGGCGAAGGGGGCGAGCACGACTTCACCGCACTCGACAAGCTGATTCCCCACCCGGTCTACGGCCGCAACCACTGGGTGTCGGTTTTGAATCCGAGCGAATCGACTTTCGAGTCGATCAAGCCGCTGCTGCACGAGGCACACGCCATCGCGATGAAGCGGGTGGAAAGAAGGAAAACGCCGTCCGACGGTGACGCCTAGCCAAGCAGTCTCACGAGCACTGCTCGCTCAATCCGAGACCTCGGTGATCAGCACCCACGCGACGTAGACGTTCCAGCCGAACAGAACCGTCCCGGCGACGAAGAGCTGCGTCATCAGGGACCGCAGGGTGTCTGGATGACGGACAGGAGCGCGGCGACCATCTACCTCAATGCCGAGCGCCGTCACTGCCCACGGCGCGGGTGCCGTAGAGAGGGTGGCGATGATCGCCTTCGAGTGCAGCGACATGGCCACGAACAGGAGGCCGGTCAGGGCGGCCGCGGCCCCGCCGACCATCACGTAGAAGTTCTGCCACCCCGCCGTGTCATAAGCGCTCATCCGGCGCATTCTCCCCCCAAGCCCGGCACCCGGCCAGAGCCGGTGCTCGGAGCCGTCGTCCTGAGAAGATCGTTCTGATGGCTCAGAGCCCCAGGATGGCTGAACTCCCTCGCGGGACGGTGACATTTCTCTTCACCGACGTCGAGGCATCGACTCGGCTACTGCACGAGCAACCCGACGCCTACGCCAGCCTGCTCGCTGAGCATCGACGGGTACTGCGTGATGCGTTCGAGCACCACGGCGGGGTCGAGGTCGACACCCAGGGAGATGCCTTCTTTGTTGCGTTCGCCCGTGCGTCCGACGCGGTCGCCGCAGCCGAGGATGGACAGCTGGCGCTCGCCCACGGGCCGGTGCGGGTGCGGATGGGGCTGCACACCGGCGAGCCCACCGTGACTGCAGACGGATACGTCGGCTTGGACGTCCATCGGGCGTCGAGGATCGCAACTGCCGGGCATGGCGGTCAGATCCTGCTTTCGCAGTCGACGCGCGACCTCGCCGGCAGGGATGACGTAAACGATCTCGGTGAGCACCGGCTCAAGGATCTATCGACGTCAGTGCGGATCTACCAACTGGGAGACGGCGAGTTTCCGCCTTTGCGGACGCTCTTCGCGACCAACTTGCCCGCGCCGCCGGCTCCGTTCATCGGCCGCAAGCGCGAGCTGGCCGGTGCCGAGGCTCTGCTACGCCGCAATGACGTCCGGCTGGTCACCATGACGGGCGCCGGCGGGAGTGGCAAGACACGTCTCGCGCTCGAGGTCGCAACCGCAGTATCCGAACACTACGAGCATGGCGCGTGGTGGGTGCCTCTGGCGGCGTCCTCCAAAGCTGATGACGTGATGCCGGCTGTCGGGCGGGCGCTCGGTAGCGCGTCGGCCGCAGAAGCTATCGGCAACCGCCACCTCCTGCTCCTCCTCGACAACTTTGAGCATGTGATTGCCGCGGCACCCGACGTCGCCACGCTTCTGGCTGACTGTCCTCACCTTGACGTGCTGGTCACAAGTCGCGAGCGTCTTTCGCTGCAGGGCGAGCATGTGTATGGGGTTCAGCCACTCGCAAGGAAGGAATCGCTAGAGCTCTTTCTCGCCCGCGCTCGAGCGATCACCCCCGATTTCGAAACCGACGGACGGCTCGACGAGCTGTGTGCGCGCCTGGACGACCTCCCACTAGCAATCGAACTCGCCGCGGCCCGAACTTCGATCATGACCGTAGATCAGCTTCTCGAACGCCTTGGCAGCCGACTCGACCTTCTGCGAGCCGGGCGAGATGCCGAGGCACGACACCAAACGCTTCGGACAACCATCGAATGGTCGTTCGACCTGTTGAGCCCTGACGAACGTAGGCTGCTCGCCGCGCTGTCAGTGTTCCGCGGAGGCTGGACGCTCGATACGTCGGAGAGGGTGGCGGATGCGAGCGTCAACCTCTTGGGATCTCTTGTCGACAAGAGCCTTGTGCGACGAAGCGACATTGGTCGCTTCGGCATGCTCGATACGGTGCGCGATTTCGCAGCCGAGCATCTGGGGCGGGCTGAACGAGCCCGAATCGTGCAGCGACTGATGGACCATCTGCTGAACGTCTTTGCGAACGCGGAGCTGAGCGAGGACGCCACCGGCAATATGCGGATCGATCTCGCCCGCGTCGAGCAACCGAACATCGATGTCGTCCTGAGCTGGGCAGGCGACTCAGGTCATGCGCAGACGGGAATCAGACTGCTCTTGCTGACCGAGATGTACTGGGTCACCACTGACCCAGACGGAGGCCGCGCGCGGTTGGAGCGGCTGCTGGCCAAGGCAACTGAAACAGGAGAAGCTTTAGAGCCGGGCATTCACGCGCGCGCCCTTCGTGCGCGCGCGGCAGCATTAGACCTCATCGGCCGCTACGACCTGGCCGAGCAGGAATACGTACGCTCCCTCGAGCTCTTTCAGGCCGCCAACGAGGAGGATTACGTCGGTCCACTCACTGCTCGAATCGCCAACACGGCGCTTCGGCAGGGCGATGTCGAGCGTGCGGTGGCTCTCGCGACCGAAGCACTCCAGATCGCTCGGCGAGAAAGGAACCCTGGGGACGAGGGGTTTGCCCTCTTCGTGCTCGCGATGGCTGCATTCACTCGAGGAGATCTAGAGCAAGGCAAGCAGCTTGTGCATGAGAGCGCACCACTCACTCATCGCGGCGCATCTACCTTTATCAGTGGCACGTCCCTAGTGGCTGCGGCCGAGTTCCTCATACCAGCAGGTCAGCTCGATCAGGCGGAGATCGATTTACGTGCCGGGCTCGAAAGGCTCGCTCGATCGCTGCGCTCCGAGGAGATGCCGTCCGCGCGGGAACGCTGTGGGGAGCGCTCGAAGCAATCGCGGAACTTGATCCGAAGAGCACAGCCCGGGCGGCCATGGGTGATAACACGCCATTTCTCAAAGACATCCACGGTGCGGAATTTGAGAAAGGGCGAGCCCGAGGCCGGACCCTATCGCGCGAGCAGGCGATCGAATTCGCTTTGTCGAGTTCTGTGACACGGCTGTGACACGCAGTCGCAGGCCGTAATGCGGTAGACGACGATTCTGAACTCGAAAATTGGTCGGGGAGGCGGGATTTGAACCCGCGACCACCTGACCCCCAGTCAGGTGCGCTACCGAGCTGCGCTACTCCCCGACGAAGAGGTAATCGTAACGGCGCCCTTCTTTTAGCCCCGGCCGCTGTAAGCGACCAGCCCTCTATGGGTCGAGGTGAATCCCGCCTCGCGCAGCAGCGCATTTAGGGGCGAGTCGACAACCGGGACGCCATCCACCTTCTGCAGCTCCACCCTCCCGGCCAGCACCGCCATCCCGATGAGCGCCTTCAGGTGCTCGATCGTTACGTCGCCCGCGGTCAGCAGCGACCGGCCGCCACGCTCGAGATAGAGGACGAGCTTGCCGCCGTCCAGCACGCAGTAGGCGCCGGCTGCGCGCGCCATGCGGCCGTCGGAGCGCGGCCACGCCAGCACCGACCCGTAAGGGTTGGCTGGGTCGCACGCCGCAAGGGCGATGACGCCGCCATCCTGCTCGCGGAGAGCTCGCAGCCTGTCGACTGCTCCTGGCAACGCGAACTGCGAGCCGCCCAGGCCCTCGACGAAGTAGCCGCGCCGGATTCGACCCGACTCCTCCATCGCGCGCAGCACCGGATACAGACCCGCGAATCCGCCTGGCCATCCCTCCCCTGCCACCGACTCGCGAGTCAGGACGCCGTAGCGCTGGAGGAGAACGCCCGCGGCCGCGTGGAGCCGCTCCGTCGGGTTCGCGCCTGAGCCGACGAGGTCCGTGACGAGCGACCATCGGCCTGAAGCTCGAGGCTGGGTCAGGCGCGGCAACCGTGGTCGGTGGGCGAGCCGGCGCGCCGCCGGTCCGAGGAGCCGCAGCGGCGCGAACGTGTCGTTGGTGACCTCGCCTGCCCAGACCAGGTCCCAAAGGGCGTCGAGCATGGCCTCCTCGTCGCCGCCTCCGCACGCCGCGTAGAGATCGCGGAAGAACGTAGCGCCTCGTGCGCGCATATGTTCGCGCAGGCGCTCATGCAGCGCCTCACTCGGTGCATCAGTCGCATCCGGCACGAGACGCGGCGCGTCGCCGCGAAGGTAAAGGGCTACACGCCCATCGGTAGATCCAAGCGAGCCTCGGCCAACCCAGACCACCTCACCCATCGACACGAGCTCATCGAGGAGACGCGGGTTGTAGCCGGCGACGCGGCTGGCGATGACGTCGCGTTCGATGACGCTCGCGGGCAACGCCGCGCCCTGCAGCTGGAACACGATCTCAAGCAGTCGATCCACTCCACTTGCCCGGGCCCCGATGCCGTGCCACGCAGGAAGGAATCGCGCGAGAGTCTCGGGCGGGACGGATTCGACTTCGCGCCGCAGCGCCGCGAGCGAGCGCCGGCGCAGCATGCGCAAGACCTCCGGGTGGCACAGCTCTCTTCCATGGGCGGCGGGGTGAAACTCGCCGGCGATCACATCGCCGCGTGCGATGAGCTGCGCGAGGGCACCATCGACGGCCGCGCTCGCGAGGTTCCACCGAGCCACGACATCCGCGGCGACGAATGGGACGTGGGTCCGTGCCCAACGCCGGAGCAGCGAGACGAGCGGCTCGGCGCCAGGTTCGAGGTACGCATCAGGCAACCCAACCGGGAGGGTCACGCCAAGAGCTTCGCGGTATCGGCCTGCGTCGTCTGCCGCTATCCATCGCGGCTCGCCGGCTATGCGAACAGTCACGGCCCGGCGCTCACGCTCCAGCTCATGGAGCCATTCCATCGCGACGCCTCGGTCCGCGGCTTCGCGATCGTTGAGATCGCCCAGCCGGACCAGGAGGTCATGGGCTTCATCCGCGTCGCGCGGAAACCTCTCCGGTAGCAATCCTTGAAGCTCAAGCTCCACCGCGGCGATGGAGACGGGATCGAGGAGCTCACGCAGATCCTCGCTGCCCAGAAGCTCGGCCAGGAGCTCTCGATCCAGCGCCAGCGCTTGCGCGCGCCGCTCGGCGAGCGGCGAGTCGCCTTCATACATGAACTCCGCGACGTAGGAGAAAAGAAGAGAAGATGCAAACGGCGACGCGCGCTCGGTGTCGACGGCGACCACCCTCACCTCACGCGAGCGGATCGAGCGCAGGAGCGTCGCAAGCGCCGGCATGTCGAAGTGGTCGCTCATACATTCGCGCCAGGTTTCGGCCAGGATCGGAAAGTCGGCATACTGCCCCGCCACCTGCAGCAGGTTGGCGCTCCGCATCCGCTGCTGCCACAAGGGCGTTCTCTGGCCGGGCCGCCGGCGCGGCAGGAGCAGCGAACGCGCGGCGTTTTCGCGGAAGCGTCCAGCGAACAGGGCTGAGCCCGGCAGCTCGGCGGCGACGAGCGCCTCCACCTCCTCTGGGTCGAGAATGAGCTCGTCAAGGCCCGGAGGCGTCTCGACGTCGGGAAGATGAAGAGCGATCCCATCGTCCGTCCACAGGGCGCGCGCATCGACTCCCAACCGGTCGTGTAAACGTGCCTCCAGGGCCAGCGCCAGCGGCGCGTGCACCCGGCCGCCGAGCGGAGTGTGAAGGCACACTCGCCAGTCACCGATCTCGTCGCGGAACCGCTCGACCACAACCGTCCGGTCGTCGGGCACCGCGCCTGTGGCCGCGGCCTGGTCGTCGAGATAAGTGAGCAGGTTCTTGATGGCGCGATCGTCGAACCCGGCTCGCTCTCTCAGGCGCTTCTCGGCCGCCACGCGCGGTACGGCGCGCAGCTCCCGAACCATCTTCCCCAGCGCGAGACCGAGCTCTGCGGGCCGGCTTGGAGCGTCCGCCTTCCAGAACGCGATCTTGCCCGGCTCACCAGGCGCCGGAGTGACCAGGACCTGTGAGGGAGTGATCTCGGCGATCCGCCATGTGGACGCGCCGAGGACGAAGGTCTCGCCGACACGGCTCTCGTAGACCATCTCCTCATCGAGCTCGCCAACCCGCCGTCCGTCCTCGACCAGGTTGACGGTGTAAAGACCACGGTCTGGGATGGTGCCTGGATTCGTGACGGCCAGCCGCTGCGCCCCCGCGCGACCTCGAACCGTACCCGCGACACGGTCCCACACGATGCGCGGCCGCAGCTCCGCGAACTCGTCGGACGGATAGCGGCCGCTGAGCATGTCGAGCACGGAGTCGAGCGAACGCGGACCCAGCTCGCTGTACGGGTATGCCCGGCGGACCACCGCGGCCAGGTCGTCGACACGCCACTCGTCCATGGCGCACATCGCGACCACCTGCTGCGCGAGGACGTCGAGCGGCATGCGCGGGACGGTCGTCGATTCGATGCGGCCCTCGAGCATCCCCTCCACCACGGCCGCCGACTCGAGCAGGTCGCCCCGAAATTTCGGGATGATCACTCCGCGCGAGATCTCGCCCACGGAGTGCCCAGCACGGCCCACCCGCTGGATGCCGGCCGCGACGCTCGGAGGTGCCTCGACCTGCAGCACGAGGTCGACCGCGCCCATGTCGATGCCCAGCTCGAGGGTTGAGGTCGCAACGAGCCCGCGAAGAGTGCCGGCCTTGAGCTGGTCCTCGATGAGCAGCCGTTGCTCGCGCGCGATGGAGCCGTGGTGGGCGCGAACCAGGTCCGCCTCCGCGAGCTCATTGATGCGCGCTGCAATTCGTTCGGCGAGGCGCCGGGAGTTGACGAAGACGATGGTCGAGCGATGGTCTTGAATGAGCTGCAGTAGGCGCGGATAGATGGCCGGCCAGATGCTGTTCGAGGACTGTCCGGAGTCGTCGTACGACTTGAGCTGGGACATGTCCTCGACCGGAACCTCGACTTTCACCTCCATTGTCTTGAGCCGGCCGGCGTCGACGATGGCGACGTCGCGTCCGGAACCACCGAGGAACTTCGCCACCTCCTCGAGCGGACGCTGCGTGGCGGAGAGACCGATGCGCTGGGGCTCGACTTTCGTCAGCGCCGATAGACGCTCGAGGCTCAGCGCCAGATGGGAGCCGCGCTTGGTCGCGGCGACGGAATGGATCTCATCGACGATGAGCCACCTGACCGACGCGAGGATCCGCCGCGCTGCACTGGTGAGGATGAGGTAGAGCGACTCGGGGGTGGTGATGAGGATGTCAGGCGGGTGGCGCTCCATCGAGCGACGTACCTCGGTCGGCGTGTCGCCGGTGCGGATGGCGGCAGTGATATCCGGCGCGACGGCGCCGGCCGACTCGATCTGGTGGCGGATACCGACGAGTGGCGAGCGAAGGTTGCGGTCGACGTCGTGGGCGAGCGCTTTCAGCGGAGACACATAGAGGACGCGACACCTCTCCGACTCGGCCGGCGCCGGCTCCGAGGCCAGGCGATCGAGGCACCACAGGAATGCGGCCAGCGTCTTGCCACTGCCGGTGGGCGCGGCCATGAGCACGTGGCGGCCCGCGGCCACCTCACGCCAGCCGCGCTCCTGGACCTGGGTCGGCTCCGCGAAAGCATCGCGAAACCAGTCCCTGGTCGCCGGTGCAAAGAGGTCGAGAACGTCCCCCACGCCACTAATTTTGATCGCTTCCCAACTTACAAACAAGTGTTCGTTGTTAAGATCGCGTCGGATTTGGACGCTCAGCGATTCCGCGAGGCCATGGCCAGCTTTCCAAGCGGCGTCGTGGTCCTCACGGCGTTCGGCGAGGACTCCCTCCCCCGCGGCCTCACCGTGAGCGCCTTCTGCGCCGTCTCTCTGGAGCCTCCCCTGGCGCTCGCCTGCATCGACAAGACCTCGAACACGCTCCCGGCGCTCCAGCACGCCGGCGGCTTCACGGCCAACATCCTCGCCGCGGGCCGTGAGCAGCTTGCCCGGCGAATGGCGACCAAGCTGACAGACAAGTTCGATGGGATCGCGTGGAGGCGTCCGGAGTCGGCCCACGGCGGGCCCATCCTCGAAGAAGACGCCGTCGGCTATGCCGTGTGCACGTTGAAAGAGACCATCGAGGCGGGCGACCACTGGATCCTGATCGGCAACGTGATCGAGGGCGACCACGACACCAGCCGGTCGCCGATGATCTTCAGCCGGCGCGGCTATTTCGGGATTTAGATCAGAGCGTCGGGGACGGCCACGACGGGACCAGTTGTGTGATGCCCGCCGACAGCACCGCCAGCTTGTTGGTCAGCAACAGCAGGCCCATAGCAAGCAGCACCGCCGCCGAGACGAGGTCGATCGCACGACGATGGCTGTTGATGACTCGTACCAGCGGTCGCGTGCTCTCCAGCGCGAACGCGAGCACGACGAACGGAAGGCCGAGGCCTATGCAGTAGGCGACCATCAAGACCAGGCCCTGCGCCGTCGTCCCGGTCGTGACCGCCGAGCTGAGCACCGCGCCCAGCGTCAGGCCGATGCACGGCGTCCACCCACTGGCAAAGCCCATGCCGAGCAAGAAGCCGCCGGCGACGCCGCCCCTCGAGGGCGCCCGATCCATCACGCGGTACTCGCGCTCCAGGAACGGGATCCGGATAAGGCCGGCAACGTGCAGCGCGAATACGATGACGACCACCCCCGCTACGACCGGCACGTAGGCCCGAACCGGCTGGACGGCGAGCGAGAAGAGATAAAAGAAGAGGATGAACACGAGCGAGAGCCCGGCGACGAAGCCGAGGCCGGCGGTCGCGACCGGCAGTGATTGTGAACCGGGCGCGGAGGTGGCGACGCCACCGCCGCCACTGACTGTCACCGTTTGCGCACCGGCCCGCGCGCCCAGATACGCCAGGTAGGCGGGCACTAGCGGCAGCACGCAAGGCGACACGAACGAAACGAGGCCGGCGAGAAAAGCCAGCGCCGGGCTGATGCCGTCGAGGCTGCCGCCTGTCAGGTAGACCACGCGGCGCCCGGCTGGACAGCGTCTGCCGTGTCGGCCGTGTCGGCGATGGCGTCGATGATCTGGGGCCAGACGCGCCTGGGCAGATCGTGGCCCATCCCCTCGAGCTCGAGCAGCATGGCGCCGGGCACTGCGGCGGCCACCCTGCGACCGTTCTCGAGGGGCACCAAAACATCGTCGGTGCCGTGAATCACCAGCGTCGGAACACGGACCCCTTGCAACCGCTCGAGCCGATCCTCTGCGGCCAGGATCGCCACGAGCTGCCTGCCGGCCCCAACCGGGTAGTAGGCACGATCGACCGCGCTCACAGCCTTCGCGCGCTCGAACTTCTCATCAAAAGGATCACCCGGTCCGACCAGCGCCCGGCGGCCCCACAGCGTCAGCTCGATGCTCTCTTCGCGGTTCGACGATGGCTTGGCCAGCAACACGGCGCTGCCTTCTGGCGTCGGAGGGATGCCTTCGCGCATGCTCGGACCGGACATGATCGACGTCAGCGAAAGTGTGCGGCTCGGATGGTTGATCGCAATCAGCTGCGCGATGAAACCTCCCATCGACGCGCCGACGATGTGCGCGGCTTTGATGCCCAGGGCGTCGAGCAATCCGACACCATCGTCGGCCATGTCATCGAGTCGATATGCAGGTTTGGGGTTGCCGCTCAGCGCCGCAGCCATGTCCGGCGGGCCCGCCGCCTCCATTCGTGTAGAGAGGCCGGTGTCGCGATTGTCGTAGCGGATGACATAAAAACCGCGGGCGGCCAGCTGCTCGCAGAAGTCCTCCTCCCAACTGATCATCTGAGCGCCGAGCCCCATCACGAGCAGGAGCGGTGCGTCTTTCGGATCCCCAAACGTGTCGTACTCGATGTCGATCCCGTTGGCTCGCGTTCGTGGCATGCGCCCAATGGTATGACTGCTGGTGGCCCGGATTCGGAGTCCTTGCATCTTCGCGGCCTAGGCGGCCGGGTGCCTTCGGCACTGAAGCCAGCGTCGAGGGGCCCGGCGCCGCGTCGTCACGCATCTACGTGATGCGCTCCTCCTTGCGCCACCCTCTCCTCGGCTCCGGCCGCCGATGCCGCGAATCTGCTGCGGAGCCGAAACCGGGCCACCAGTTACCCTTAAGCGAAGTGGCCAAGACGCTGCCCACCCGGGCTGAGGTGGACAAGCGCTTCACTTGGGACGCACAGAGCGTCTTTCCCGATGCGGCCGCATGGGAAGCAGCCGTCGAGACCGTGCTCGCACGGCTGCCCGACCTGGCGGAGTTCAAAGGGCACCTCGGCGACTCCCCCGAAACGCTCGCCGACTGGTTCGACGCCACCGAACGGGTTCAGCGCCTGTTCGGCAAGGTAACCGTCTACAGCACGATGTCCTACTCGGTGGACGTTGGCGATCAGGCCGCGGTCGCCCGCACCGACCGCACGCGGACAGCGGCGGCACAGCTCGGGGCGGCGATGTCGTTCGCGATGCCGGAAATGATCGCTATCGGCTTTCCGAAGCTGCGCCAATGGGCGGTGGCGTCACAGCGACTGGCGCACCTGGGCCACTACTTCGATCGTCTCGAAAGGCTGCAGGCACACTTGCGATCGCCGGAGGTGGAGGAGATCCTCACGCAGGTCTCAGACCCGCTGGCCAGTGCCGTCTCCTCGCACAGCGTGCTCGCCAACGCCGACATGAAGTTTCCGCCCGCGATCGGCGCCGAAGGTCCTGAGGAGGTCGCGCAGGGCACCATCGGCGCGCTGCTCAACAGCCCGGATCCTTCCATCAGGCGCACCGCTTACGAGAGCTACGCCGACGCGCACCTCGCACTTCAGAACACGATGGCCACGAGTCTCTCGGCGGGCATCAAGCGCGACGTGTTCTACGCGCGCGCCCGCGGCTACAGGTCGTCGCTCCACGCGGCCCTCGAGCCGGCGTTCATCCCGCTCGAGGTGTTCCACAACATCATCCAGGCGTTCACCGACAACCTGGGCACCTGGCATCGGTACTGGCGCCTTCGGCGCCGGGTGCAAGGCGTCGACAAGCTCAAGGCCTACGACACACGGGCGCCGCTTCAGAGCACGAGGCTGCAGGTGCCTTATGAGCAGGCGGTCGAATGGGTCGCGGCCGGAGTGGCCCCGCTTGGTGATGAGTACGTGCGGATACTTCGGAAAGGCGCGCTCGACGATCGCTGGGTGGACATCTACCCGAACAAGGGCAAGCGGATGGGAGCTTTTTCAACCGGGGTTCCCGACACGTTTCCTTTCATATTCATGAGCTACAGCGACGACATCTTCGCCATGAGCACCCTCGCGCACGAGCTCGGCCACTCGATGCATTCGCATTACGCACGCTCGACGCAGCCTTTCGTCTACTCGAACTACGGGTTGTTCCAGGCAGAGGTGGCGTCAAACATGCACCAGGCGCTCACGCGGCGCCACCTGCTCGAAACCCAGAAGGACCCCGAGTTCCAGATCGAAGTTCTCGAAGAGGCGATGGCGAACTTCTATCGCTACTTCTTCATCATGCCGACGCTGGCGCGGCTCGAGCTCGAGCTGCACGAGCGAGTGGAGCGGGGTATTCCCATCACAGCCGCATACCTGACCGATCTCACGGCCGACCTCATGGCCGAGGTCTACGGCGACGAGGTCGACATCAGCGGGCCCGATCGCGACCGGGCCGGCTCGACCTGGGCGCAGTTCCACACCCACCTGTACAGCAACTTCTACGTCTATCAATACGCGACCGGCATCGCCGGCGCCCACCACCTGGCCGGCCGGGTGGCCGGCGGTGATGAAGGCGCCGCGCAGTCCTACATCGCATTTCTCAAGAGCGGGGGTTCGATGTATCCGCTGGAGGGATTGAAGCTCGCGGGCGTGGACATGTCGTCGGCGGAGCCGGTGCAGTCGGCGTTCGCGACCCTGTCCGACACAGTGACGCGCCTCGAGAACCTGCTCGCCTCTCTGCGCCAGAGCTAGCGGAGCGTCAAGCGATAGACGTTGCTGTCGCGCAGCTCAAAGCCAAGACGCGGATAGAGGCGGTTCGCCGCTTCGCGTGAGCGCGCGCTCTGCAGTTCGACGACGGCGGCCCCACGATGGCGGGCCACCTCGATGCATTCTTTGACTAGCGCCTCGCCGACGCCCCGTTCTCGCGCCGCCTGGTCCACGACCACATCCTCGATCCGCGCCTTGACCCAGATCGGCGTCGTGTAGACGACCACCGCCGCAGTGCCCAAGATCTCAGACCCATCGCGCGCGAGCAGGAGCGTGACCGCGGGATCAGCGAGCATCGCCTTCAGATGGTCGAGGCTAGGCACCTGCAATGAGGGATTCAGCTGTGGCATCAACGCCGCCAGCGCCTTCTGCAGCTCAGGGGTTGCTTCAGCGGCCGATTCGATGCGAACGTTCACCCAATAGAAGGTAGCCCCTCTCCCCAACCCTCTCCCCATAGCGGAGAGGGAGACTCCGGAAATAAGGCCTTGACAAGACATCGGATGTTTGATTGGATATATCAACATATTCTCAGGTCCACGACTCGAGTCCATATTCTGGCCTGGTCGGAGTAAAGGAGAGACCGATGCCCGAGGAATTTTCTCGTCGGAGGTTCTTGGTCCAGGGAGGGAAGGTCCTCCTTGCTGGAGGGGCCACCGTGACCGCGGGCCCGTTGCTGTCGGCCTGCGACTGGTTTGCGAAGTCAGGCCCGACCTCCACCACCGAGGTCAGCTACACCTACCCGACTTTCACGCCGGTGCCCGACAGCGCGCTCGTCCAAGACGCGATGAACAAGATCCTCAAGCCGAAGTACGGGGTGACCATCAAGCTCAACCCGATCGACTTCGGGGCTTATGACCAGAAGCAGAAGCTCGCGGTCGCCGGCGGCGACATCCAGGACATCGTCTACTCGGTGCCATGGGTCAACAACTACTACGTGAACGTCGCTCAGGGCGCCCTCAAGCCGCTCGACGACCTGCTCCACAAGTACGCGCCGAAAACTTACGCGAGCATGACCGTCCAGTCCTGGCAGGCGACCAAGGTCAACGGCAAGATCTACGGCGTCCTCAACCAGCAGCCCTGGACCCGGCCGATCGGGCCGCGGGTTCGCAAGGACCTCGCCGACAAGTACGGCCTCGACCTCACGAAGGTGAACACCTTCGACGACCTGACCCCGTTCCTGGCGGCAGTGAAGGCGGGTGAGCCGAAGGTCACGCCGATCGGCATCGCCCAGATCGCCGACAAGGGCGGGCCCTACAGCGCGGCATATCTCGGCTACGAGATCGTGGACGGCGTCTCCACCGACGCCGGCGTCATCGGCGTGAAGGCCGACGATCCAAGCCTCAAGGTCGTCAACATCGCGACGCTGCCCGAGTTTCAGAAGCAGGTGCAGCTGGCCCGACAGTGGTTCCAGGCCGGCTACTACCCCGTCGACCCGCCGGGCGAGCAGGCCACCGCGAACTGGCGCGCGGGCCAATACGCGGTAGAGATCGACGTCGTCCACCGTGACTCCACCGGTCAGCTCAAAGCGACGTACGGATTCGACTTCGTCGCCAAAGGCCTCGGCCCGCTGGTGCTGACGACCGGCGGCATCATCGCGACGATGAACAACATCAGCAGCACCTCGAAGCATCCCGAAGCGGCGATGACGCTTCTCGAAGCGCTCAACACCGACGTCGAGGTCTACCGACTGATCTGCCGCGGTATCGAGGGCACGCACTACGTCGTCACCGACGCCAAGAACGCAGTGGTTGGCTTCCCCTCCGGTGTGACGCCGAGCAACGACCGCTACAACCCGCAGACCTCGTGGATGTTCGGGGACCTCTTCAACGACTTCTACTCATCAGAGGACACAGTGGGGGCATGGCCCCTGTCGCTCAAGGACAACCAGACTGCGATACCTTCGAAGGCTCTGGGCTTCGCATTCGATCCGACCAACGTCAAGACTGAGCTGGCCCAGGTGCAGAAGGCACAGCAACAGTACGGGTACCCGTTGATCATGGGCCGCGCCAACCCGGGCTCCGGATTGAGCAACTACCTGAGCAAGCTGAAAGACGCCGGCGTCGACAAGGTCATCTCCGAGATCCAGCACCAGCTCGACACTTGGAAAGCATCCAAGTAGGCCGATTTCTCCTCCCTGGCGGGCGACTGAGATTCGTGCGGTCGCCCGCTTACCATCACCTAGCCCGATGAGCGAGCCCAGAGTCTGGACCGTCGACCCTGGCAACCCGCTGCCGCTCTACTACCAGGTGTACGCGTCCCTGTTGGAGCGGATCCAGGGCGGCGAGTTTCCACCCGGGAGCTTCCTGCCCGCTGAACGCCAGCTGACCGAAGACTACGGCGTCAGCCGGATCACCATCATCAAAGCGCTCAACGAGCTGTCGCGCGAGCACCACATCAAGCGCCAGCAAGGGCGCGGAACCGTGGTGACACATCCCGCGGATCGCCCCAGCAGCCAGCGACGCTCTGTCGCCTTCATCTGCCACCAGCTCGATCACCCCTATCTCTTCCACGTGCTCATGGGCATCGCCCGGACGGCGGCCGAGAATCAGTACGACCTGCAGGTCATCAGCTCATACGACACCGACGACGACGAGGCTCAGCACATCAAGGAGGCGATCGCCCGCAATGTCGCCGGAATCATCGTGTTTCCGCACCACAGGTACCGGAACCAGGCGCTGTACGAAGAGCTGCAGGAGAAGCGGTTCCCGCTGGTCATGGTCGACCGCTATTACCCGCAGATCGACACCGACCGTGTCGTCTTCGACGACGAGATCGCGGGCTATGAGCTGACCAGCAGGCTGCTGCAGCGTGGCCGGCGTCGGATCGCCGTCGTCTCGTATTTCGAGGTCGAAGCGACCAGCGTCAACCACCGGTTGAGCGGATACCGCCGCGCGCTACAGGAAGCGGGTCTTCCCTACAACGAAGACCTGCTGTGGCTCGACGTGTACCAATCCTTCCACCGGCCCGATGAGCTTTTGAGCGATGTGTCAGCGCGGGAACGCCTGGGCAAACGTCTTGCTCAACTGCAACCGGATGCCTTGCTCACCCTGAACGACGACGTGCTCGAGAGGGTCACCTATGACCTTCTGATCCTCAGCCACTCGGTGCTTGCGGTATCCGGGTCCGACCGCAAACGCTCATCGTCGATCCAGTGGACCGGGGAGATCGCCACCTTCAGCCACAAGCCGCCGACGCCGTACGCTCCCTACTACTCGCTGGCCGCCGTCCATTCCGGAGAGACGCTCGGGGCTGAGGCGACCAGGTTGCTGATCGCGCGCACAACTCGCTCATTAGGTGAGGAGCGGCAGGTGATCATGGTCCCGATGACCATCGTCGAGAGTGAGTCGGAAGCGTCGCGGCCGTCCAGGGCCGCTGCCGCCGACGACTCCCCCGTGTGAACTCAACCTCTAGATCGACCCTGATCGTCCGTTCCCGAGCCCGCAGGGTAGGGAGGCTGAGGCCAGGGATCTGGAAAAGAAACGGGGCGCTGCTCATGATGATGGCCCCCGGGCTGATCGTCCTTTTCGTCTTCGCCTACCTCCCGATGTTCGGCATCATCATCGCCTTCAAGGACTACCGCGCCTACCAGGGAGTGCTGGGCAGCCGCTGGGTCGGCCTGAAGAACTTCTATTACCTGTTTCAGACCGACGACGCGCGGCGAATCGTCTTCAACACCCTGTTCATGAACGGGCTTTTCATCGTGAGCGTGCTCGTCGTGGCGCTGGGGATCGCCCTCCTGCTCAAGGAAGTGCAGGGCTCGAATCGCTGGTTGACGAGGTTTTACCAATCGACGCTCTTCTTTCCGTACCTCTTTTCGTACGTGATCATCAACTACTTCGTCTTCGCGCTCCTCAACACCACCAACGGCCTCGTCAATCACACTCTGATGGGACTGGGCGGCCACGCCGTCAACTGGTACGAGTCGCCGCAGGACTGGCCGGTGATCCTCACCCTCGTGACCGTTTGGAAGAACGGCGGCTTCTGGAGCATCGTCTACCTGGCCGGGATGATCGCGATCAACCCCGAGTACTACGAGGCGGCCAGCCAGAAGATCTGGCACATCACCCTGCCGCTGCTCAGGCCCCTGATCATCATCAACGTCCTGCTCTCGATTGGCAGGATCTTCTATGCCGACTTCGGACTCTTCTACCAGGTGACGCGCAACGCGCCCGAGCTCTACCCGACCACCGACGTCATCGACACCTACGTCTACCGCACGCTGACGACGATCGGGGACGTCGGCATGGCATCGGCCGCGGGCACGTTTCAGGCCGTGGTCGGTTTCTTCCTGGTGCTGCTGTCGAACTGGATGGTGCGCCGCACCGAGCCTTCGAGTGCTCTCTTCTAACCCATCCGCGGTACTGCAGGCGGCGCGAGTGCCGCAGCTCCGGCAGGGGCAGGGACGGTACCGGCGTCCGCGCGCGGGCCAGCTCGCGGTGCATGCAGGCCTGCTGATCCTTAGCTTCCTGTTCCTGGTCCCGTTATTCCTGCTCATCTCGGCATCGCTGTCGTCCGAGGCCGACATCAGCAACTATGGGTTCTCGCTGGTCCCGCGAACGGTGACCTTCGCCGCCTACCAGTACATCCTCAACG
>WNFP01001746.1_pt1 | contig 17353 bp, 13 predicted proteins | sample 5400201 | NCBI WGS metagenome assembly WNFP01 (sample SAMN13153355, study PRJNA577476) | soil metagenome | isolation source: 115 cm saprolite under Madrone tree | place: USA:California | collected 2016-06-14 | reverse complement strand
GCGCCGATGCTTGTGCCAGCGACTTGCCCGGGCGCAGCCGCCCCATGACCTCCAGCCAGAAAACATCGCGCCTCACGAGAGTGGTATCTCCGGCAATAAAACTGGGGACCGAGCACGCCGGAAGAGCCACGTCGAATTCCTTTCCGACGTCGAGGCCGAAAAAGCTCGGCGGAGTCACTCCTATCACTTGGGTCGGGCGGTTGTAGACGACGATTCTGCTTCCGATCACCGAGTCCTTACCGCCAAACTCACTTTGCCAAAGCGAATAGCTGATGACCGCGCCAGAGATTCCGCAGTCACTCCGATCGAATAAGGAGCGCTGCGCCAGGCGAGAAATCCGGAGAACGCCTCCCGCTGCGTTCGGATTTGCTCCCAGAGGGCTGTGCTGAGCGACGTGTCGCTCGTCCTCTTGCCGAGGCCTTGCAATCCCCCCTTAATCTGCACCTTGACCAAGGACGCAGGGTCGGCCACGGGCAGACTTCGCAAGCGAGCGGCATCCAGCAACTGAAAAATAGCCGTGTTCGCACCGACGCCGAGCGCTAGCGTCAGGATGGCGGTGACGGCAAAGGCAGGGCTTTTGCGCAAGGTGCGCAGCGCAAATGCCAAATCTTGCAGCACGCCCTGGAGCCAGAGCGGACCACGCGCGTCAGTGGTAATATCAGGCTGACCGTCCGCCGGTACGTTGTGTTTACCCGTTGTTTTGCTCAACAATTCGTCTCACCAACTCATCGCGTCACGCGCCGTTGAAACGCGGCGTTCCATTTCTCGGCTGCACGTGGGCGCGGACTTCTGGCCTAACTGATATTGATGCGTCTGCCTCTGAACGAGGCGGGCGAGACTTCAACGCAAGCTCGTGCCTGACCCCTGCCAGGAAGATACGAGAAGCCCACAGTCCACGAATGTGTGGCAGAGAGAATAAATCGATACTTGTAGGAGATGCAACTCGATTTGGTGAAAATGTTCGATGCCTGAGACAGGGCCCGGCTACAGCTTGTCGGGAAAGAGAAAGACGCTCTTTGCGAGTGAAGAGGTTAGCGTTTCTGGGCGGTAGTACTTTTTCAAGATATTTTCGTCCCAGCGCAGGAGATCTGCATTGGCCGCGGAAAATTCAGCCCAGGTTTGCAGGGAATTTGCCCGAGCGATGCGTTCTCGAATGAGCAGCAGGAAAGCCCAGGTGATGGTTTCGTGGTAAAGATTCGGCTTGCCGTGCGCCGTGGCGAATCGCTTCAAAGCCGAAGAAAAACGCTGCAAAGCTTCGAGCGGCGCGTATTTCTGCAGGTATAGGAAAGCCATCCTGACATGATCTGCGTGATGAAAAGAATCGTTTGGCAATGTACATCTCTCAAATGCCTCCATCCACTCAGAGTCCTTCATGGATTTGCCTCGGGCGTTCTGATTTCCGTGTGGGCCAGGCAGACGAGCACTGCCACGGCGTAGACAACCAGTCCTCCAACCTCATATTGGCCGTGCGAAATATGTACAAGAGCAGCGAGGCCAAAAATAACAAGCAATAGATGACTCCCGAACACAGCCGTGAAAGGCACAAGGAAATAAAACCGCGGCGATGATTTCAGCGCCGCCGAGAACGGGCCGGATCCAGGAGGGCAATCCGGCCTTGGCGAGAAAATGCGCGGCGGTCGTGGAAAATACAAACTGGCAGGATTCCAGCATGACCACGACCCCCAGGGTCCAGCGCAGCAAAGGAATGGAAAGTCTCGCGTGGTTGGCGTTCATTTTCTCGGGCCGCTTCTTCTTGGAGGATGACTCGCTCGCGATTCTGTAAGGTGGCGGCTCGCGCGGGAATCCAGATCGAGCGCGTACAATTTCTCCAGCTCCTTAGCCCTTCTATTGGTACCAAAGTACCAGAGTACATAGATCAGGTACAGCAGCCTCAGTAATGGCCGACGATGCAGAACCAAATGCAAACAAAATCGGGCAGCCACGAGCCTGCCATTCACATCTCCGTCATAAGGTCTTGTAAGAATTCGCCGGTAAATTGAGCTTTCCATCGCCGGAGATTTCAGCTATAAGACGAAGCGCTCCAACAGCCATCCATCCGGGTCAAGGGACGCCATGCCTCTCCATAAAAACCTGCTAGTCGGTTTTGCGATTTCTTCGGCGATTCTTATCTATCCATCTTGTGTATTGCGCGCACAAACCATGCCATCAGCCGCGGGCAGAATCGCCGCGATTGACGAGTCTTCTCTCATGGTTTTGCGGGGCAATCGTCATCCGTTGGCCACTGCCGCCAGCGACCGCGGAGAAGTCGCCCCCGATCTCCCAATGGAACGCATGCTGCTGGTTTTGACGCGCGACGCCGCGGCGGAGTCCTCATTGCAGAGCCTAATCGCGCGGCAGCAAGACAAATCGTCGCCCGACTTCCACGCCTGGCTTTCACCGGCGCAGTTCGGCGAGCGATTTGGTGCTTCAAAAGCGGACCTTCAGAAGCTCACGGCGTGGCTCGGGTCTCACGGTTTTCGAGTTATTCGTGCAGGGCGGGGCGGGATGACGATCGAATTCAGCGGCACTGCGGGCCAGGTGAAGGAAGCCTTCCACACGCCGATTCACTCCTATCTTGTGAATGGAGTGAAGCACTATGCAAACGCAGCCGATCCCCAGATTCCCTTTGCACTCGCGCCCGTGGTTGCAGGAATAAATACGCTGCATGACTTCCGAAAGCAACCGGGGATTCGAGTATTAGGGAAAGCCAGCCGCATCGCGAACACCAGCATGTGGCAGCCGGAATTCACTTTCAGCGGCGCGGCGGGAGTAGAACATTTTCTCGCACCCGGCGACTTCGCGAAAATCTACAACACCGCAAAGCTTTATCAGAATGGAATCGACGGCACCGGGCAAAGCATCGCCATCGTGGCGCGAAACAATATCAATCTATCCGACGTGCAAATTTTCCGCATTGCGTTCGGACTCCCGATGAACGATCCGCAGATTATTCTGGACGGCCCCGATCCGGGAAACTTTTTTGGTCCTGAGGAAACGGAAGCCGATCTGGACGTGGAATGGTCGGGCGCTATCGCGCCGAAGGCCACCATCAAATTTGTCGTGTCCGCAAGCACCAACTCGACCGACGGCGTCGATCTTTCGGCTCTCTACATTGTGGACAACAATCTTGCCCCCGTTCTCAGCGTCAGTTTTGGCGAGTGCGAACAGACCCTTGGCCAAACGGAAAACACTTTTTTCAATAATTTATGGGAGCAGGCCGCTGCGCAGGGCATCACCGCCGTGATTTCCAGCGGCGACAATGGCCCCGCCGGCTGTGACAACGCCAATCTATCAACTCCTGCCAGCCAGGGACTCGCGGTGAACGGCCTTGCTTCCACGCCCTTCAACATTGCCGTCGGCGGCACTCAATTCAACGAAAACGGCGCGGACAGCATTTACTGGTCGTCAACAAACGGGCCCGACCAATCTTCCGCGCTTGGCTACATTCCAGAAAATGTTTGGAACGAAAGTTGTGCCGACGCAAACATTTGCGGGTTTGCTTCGCTGTTCGCCAGCAGCGGCGGCGCGAGCACACTCTACAGCAAGCCTTCCTGGCAAGTGGGGACCGGCGTGCCAAACGATGGCAAGCGCGACCTCCCGGATTTCGCCCTCGATGCTGCTGCAGGCCATGACGGCTACTTGTTATGCCAGGACGGTATTTGCACGACCAACGCAAACGGGCAGCTCATCAACGCGGAACTCGTCGGCGGCACATCCGCGGCCGCTCCCACTTTCGCCGCCATCCTGGCGCTGATCGCGCAGAGCACGAATTCCCGCCAGGGCCAGGCCAACTTTGTTCTCTATCCTTTGGCCGCCGGTCAGACTGCTGCGAACTGCAACGCCAGCACTCCGCCACAATCTCAATGCATCTTCAACGACATCACTTTGGGAAATAACAATGTCCCGGGACAGACCGGCAACTCTGCGGCTGCAGGATACGATCTGGCAACGGGTTGGGGCTCCGTCAATGCGGCAAATCTTGCGGCGAATTGGCAAAACGTAATACTTCGTTCGACGGTGACCAAGCTTCAGCTTTCGTCTGCAAACTTGACGCACGGGCAGCCTGCGACAGCTTCTGCGACCGTAGCTCCAGGTGTTGGCACGGGAACACCCAGCGGTGATGTGTCCCTGCTTGCGGGAGGGTCGCAAGGAGTGAATCTCGGAAACCTCAACAACGGGGCGGTTTCCGGCGCGGTCGACAGTTTGCCCGGAGGAACGTACTCCGTTACCGCCAGCTACGGCGGGGACAGCACCTTCGGCGCCAGCATCTCCACAGGCGTGCCAATCTCCATCAATCCAGAGGCCAGCAGCACTACCTTCTCCGCATTCCTCGCTGGTCAGCCGGGAAACCAGTCTTCCCAGGTCAACACGACTTATGGCGGCTTTCTCGATCTCCAGGTAAGCGTTGCCGGCTCTTCCCAGCATGGAACGCCCACGGGAACGCTTACTTTTTCCGATACGTTCAACGGCAACACCAGCACGCTGCTGAGCGTTTCTCTCAACAGCCAGGGCAATGCGCTGGTCCAGGAAACGCTGCTCGCTCTCGGAAATCACACGCTCAACGTCAGCTATCCCGGTGACGCGAGTTTTTCCGCAAGCAGCGCGGGGCCAATAAGCGTCAGCGTTGCCAAAGGGCCGACCACCACGATCCTCTTCATTCCCACGGGAGCTTTGCCGAATAGTTCTGTTGTTCTTCAAGCCATCGTGCTTCCCAACGGCGCGATCGATCCCACTGGGACGGTGCAATTTTTCACGGGGAAAACGGCATTGGGGATTCCAGTGCAGGTGAGGAATTTAATCGCGACGCTGACGACCACTCAATTGCCAACCGGGTCGGACAGCATCACCGCGGCATATTCCGGCGATCCGAATTTCGTCGGTTCTACTTCCGCTGCCGCCATTCTGGTTGTCGGCAATCCCGACTTTCAAATTTCCGCCAATCCAGGAAACGTTGCGATCTCCGCTTCCGGTCCCGGCGTGACCAATCTTTTGCTTACTCCCGGCCCTGGATTGGGCTTTGTTGGCACCGTTTCGCTTAGTTGCTCAGGACTCCCCTTGGGATCTTCCTGTACATTCCAGCCTGTCGAGCCCAATCTCGATGGCTTTACTCCCTTAACGGTCGCTCTCCACATCAGCAAACCGGCCGCCGTATCGGCTGCGATCCGAAGGCCTCTTCAGAACGGCGCTCGGAGACTTCCAGGTTCGTTTGCAGGCGTAACCCTGGCCTGCGCCATTCTCTTGGCGTGGCCCAGGAAGAGGCGTTCGTGGCAACTCGGCGCGCTGTTGTTCATTCTCGCATTGTCGGGAGCGATGAGCGGATGCAGTGGGGGCAAAAGCGTGTCTAACGCGCCAAGTGGGCCGTCCACGAGTGCTTTCGTCGCGACAGTGACCGCCACCGGAGGCGGGGGAGCGCAAGCCGTCAGCCACAGCGTCACTCTCGCAGTGACTGTTCAATAGCGCGTCACCAGAGCAATTTCAGCCCGAATTGCACCTGGCGTGCAGTGGTCGACGTGCTTGTAATCACGCCTGCCGTGGGCGAGACCCCTGAAGGTGTAAAGACAACTTCGTTCGGCATGTTGAAATTTGCGCGATTGAGAAGGTTGAAGATCTCTGCCCGGAACTGAAGGCTCATCTTCTCGCGAATCCGGGTGTCTTTCAGGACGGAAAAGTCCCACGTGGCGAGGCCTGGCCCGATTAGCGTATCCCTCCCCACGTTTCCGTAAAAGCCGCCGTTTGCGGGGGTGTTGGCGGGAGCGAGAAACGCGTTCGGGTTGAACCATTTTGCGGGCGTTCCGAGAACCACGGGGCCCGTAAAGGCCGGGTTTGCGAAAGGACGCACGGGATTCCTGGTATCTCCGTTGTTCGAGGGGTTGTAGCTAAGCTGCGGCGAAAAGGGGAAGCCGCCTTGGGCGGTAACGATGGAGTTGACGCTCCAGCCGCCCGCCGCGGCGTTTCGGAAACCGCTCAGGTCGCCAAGGAACCTCTGACCGCGCCCGATGGGCAGTGAGTAGGACGCGCTGACGACTCCCATATTCCGCACGTCGTAGGTCGCCAGTCCCCAATCAGAACGAAGATTGAACGGATTGGAGGCCAGCGCGGGGCCTCCGCCCGAGGTCGTTGCGTTCAATGAGTCGCCGTCGTCAAGCGCCTTGGAATAGGTATATACGCCGCGCAGCGTCAAGCCTGCGCTGAAACGCCGGTTCACATCTACTTGCAGCGCGCTGTAAGAACTAACTCCTTCGGAGAACCAGGACCATGTGTTCGCCAAGGTCGGGTTGGCTCGGGTTGTCGTGGGAACGAAATACGCGCCAGCGGGAACCGGCTTCCCAGCCAATCCAGCAGGGAACGTGGCTGGATAAACCGCTGGACATGGCGCCGCGGGGCAGATCACTGGAAATGGTTCGTTGGCATCAATCCCGACCATTTCGTGATAGCCGTGAGAGCCGACGTAGCCTACCGTTAACGACGTATTGGGCGAAAGCTGCTGCTGAATCCGTAAGGAATACGAAATTAGCGTGGGCGTCTTCATATCCGGCTGAATGCCGCCGGGCACGAGCTTCGCTGTGGCGGGGAAAGGGCCGGCAGGATTGAGCGGGAGCTGCGCAACCGTTAGCGGAGCGCTGTACGTCGGGTTGAAAGGCGCGTTTTGATCGGTGCGGTAGCCGAGGGCATCCTGCAGATCGGTGTACATCCCGAAACCGGCGCGAAAAACCGTTTTCGAACCAAACGGGCTCCAGGCCGCGCCGATTCGAGGTTGCGGCAGGAATTTCGCGTTATTCACAGTGAAGAGAGCGTCGCCGATGTGCGATTGCGAGGAGATGATTCCATTGTTGAACATGTAATTGGCGGCGCGGCCATGTGCTTCATTCCAGCCGGTTGTGAATTCGTCGCGGAAACCGAGCGACAACGTGAGCTTGCGGCTCAGCCGGATCTCGTCTTCCGCGTACCACGCGCCGAACAAGGAGCGCCAATTCATCTCCGTCGGCGACGGATCGAACAAGAAGCTGGAGATCGTGCCCTGCAAAAATGTCTGCAAACTTGTGAACGTCGCTTGACCAAATTGGCTGAGCGCAATCGTTTCGTTAGATTGGAACGGCTGAAACCATGCGCCAAAGCTGAGCTGATGCCTGCCGCGTGTGAGAGTCACGCGATCCTCGAAGGTGTACAGATTCCTGTGGACGCGCAGATTGCTGCCATTGTTGCTGCCCGCCAATCCCAGCTGGGCCTGCGGATTCGACGCCGCGCTTCCTCCGACGACGACCGCGCCAACGGGCAACCCCGTCAGAAATCCCGGAACGCTCGCCGCCGGAGTGCCGGGAGTCGGTGCGCCCGTAAAGAAATACCCAGCCCGCGTGAAGCCGAATCTCGCGGTATTCAAAAGCCCGGGCGAAAACAGGTGGGTCTCTTCCGCGCTCAGTACTTGCTCGCGCAGAGACTCAATATCGCTGCTGAAGGAATCTGCGGGAGTTGCCGTCACGTCTCGTCCATCGTCGACGGTGTAAATCGCGGAGAGCGAATCGCGCTGCGAAAAAGTGTGGTCAAGTCGGACGGTTCCGAAATCTTCGCGTATGGTTTGCAGCGGGCTGCTGAAGACTTCCGCGATTCCGTTGAAATCGGGCGCTCCGGCGGGAGCCGTAGGCCACAGATTCAGCAGAGGTTGAACACTTGCGACTGCGGCGGCCCGCGACGCTGCATCTGGAACGAATGCCGCGGATGTTTGGTGAAGATTCTGCCGGAAGCCCTCGTAGTTAGCGAAGACAAACGTATTGTCTACCCGGATGGGGCCGCCCACGGACGCTCCAAACTGGTTGCGCTGAAAAGGTGGCGCGGAGCCTTGGTCGAAGAAGTTTGCCGCATCCAGCGCGTTGTTGCGCAGGAATTCGTACACCGAACCGTGCCACTGGTTGCTTCCCGATTGCGTCACGATGATCACTTGCCCGCCCGGATGCTTGCCCAATTCCGCGCTATAGGTATCGCGCTGTACGTTAAACTCGCGCACCGCGTCAACTCCCAGCAGCATCCCGCTCGTTCCGCCCGGCTGCATGTTGTTCTCCGCGGCGCCGGAAAATTCAACTCCATTTAGCAGAAAGATGTTTTGCTGCGGCCGGTTGCCGGAGACGGCGAAGTTATTGGCCGTCGTGGAATTCGAAATCCCCGTCCCGCCCGTCTTCTGCGAGGTAAAGTTCACGATCCCCGGATTCAGCTGGAGCAGCAGATCGTAGCTGCGTCCGTTCAAGGGAAGCTGTTTCACCTGTCGCTCTCCGACCACCCCGGAGATATCTCTCGTCGTGGTGTTGACGACTGGCTCTTCCTCCTTCACCGTGAGCTGTTCTTTCATCTCACCCACGCGCAGCGTCAGGTCCACTCCCGCCTCTTGTCCCACGGCCAGATGAATCCCGCTGCGAATCTGTTCCTGGAAGCCGGTTTTGGAAGCGCTGATCTCGTATTCACCCACCGGCAATGCCAGCACCTGATAACGGCCCGCATCGTCTGACACGGTGCTCCGGATCGCTCCTGTTTCCACGTTTTTCACGGTGATGGCGGCAGACGGAACCCGCGCACCGGAAGTGTCCGTAACCAGTCCCGCGAGGCTCGCAGACACTTGAGCGTGCAGGCTCGGCACGCCGCACAGGAGCAGAAAAAGAAGAGTGCATAGCTTGTTTTTGCGCATGAGGAAACTCCCTGTGCCGAAGTGATAATTCAATACGGTTTACAGCGTGATGTCAAACCGACTTAATACGGATAGACCGTATGCGGATTCATGCGGATTGGCCGTGGAAAAATCACATCGGACAGTCGTGGAGCCCGGCGCCTTCCTTTTTTGGAATCTGATTAAGACGAGCCGCGTGAGTTGGCAATCACGGGCACACAGGCGAACCGGTCGGGCACTGCGCAAAACCTTGGAAGGAAAGAGCGCCGCATTCCCCTCGCCTCCAGTCTCATTCCTATTGGGTCACCGTATCGTTTCGGTACGGAACTCTGGGGTTCACCTGACAACAGCAATTCTGGCGTCCGCGCCACGCGCCTGGCTAGGCTCTGGAGCTCGCTTCTTCTCTCAGTCGAGGAACCGCTCTGTTAAGGCGGAATTGATGCAGCCCGGTCTTCGTCTTTCCAACCAATTCGGCTCGAAGGCAACAGGATGAGAACGATCAGACTCGCCAGTTGCAGCAACCGCACCAGAAGGATAGCGCTATCGTTCAACGTTACTCTTAAGCGCTACCTGTTTGCCGGAATCCTCATTCCACTCCAGATCGCACTTCTCCACAAAAAAACTTTCAGCGCTGTCCCATCCGGATACTTCTGCCTCATACAGGCGTGCTACAGGAAAACGGTCGTAGTGCAGCATCCAAGGCCTCCGCAGCAGGCAAATGCAGGCCAAGAACCAATCGCGGCGCCCCATATCTTACTGAAAATCAAAATGTTGCCTGGGTGGTAGTGTGGGTAGAATTTTCGCGGAAATGACACTCCACTGCGAAGTGTTCAGATTCGGGGCGCTAGACGCTGCCTGGAAGCAAAAGACCGCTCATAAACTCATAAATCGGACCATAGATGTAACGAAAAACGAGGAGGCCCACCAGCAGTCCCGCCATCGCAAAGCTATTGCCGCGCAGCCAGTCCAAATAGCGCTGCGCTGTCTTTTCGCTCATGAAGAGCAAGATCACCGTGCTGCCGTCGAGCGGCGACACTGGAAGCAGGTTGAAAGTGCCCAACAGCAAGTTCAACGAGAAGAAAATCAGCAAAGTCGTCGCTGCGAAATCACGACGGCCCGTGATGGCGTCGGGATGAAACCACCCTTCGGCGGCTCCCAACTGCAGTCCGGCAACAGCGATGAGCATCAACAAAAAATTTGCCGCCGGTCCGGCAAGAGCCATCCATCCCGACCGCCGCGGATGCCGCCGTTCCCAAAGCGGATCGTAGGGCGCGCTGGCCCATCCCATCATCCCATTTCCATGCATCATGACGTACGAGAGGATTGGAATCACAATCATGCCCCAGGGTTCGCGCCGCATGTGGGGCACGGGATTCAGCGAAACCTGGCCGCCCTGCGCCGCTGTGTCGTCGCCTCCCATCTTGGCGACAAGAGCGTGCGCGGCCTCGTGACACGTGGTCGAAAAGAGAAATGCTACGAACCAAATGAATCCGAAAACGAGAAGTTGAGGATTGATGTCCGGCAATGGATCTGGCCCTTTCGTCTGCTCAGCCCAAGCAGACTAGAGGTTGTCTCCGAGCTTTGCAAGCCGCGGCCGTTCACCCGGCCCGCAAGAGGAAATGCGCGCAATGCGCGTGTCAGTGGTAAACTCCAGCCATGGCCACCAAAACAAAGAAGAAGAAAAAGCACACCAAATCCAAGAAGGCCCTGAGCCGGAAGCCTGGGCTTAAGAAAAGCGCGGCGAAGATCGCTGCGAGCGCCAAAAAAACAACTTCAAGAAAGAAGAAGAGGCTCCAGAAGAACAGATCCCGCGGCAAGAGCGACAATGTGGAGACGGTGGTGTTCCAGCCCAAGGGGCTGGGCGCGCGCTCCGGCGGCCAGTCTGGCGATCTGCAGGGCTTGTCAAACCGTGAAGGCGCGGATTCAGAAAGCGTGGGCGAATTGCTCGAAGAAGGTAACGCCTTCGAGGCTGAAGTCGTGAAGGGCATCGAAGATGTTCCCGACGCCGATGAAGGCGAGATAAGGACGCGCGAAGTTCCGGAGGATGACGTCCCGGACGAGTATCTCGAAAAGGATCAGTAAGAGCACAGCAAGCCCGCAAGCCATGGACGACGCTAAGTGGAAGGGATTCGTCTTTCGATGAAGATTCGCAAATCGCATTCGCGCTCCTCGCAGTCATTTTGTTGGCCGTCGCTGCGCATTCTCAGAACGATCAAAGCGCCGGACCACGAATATCCCTCCTGGTTGGAACTGCGCGAGGAAAATGGTCGACTCAAAGCTGAAATGGTGGGCCGCTGGGGAAACGCCCGCCCGCTCGCCAGTGCGGAGCTGTCGAACGGCCGCCTGAAGTTGGTCTCTCCCAAGGAAGAGGAAGGCAGCAAAGTCGACCTGGTTTTTGAAGGGGCGCTCGCCGGGAAAATTCTCTCAGGCACCACCAACGGACCTGACGGCAGGCCCTGGCAATGGACCGGCCACAGAGCACCGGCCCTCAAGAGAACAAGCCCGCCAAGCTGGTCAGCCGCAATGCCTCTCTTCAACCGAAAGGATTTAACCGGTTGGCACGAAGACAAGCCCGGCACGTCGCCCGCATGGAAAGTCGAAAACGGCGCGCTGATCACTCCAGGCAATGGCCCCGAACTGATCAACAATTCCAAAATGGTCACCGTCGTCCAAAACGGCAAGACCGTCATCGACAACAAGGAAATCCCCGGCATCACCGGCGGCGCCCTCGATAGCCACGAAGAACTGCCCGGCCCCATCTACCTCCAAGGCTCCGAAAAAGACCACGTGCTGTTTCGCAGCATTGTCCTCACTCCCGCAGTCAAGTGAACGTTCCTTCGAGCGGCTCACAAATTCATCACCGGGTCCATCACAAAGAGAGAATTCGAATAAGCCAGATCAGAGAATGGCTCGCCGCCCACGTGCATACACCCAAAGAAGGCTGAGGAGGTTCAACGCTGGGCCATAATCTCGCCAAGACAATTTCTCAATCCGAAGCCCCTCGGATGCTCGAGGAACCAAACCAACGCTGACACATTCCTCCGGTCAAGATGTAAGATGTCCGCCGAGAGGGAGTCCAAATGCTGAGAATTCTGAAATTTGCGCTTGCCCTTGCATTCAGCATAACGCTGGTTGCGGCGAGACCTGTTGCGGGCCAGGAGCGCCCGATCGTTCTGAGGGCCGCGACTGTGCTAGATGGCAAGGGCCAAATCTTGCGCAACACCATCATCGTGGTCGAAGGCGGAAAAATCGCACGTATCGGCGGTGAGTTACCTGCAGGCGCGACTACCTACGATCTCACGAGCTTGACGGTCACGCCCGGCTGGATCGACACGCACGCGCACATCTTCTGGCACTTCGATAACGGCCGCCTCGCCGGAAAAGACGAGCCGCCCGTTCGCGCGATGCTCCATGCCGCGGACAATGCTATCCTCACGCTCAACGCTGGTTTCACCACGATCCAAAGCCCCGGCTCGCCTGAAGACAAAGACTTGCGCGACGCCGTCGCCCGCGGAGTCATTCCCGGTCCGCGCATCCTGACGTCGCTCGAGCCCCTCACCGAGCAGAGCGGCCGGCCAGAAAAACTGCGCGAACTGGTCCGCGAAAGAAAACAACAAGGCGCCGACTTCATCAAACTCTTCGCCTCAAAAAGCATCCGCGAGGGCGGCACGCAAACGATGACAGACGAGCAGCTGCAAGCAGCGTGCGGCGAAGCCAAATCGCTCGGATTGCGCACGATCGTTCACGCGCACTCGGCGGAATCGGCGAAGGCCGCCACGCTCGCCGACTGCACCACCATCGAGCACGGCGCTTATGTCACCGACGACGTCTTCGCGCTCATGGCCCAGCGCGCCACCTACTACGACCCCAACATCGGTCTCGTGCTGCAAAACTACCTCGAAAACAAAGGAAAATTTCTGGGCATTGGCAACTATAACGAACAAGGCTTCGCCTTCATGGAGAAGGGCATTTCCATCGTCCTCGACACTTTCAAGAAAGCACTCAAACACAAAGATCTAAAGATTGTTTACGGCACCGATGCCGTTGCCGGCGCGCACGGTCGTAACTACGAAGAATTCATCGCGCGCGTGAGGGATGGCGGGCAAGACCCGATGGCCGCCATCATGTCCGCCACGTCGATCTCCGCGGAATCTTTGGGCCTCAAAGATAAAATTGGCGCGATCGCTCCGGGTATGGACGCGGATATTATCGCCATGGACGGCGACCCGCTGCATGACCGAACCGCCGCGCGCCGCGTCGTCTTCGTGATGAAGGGCGGCAAAGTCTTCGAAAACCTTGCAAGCGATGCGAAAAGATACTCCGCGCAATAATCCGCCAGTCCTGCGTTAGCGAACCAGGCTCCACGGATAGATACCCACATTAATCTTCATAATGAAATAGCTGAAGCCTCCCGCGTCCGGCTTCGGTTGGTGCGGCGTGTCCGGCGGAATCAACAACCAGTCGCCGGCCTTAACCTTGAATGCTTGTCCCCCGATGATTGGTTGCCCGCGATACTCGCCCGGCACAGGACCGTCCTTATCCATCAGATTTTGCCGGTTCGCAATTTTTCCGCCCACGATCATCTCTCCCGTCCCGCCGGTAATCACATAGAAATCGTAAGCCCCGGCGTGCATTTCGGCGTCGTCCCACACGCTGTTCACTCTTGTCAGGCTCAACACCGGCTGCTCGCGGTGCATGCGGTACAGCATGAACATGCTGAAATTCCGCGTCTGGATATGCACGGGCCCGCCACCGATCGACTGCGAACTTCCGCTGCCCGCCTGCGCCACCATTTTCGCAGCCTTCTCCGCCATTTCTGCATGCGCTTTCTTTATGTCGTCGATGTTCCAGTACGTGACGGGAGGAGCATCGGGTGCAAGTGCAGGCTGCCTCGGCGAGTTGTAGCCGAAAGGCATCACTTCCGCTTTGTTCTCCTGTTTATTTTCCTGAGCTGCGGCGTTCGGAACGAAAGAAAAATTGTCAATGTGCCCGCTTGAAACCTGTTGTGGATTCGGCTTTGTCGCGTAGCCCGCCACATAGCCGCCGAACGCCGCCACAACTGCAATCACGGGAATTATGATTTTTCTGCTCTGCATGGATCGAGCCTCCCTTGATGAAATTGCGCAGACTTTCATTGATGCAACGACGAATGCTTGAAAATCTCTGACTATTTCTTTGCTTCCGGTTTCACCGCTTCGAACCGAATCTCTTTCAAAAACTCCGTCTGCCGCGAAAGCTCCGTCTTTCCAGTAGGAAATTTATTCGCGCTCAACACGAATGCCAGAACGTCCGCGTTTTGCTGCCGGTTCAATTTGCCGGGAGCGTTTTGCGGCATCGTTTTGCGAATTCGTTCGAATAGATCTCCCAGCGTCAGTCCATTCCAATTCGAAAGGAACGCTCCGCCCGTAAGCGGTGGTGACGATTCGCCGCCCGCGAGCGCAACCCCGTGGCAGGCCTTGCATTCTTTTTGATACACGGCGTCGCCGCGTTTTGCCTGTTCCTCTGTGTACGAGCCGTCCCACACCGAGCGCGTTTCCGTCGCCACTGGCTCTTGAGCGCGAAGCGCACCGCGTGCGGCCGAAATGGACACCACACCAGCACATGCGACCAGCAAATTCCAGAGTTTCACGCCGCCACTCCGCTCATTCGCCCGCCGAAGGCAACGTGTACGCAATATATTCCCCGGAGTACGGCCCGCCGCTCACCGCCACCACGATGTACTGCTTGCCATTCACCATATACGTCATCGGTGTTCCGCTCTGCGGTGCAGGCATATACACGGCCCCAACTTCTTTCCCGGTTGCTTTGTCATATGCGCGCAGCATCGCTCCCCGCGGATGATCCGCCGTCGTCGTCACCTGTCCTTCGCCGGCGATCACTAGCGTCTTCGTAATCAACGTGCCGATGTTGTAGGTCTGCTGCCCGGTTCGTGCAATATTCATCCCCTTAAACCCCGAATAGTTCCGCACCACATCGGGGGTTTCGCCATGCGCGATCTGCCACACGAATTTCCCTTCATCGAGGTTAATCGCCGTGATCGTTCCGTAAGGCGGCTTGATCAACGGAAGGTCATTGACATTCAACCGCACAAATCCCCCGCCTGATGCTTTCTTGGGAGGCATCGGAGAATCGGCGCCCGCATTCTCTCCCGGTCCCCGCATGATGCCTACTTCTTGCCCGTCCACTCCCGCGATATATCTCAAATCCGAAATTTCCTTGGGAGCAGGTACCAATCCAATCGGCTCTACGCAAGCGTTGCATGCATACGCATAGACGATGTGCGTTTCGGGATCGTACGAGCCGCCCGGCCAATTCGTTCCGCCGGAAGCTGTTCCCAATGTCAGTGTTCCCAGAGGACCATCCGCTTTGCTCGCCACCGGCGGCGTAAACACGGGACCCAAGTGGTACTTGGAAACAATGGCCTTCGCCTTCTCGCGAAGATCGGGATTGAAGTCGATCAAATCATCGACCGACACACCATTGCGGCTATACGCTGGCGGCTTTGTCGGAATCGGCTGCGTCTGCGAATACCACTCTCCCGGCACGCTGCCCACTTCCACTTTTCGCTCTTCGATCGGCCACACCGGCTTGCCCGTCAGGCGATCGAAAACATAAAGAAAGCCTTGCTTAGAAGGCTGCGCCACGGCCTTTATCGGCTTCCCGTCCACCACAATGTCCGCAAGAATAGGCGCGGACGAAATATCCATGTCCCACAGCGGATGATGCACCAATTGGAAGTGCCACTTCCTCTCCCCCGTCCTCAAATCCACGCAGACCAAAGTCTCGCCAAACAAATTATTCCCAGGCCGGTGCCCGCCGTAGTAGTCGCTCGTGGGCGATTCGACCGGCAAGTAGACCAGGCCGAGTTGTTCATCCACCGTGATTTGCGTCCATACGCCCGTGTTGCCTGTGTACTCCGCGGAATCATTCAGCCAAGTGTCGTGGCCAAACTCACCTTTTTTCGGGATCGTGTGAAATATCCAGAGTCGCTTTCCCGTGTGCACGTCGAATCCGCGCACATAGCCCTTATTATTTTTCATGCTCTTTGGCGTCATGCCTTCGCGGAACGCCGCGCCCACGATCACCATATCTTTCGCCACGACCGGCGCCGATTGAATCCCGATTTCACCCGTAGTTAAGTTCGGAAAGATGGTCTGATCGTCATCGAGTTTCAAATCGAGCGCACCGCGGTCTCCGAATGACGACACGGGCGTTCCGGTTTTCGCATTCAAGCAGATCAGCTGGTAGCCCGGCGTCACATAGAAAATTCGCTCTTCTTTGCCGTCTGACCAATAAGCCAAGCCTCGGCCCGAAAGTTGCCTTGGAGCGGCTCCGCCGCGCGCGCCTTCGTGCTCGCCATGTATCCAAAGCAACTCCCCGGTAGCCGCATCCAGAGCGATCACCGCGCGTCGTGAACCCGCCGTCGCGTACAAAACGTCGTTCACCATCAGCGGCGTGCCTTCGAGCTTGTACTCCGGGCGGTTGCCGAAATTATCCGTCTTGATGCGCCACGCGATTTCCAAATCGCTGAAATTGGAAGCGTTGATCTGGTCCAGCGGACGATAGTGCGTGCCTGCTAAGTCGGCTCCGTAGCTAGGCCACTCCGTATCCTTGGCACGGTATTGTGCGGAAACCGGCGACAGCAAAAACACAAGCCACGCCGTGATGCCGGCGAAAAGCCCAGCGCTGCCCCGCAAAACAGCTTTGTGCCGCGCGATCATTTTCCTGCCACGCATCTTCAGCCCTCCGCCGCATTCCACATCTCGATCCGCACTTTGCACAGCACTCATCCCATTTTTTTAATTTCTTCCAACGCTTCCTTGATTTTTGCTTTCTGCTCATCTGTGACATCGGAATTGGGCGGCCTCTGATAAAACTGGCGCGTCCCCATTTGCAGGCTGAGAGCGTACTTCATCGGCCCGTATTCATCGACGCCCCCCGCACGCAGGAGCTTCAGCGCTGTCTCCAATTTCGCCAACGGCTCCGCAATGTCTTTTCCAGCTCGCTTCGCCGCAAACACCGCAGCGATCAGCGCCGTGAAGTTATTGCCTTCCGCCAGAATCGCTCCCATTCCGTTGTCCATCGCGTATTTCAAGTTGTGCGTTGTTCCCGTGCGCATGTTTAGCTTGGGGAATTCCGCCACAAACTTGTGATACTCCTCTTCATCCGAACTTGAGTCCTTAATCCCTGCGAGATTCGCATACTTCTCCAGGCTGTGCATCAACTCGATCGAAATGGGAATGCCCGTCGCAAACGGAATGTGATACAGGTTGATGGGAATTGTCACTTTTTCAAAAATCAACGAAAAATATTTGGTCAACCCTTCCACGCGCGGGTGTTTGTAGTAGAAGGGCGGCACAATCAGCAATCCATCCGCGCCGTTTTCTTGTGCATGCTTAGATAATTCCAGCGTCTCTGGAAAATTCGCGGTTCCGGGCGACACAATAATGTTCAAGCCGTTCCTGTGCTTGAAAGCGCTCTCGGCAATTTTCTTGCGTTCCTCCACCGAAAACGAAGGAAACTCTCCTGTGGTGCCGAGCACCACGACTCCATCGGCCCTTTTGTCCTTCAGGTACGCCAGTACGTCTTTGTACAGCTCGGGATCGAAATTCAGATTCTTGTCGCAGGGGGTCGAGGCCGCCACCCAGAACAATTGTTTTTCTCCGGGCGCCGGCGCAAGGTTAGGCATCGCCGGAACACCTC
>WNFP01001685.1_pt1 | contig 17360 bp, 18 predicted proteins | sample 5400201 | NCBI WGS metagenome assembly WNFP01 (sample SAMN13153355, study PRJNA577476) | soil metagenome | isolation source: 115 cm saprolite under Madrone tree | place: USA:California | collected 2016-06-14 | reverse complement strand
AGGGCTTCTGCCGCCAGATTGTCCCAATCAAGCCTGGCGGGTAAGCGCTGTGTTTCTTTGCTCATCGCTTTGCAGAGTTCCGGCTTCCTGGACTTGTTGAAGTCCGTTGATCGCACGACTCTGACAGGAGCGAGCTTATTCCCGGCTTGGATTGCAAAAGGACGATTTCTTGACCGCAGCCCGCGCCGGAGAATCGCGCCACCGCGCAGTGGTCTGGAGCGGAACCGAACTTGCAATGACGCCGCGCGGCTTCCCGAGCCCAAAAAAGTCACGCAGCGATCGCCGCCGCGGCACGGCCGTCGACCAGCGCAATCGCGTCCCGCAACACCTCGGTGCGGGCGCCCGGCTTGACGCCGTTCTCGGCGAGATGGCGGCGGAAGGCGCGCGCCCCCGGCACGGCATGGAACGCGCCGACAAAATGCCTGACAATCGAATGCAGGCGTGTGCCTTTGGCGAGCTCGCGTTCGATATAGGGCATCATCGCCGCGAATACGTCCTTGATCGCCGCAAAGGGCGCCGGCTCGCTGAAGATTTCGGGATCGACCGACAACAGCCGCCACGGCTCCTGATAGGCCGCGCGTCCCAGCATGACGCCGTCGACATGCGCGAGATGGTGCTTTGCCTCCGCAACGCTTGCGATGCCGCCATTGATGATAATGGGCACATCGGAAAGCGCCCGCCTTAGCCGATAGACCCTGTCGTAATCGAGCGGCGGAATGTCGCGATTTTCCCTCGGCGACAATCCGTTCAGCCAGGCCTTGCGGGCATGCACGATCAGCGCGTCGGCGCCGGCGGCAACGACGCCGCGCGCGAGCACATCGAGCGCCACCTCCGGGTCCTGGTCGTCGATCCCGATCCGGCACTTGACCGTGACCGGAATTTTCACCGCGCGCTTCATGGCGGCGACGCAAGCCGCGACAAGCTGCGGTTCCGCCATCAGGCAGGCGCCGAACCGGCCGTCCCTGACCCGGTCCGACGGGCAGCCGACATTGAGGTTGATCTCGTCGTAACCAAAATCCTCGCCGATTTTGGCGGACGTTGCGAGGTCGCGCGCATCCGAGCCGCCAAGCTGCAACGCAACCGGATGTTCGCTTCCGTCAAAGCCAAGCAATCGATTGCGCTCGCCATGGATGATGGCGGAGCTCGTCAGCATCTCCGTGTAGAGCCGCGCACGCTTCGTCAAATGACGGTGGAAGACGCGGCAATGCCGGTCGGTCCAGTCCATCATCGGCGCGACGGAAAAAAGAAAATCGTATGATTTCGTAGTTTTTTCAGTCATTTCAGTTACTTAGGGAGATTTCTAAATTTTACATTGTAGCTCGTTTTTAGCCATTTTCCTCCATTTTGATGCTCCTAGTACTGCGGCGCAGTACCGAATACGCCCATGCAGTACCGGAAAAAGGAGCCCCGAGATGGGAACGGTCGTCCCACGCAAACGAAGCGATGGCTCTACAGGATATCAAGCCCAGCTCCTTATCAAGCGAGCTGGCAAGATCGTACATCGGGAAAATCGGACGTTCGATCGGCGGCAGGCTGCCTCTGCCTGGCTCGAAAAACGGGAGAAGGAACTTGCCAAACCCGGCGCGCTCGAACGTCTCGAAGCACCGGACCCTACTCTAACTGCTGTCATCGAGCGTTACACAGATGAATCAATAAAGAAGATTGGACGTACGAAGGCGCAAGTTCTGCGAGCGATCAAGAACTACGACATAGCGAACAAGAGGTGTTCTCAAATCACAAGCACCGACGTCGTTGCGTTTGCCAATGAACTGATAGTCAATGTCGCTCCGTCAACAGTCGGCAACTATCTTTCACATTTGGGGGCCGTCTTTGCCGTGGCCAAGCCGGCATGGGCATATCCACTTGATCAGACCGCAATGAAGGACGCCTTTGTAGTCGCGAAGCGTCTCGGTATTACGAGCAAGAGCCGCGAGCGTGATCGGCGTCCAACCCTCGAAGAGCTCGACAAGATCCTCGAATATTTCGGCGAACGGCTGAAGCGCCGACCATCCTCCATTCCGATGCAGAAGATCATTGGCTTTGCGATGTTTTCAACGCGGCGCCTGGAGGAGATTACCCGGATCTCATGGAAGGATCTTGACGCGGAAGGAAGCCGTGTTTTGGTCCGGGATATGAAGAACCCCGGAGAGAAGATCGGGAATGACGTATGGTGCGATCTTTCGCCGGAAGCGCTTCAGATCATTCTCTCAATGCCGAAGAGGCGCGAAGAAATCTTTCCATATTGCGGCGACACTATTGGAACCAATTTCACGCGCGCGTGTCAATTCCTGGAGATCATTGACTTGCATCTGCATGATCTTCGTCACGATGGTATTTCAAGGCTATTCGAAATAGGTCGGAATATTCCTCAAGTAGCTGCTGTGTCGGGTCATCGATCTTGGGCAAGTCTCAAGCGCTACACACACTTGCGTCAAACCGGCGACAAGTATGCGGGATGGAAGTGGTTCTCGGTGCTGACAAGCTCAAACAGTTCTGTCCGCGCTTCACCGAAGCACGCCTCTACTGAGGATTTGGCGACCGGGTGGTTAGATCCGAGCACGCGGTGACGCGCTCGATGGCGGACCTACCGTGAGCGATAGAACAGACCAAGGCTGGAGCGGGTGAAGCGCTCCGATTCAAATTTTTCTTTCGATTTCTGTCAACGACTCCAATTATTTACGCCTACGGCCTATTTTCGTGTTGGACGTATTGTTGGACGTTTCGTTCGACGCTCAACTTGGCTCGCCTGCCGCTCAAACGTCGTTCTGCCACTATGGAAATCCGTCGAGAACTGGCGGTAACGCCATTATCAGCAACACGGCGCTTCCCCCCAACACGCTGGCACCCACGACGAGCAGGGACAGGACGCGCTCCCAGAGCATCTCGTTGCTGGCGACGTCGTTCGAATTCGGCACCTGTGTGCACCCGCATTTTTCGTGCGACGAAGACGTCACCCTCCCGCCGGCCGTAGCACATGGCTTCGTCAATGCCATGCGTGACTTCTTCGCCGAAAAAAATCCGACCAAGCGCGACGCGATCGCGGCCCATCAGCTTAGCGTGCTTCGCGATCACCAAGGACCGCGCGAAGAGAAGCTGTGGCTTTAAAGACGTTAAACAGATGTTCGCCGAGATGAAGGGCATTGCAGGCTAGCCATCACATACCCGCGTAGGCTTGGCGCTTCAACGCCAAGAAATCACCTTCGCTCAGTCCAGCTCGCATCTTCGTGCTGGCCATTGAATCGGCCCCGGCTGGGAATCGGAGGGTTGCGCCGGTATCGTTGGCTGCCGAAAAGACTGCGTTTGCGACATCTCCGAGAGCCGTTGTGAATTCGGGTAGATTGCTCATCTGCGCGTTCAGTTGCGGCTGGTAGGGCTCCGGAAACGAGTTCGCATCGTTGAACGCCATCATGTTTGCTCGGAACCTGGTGTCCGGTCCGTAGCCAGGCTCGACCAATTTTACACGGATGCCAAACGGCGCAAGCTCGTGGTAAAGCGCTTCCGAGAAGCCCTCGACTGCGGTTTTGGTTGCAGCATACACGGAAACGAGAGGCGCGGGATTGAATACGACACTGGACGTGACGTTGACAATCGTGCCCGAGCCACGCTGGCGCATGTGCGGCACGATTGACCGGGCCATCGCGATGGTGCCAAGCGTATTGGCTTGAAACAACCGGCGGGTCAACTCGTCCGAGGTCGTTTCGAGCGGCGAGAACACTCCAAAGCCGGCATTGTTGACGAGGGCGTCGACGCCACCGAACGCACCGAGCGCTTCGCTGACGGCCACCCGAACACTCTCCGCATCGGTCACGTCGAGCGCAATTACACGCAAATTGTTCGAACTTGCGTTGAAGAGGCCGTCTTGAGGCTGACGCATCGTCGCAACGACATTCCAGCCATTGTTGAGGAAGAGCTGTGCAGTTGCTTTGCCGAAGCCCGACGAGCTGCCAGTAATCAGAGCCGTTTTCATCCGTTTTCATCCCCTAGCGAGATCCGGATGGAAACTAGCTGTCCGCGGCAGGACTGCCTATAATTGCGCATCCGTAATCCGTTATAGATCGTCCGGGACATGGAACCATTTGCCGATGTGATCACCCTGCTGCGACCTCGCGCGATCGGAACGAAGGTTATCGAAGGAGCCGGGCGTTGGGCCGTACGGCGCTCGCGAATGAATTTGGCCGGCTTTGGCCTCGTGCTTATCGGCGAATGCTGGCTCACGGTAGACGGCCACAAACCTGTGCGTCTCGCCAAAGGCGATTTCGTCCTCGTGCCTGCCGACCCTGGCTTCACGATCGCGAGCGACCTCGTTTGCGAAGTCGTCTCGATCGACATGGAAGGGGCGTTGCACTGTCAGGCCGACGGGGTCCGATACGGCGATCCAGATCTCGCGCTGGAGTTCAAGCAGCTCGGTGGCAATTTCGAACTAGACTCGGCCAACCGCGGGCTGCTCGGCGGACTGCTCCCGACTCTTGTCCATATCCAGGCCTCCGATCCCGCTGCGGGACGACTTAAGCGCATGATAGACTCGATCGTTGAGGAGTGGCTCGCCGACCGACCAGGCCGCGAAGTCGTCGTTGATCGTCTTATCGAGGTCTTGCTGGTGGAGGCTCTGCGGTTTCGCTCCGAAGGCGTGGACGTCATCGGACAAACGGGCCTCCTCGTGGGGTTGGCTGATCCGCTTCTCGCCCGCGCCCTGAGACGACTTCATAATGACGTTGCTCACCCCTGGTCGGTGGAGGAACTCGCCAAGGAGGCGGGGCTGTCCCGCTCGGTTTTCAGCGAACGCTTCGGCCAGAAGGTCGGAGTACCCCCGATGCAATACCTGATGGATTGGCGAATGGCCTTGGCCAAGGCAATGCTTCAGCGGGATGCCCCTCCATTGGAAGCCGTTGCGGTCGCGATTGGCTATCAGTCAGCAAGCGCCTTCAGCACCGCCTTCCGCCGAGAGGTCGGTAGCCCGCCCAGTCACTTCGCTCGCACCGCAGCCGGATAAGCAGCGGCCGGCCGCAATGTGCCGATCAGAAGTTATGAGCCTGCGGCCTTTAATTCAAGACCGCTGTGGGCAATGAGATACCGAGGTTCCGCACGACGACCTCATCAGTCAATTTCAACATCCGGACCATTCGAGCAATTGCAGACTTGGTGCCGCGGAACGTGACGAGCCGTCGCGCGAGGGCGTCTTCGAGACGGCAATAGCCGGTCCAGACCTTTGTAAAGGCGGCCAAGTCGGCCTCGATCACGACGTCGCGATTCTGCCCAGGATCCTTCAGGCAAACCTCGATCTCATCTTTTCGGATCAGCAGCCACCAATGGCGCGGATTGCGGCTGCCCTTGGGGATGCCCCTGAAATCGAAGTGCAGGACAAATTCCTGCGCCGGAATATCCTTGCGATCGATGTGCTGGCGTATGCCCCCTATCAGCAATTTTGAATCGAGATCGTCAGGACCAACGAGGCCCCCTCCCCACTTGAGCCCCCATTCGCCCATCATCTCGATCATCGGACGAAATGCCTCCCCGGCTTCCGTCAGCACATAGATGTGCCCTCTGCCCTTTTCCTTCGCATTGGGCTGAATGACACCAGCGGCCGCCAATTCCTTCAGGCGCTGCGCAAGCATGGTTCTGGAGATCAGCGGGATGGTCGCCAGGAAATCGCCATAGGATCTGGGGCCATAATAGAGCTCGCGAATGATCAGCGGCGACCATCGATCGCCGAATATCTCGGCCGTCTTCGCGACGGGACAGAACTGACCGTATCTGATCATGAGCTCGACCTCACGGGCGCTTAGTCTCTTTTCCGTACCAATCCTCGAAATGTATCCCAGCGATGTGTGATCGACCCATCACGCTTTCAAGCGAAGCAAGCCGTTTTTCAGCCCATCCGCGCACAGGAAGTTGGGTACGGAATACAAACTTGATATCGAACGCCCCGGCGCCAATTGTGGGCATGGGGCAGCGATCCCTTGGATGGCTTCAATCAGTTTTCAGCGAGAGGCCGCAACGTGACAGAGCTGCTGTTGATCGTTTCGCTATCGTTTTCCACACTTAGAGGAGACCCAAGATGGCAACAAGTGTCAAACAGATGTTGGAAGCTGCGAACGCTATCGTTCCGAAAATCACGTCAGCGCAAGCCGACGGCATGATCGCGAAGGGCAATACCCTAATCCTTGATGTTCGTGACGCGCCGGAGGTCGCCGCAAGCGGCAAGATCGCCGGCGCCATAAACGTGCCACGCGGCATGTTGGAATTCCGTGCCGACCCGGAATCCCAGTATCACGATAAAAACTTCGAAAGGGGAAAAACGGTCATTCTGTATTGCGTCTCTGGCGGGCGAGCGGCTCTCGCTGGCAAGCTGCTCAAGGAACTGGGTTACGACGACGTCTACAATCTCGGTAGCTTCAAAGACTGGACCGGGACGGTCGATAAGATCTGAATGAAGACAACGGCCCGAAGCGGTTGCTGCGCAACAGAGATACGGCAGCAGATGCCGCCTCTGGCGCTGTCATTAGCGACACGTCGCTAAACCCCGGCAAGTTCGGGCCGGACCGACTCAAACGAACACGACTAGCAGTGCGCATGACGATGAGAGGACGAGCTCTGACTAAGCCGTTCGCAACTTCTCCGAACGATAAGTCGAACCACGCTCTGGTCTATGACGTCCCCGCCAGCGAAGTGCCGCAAGGCCGCGTCAGGACTTCTCTGGTGAGGTCCAATGGCGACGCCACCGTGATTGTTCCTATCCGCCACAAGTAACGTGCTATTGCGAGCGAAAGCCGGCCAGCTAAATGGCCCAACACGGCGAAACTTCTTCGACCGTTAGTGGCGCAGGCGCATGATATCTTGCGTGAGCGCTTTGAAGCAGGCGGCTCAGCCGAAGACTATCTATACGATAGGACGAAACTTGCCGACAGCACAGTGGTTGGTCTGGTCCACATTGCATCGATATCTAACGGAATACGCGATCGGAGCACGGTCGCTCCACTCGCAGCGATTGCGGTGGGTGGTTACGGACGAGGGGAACTGGCCCCGGGCTCCGACCTCGACTTGCTCTTTCTTCTCCCTGAAGGAAATCAAGCTTGCGCACGAGGCGTTGCGCCGACAATAAAGGCTTGCATCAGCGCAGTCGTCGCAAGCCTCTGGGATCTAGGATTCGAGCTAGATCATGCGGCGCGGTCGCCGAGCGAATGCCTTGAGCTTGCAAGCGACGATGCCGCCTTTCTTGCCCGGTCTGGTTGACCGGCGATTCCTATGGGGCGGTTTCGGCCTATTCACTTCTCTCGACACCGATATCGCGGCGCTCCTCTCTGGTCCTGACGCAGGACGCTGGAGGGACGCGATCGGCGACGCCCTGTCAAGCACTCATCGCCGTGCGCCGCGCGAAATGCAACGTTTGGAGGACGAGCCTGACCTCAAGCGAGGCCCCGGCGGCCTGCGAGACTTGCGGCGCGCAATCTGGGCCAATACGCCCGCATCGGCGCGTCCCATGTCGCTCACGCAAGCGCCGCTTATCGAAGCGCACCGTTTCTTGTGGCTTGTGCGGTGTCATTTGCATTTTCTCGCGGGTCGCGCAGACGACCGTCTTAGCTTGCCACTCCAACCCGGCAACGCGCTACAAAACTCCGCTGCGCCTCACCTGTTGGACCTTTTCCGTTATCACGCCCGCAATGTTCTGGCTGCGATCCGTGTTACGCCGCCTGCCAAGTCTGGAATACAAACTTGATATCGGAAATCGGATCGTCGATTTCTAGTCGTGGGCAGCGACCGCCTGGAACGCTTCGTTCAAGCAAATTTGTCTGCAGCCCGCGTGTTGACTGTGATCAGAAACAAAAGGTGACCCATGAATGCAAGGAACCCCGTGTTGTGGATTTCAGTATGTGCCCTCGCCCTGCTCACCGGACCAAGTCTGACCGGAGCCCAAACCGTTACCGAGGCTGACGTCGTCAAGGCCATCTCCAATTTGGAAAATGACGGCGTCAAAGCAGATCTGGCCGGCGACCCGGCCTTTTATCGGAAGGTTCTGGCTGAGGATTGGACCCGGGGCGACAGCGACGGAACTTACTACACCAAGGCCGGCCTCTTAAATCTGATGGCCGACGCCAAGAACATCAAGACAAACAGCGAGAAACTCTCCGAACTCAAGGTGCGCGTGTACGGCGATACAGCCGTCGCAACCTACAAAGACACCTATGACATTCTGATCATGGGTCAGCGTCGCGCGCACACCATCATCGCTACTGACACGTTTGTCAAAATCGATGGCGAATGGAAGCAGGTCGCAAGCCACGGGGCTGAAGTGAAGAAGTAGCCGCTTACACTTTGATCGTGACGCTCGCTGGATGCCGTCAGCGGCCCTGAGGTCATCTTCAGCAAAAGAGGCACGAACTCAATCCCAGGCACAAGCACCGGAATTCGTTCTGATGTCATTCGATGTCGACGGCAGCGAAAGCCGTACACGGCGGGTGACGCCGGACAAGGAGACAAGATGAGCAAGAACAACACGGCCTCTCTGCTGCCCTTTGTGCAAGGACGATACATCGAAAACTCCCGCTGGTACATGGGGAGCGTCATGACGTTTCTCGTCAACAGCGAACACACGAACGGCAGCTTCAGCATCACGGAGTACCTGTCAAAGCCTGGGAACGAACCTCCGGCGCACGTGCACCATCGGGAAGATGAGTTCTTCTACATACTGGAAGGCCGCATCGATGCTTACATCGGCAAAGAGCTCTTATCCGCGGGTCAGAACGAAGGCGTGTTCTTTCCTAAATTCATCCCGCATACGTTCAGGATCCTCACTCCGCGATTGCGGATGCTGATCTGGCTGTCTCCGGGCGGCTTCGAAGGCTACTTCCGCGATATGAGCGAACCAGCCCGCTCGCTCGATCTTCCAACACACGCCGCGAACTATGGTGAGGCCGGCCGATATGGATCACACATTGCGGCCGGAAAAGAGCACGGGATTTCGTTCCTTTCATCGGAAGAGATACGGCAGCAGATGCCGCCTCTGGCAGAATTACTCGCGCTCGACGATCAGGGTGACAGTGCACTGATGAGAAACGCCACAGGAGGCCGCAATGAGTGAAGTGATCGCCGCGACAGGCGCCAGGGAGCGCGCGCCAACTTCCAACATTGATCCGTTCTCGCTCGAATTCTTCGCCGATCCTTTCCCGGCTCATCAGGAGTTGCGCGAGGCCGGCCCGGCCGTTTGGCTGTGCCGCTACGGCGTCTGGGCGGTGGCGCGATACGAAGACGTGCATCGCGTCCTCACCGATTGGCGGACATTTTGTTCTAGCCGCGGCATCGGTATGAGCGATTTCTCCAAGGAGAAGCCCTGGCGGACACCGAGTCTCGTCCTGGAGAAGGACCCACCCGAGCATGACCGCGCCCGCGCCGTGCTCAATCGTGCGCTGTCGGCGAGCGTCATGAAACAGCTTCGCGATTCTCTTGCGTCCGCTGCCGAGGCGCTGATCGAGAAGCTGCTGGAAGCGCGTCGTTTCGACGCCATTCCGACATTGGCCGAAGCCTATCCGCTTTCCGTCTTCCCCGACGCCGTAGGCCTGCGCAAGGAAGGGCGCGACCACTTGAGGCCCTATGCCAACGCGGCGTTCAACGCCTTTGGGCCCGACAACGAGTTGCGGCGCGATGCTCTTGCAGGCGCCGCGCCGCATGCCGCCTGGGTGAGCGAGCAATGCCGGCGCGAAAATCTTTCGCCCGACGGCATCGGCGCGAAGATCCACGAATCGGTCGATACCGGTGAGATCAGCGCAGAGGATGCGAGGCTCTTGGTGCGTTCGCTGCTGAGCGCCGGGATTGATACAACTGTCAACGCGCTGGGCGCCGCAGTTTATTGCCTGGCGCGATTCCCGACCGAAATGGCGAAGCTCAACAAAAATCCTTCTCTCGCCCGCGCCGCCTTCGAAGAGACGATCCGCTTCGAATCGCCGGCGCAGACGTTCTCGCGCACGACAACGCGGCCCGCCGAGATCGGCGGCGTGCAGCTCGACGCAGGCGAGAAAGTCCTGATGTTATTGGGCGCCGCCAATCGCGATCCGCGCAAATGGGACAGGCCCGATATTTACGACATCGAGCGTCGGACGGCGGGCCATGTCGGGTTCGGCGCTGGCATTCATGTGTGCGTCGGCCAATTGCTGGCGCGGGTTGAGGGCGAGGCGATGCTCACTGCTCTCGCCAGAAAAGTTCGCGCGATCCGTATCGACGGCGAAGTCAAACGAGCCTTTAACAATACGCTGCGCGGGCTTCAGTCTTTGCCTGTCGAGCTGGCGCCCGCGTAGCCAGGAATTCTCCGGACAACGACACATGAATAGCCACGGCGAATTGGTTTCCCGCTATTATGTCCGCGAGCCTCGGGTCGACGGCTTTTTCGACGCGTACAGCTGCAGCGTTCAATATGTGGTCGCTGATCGTGACACGGGACGTTGCGCGATTATTGATCCGGTACTCAACTACGACGAAAAGTCTGCGGCAACGGCGACGTCGTCGGCCGACGCGCTGCTCGCCTTCGTGCGCGAACGGAAGCTCACAGTCGAGTGGATTCTCGATACCCATCCCCATGCGGATCACTTTTCGGCGACCGCTTATCTCAAGGAGAAGACGGGCGCGAGGACTGTGATCGGAGAGCGCGTCACAGACGTGCAGCGGCTTTGGAAGGATATCTATAATCTGCCGCCAAGTTTCAGGACCGACGGTTCACAATGGGACCGGCTGTTCGCCGACGGCGATGTCTTCCACATCGGCGATCTCGAGGCGCGCGTGCTGTTCTCTCCCGGTCACACCCCGGCGTCGGTTACCTACGTGGTCGGCAATGCCGCCTTCATACATGATACGCTTTTCATGCCCGATTTCGGCAGGGCGCGTTGCGATTTTCCGGGAGGCGATGCACATGCGCTCTGGCGCACGATCGAACGCATCCTGGCCCTGCCTGATCACACCCGCCTTTTCACGGGCCACGACTACATGCCCAACGGTCGCCCACCCGCCTGGGAAAGCACCGTAGCTCACCAGCGTGCCCGGAACATTCACCTTGCCCAGGCGCATGGCGAGGCAGAGTTCGTTGCCCTTCGCCGCGCACGCGACGCAAGTTTGCCGATGCCAAAGCTCATTCTGCACGCTCTGCAGGTCAATATCGCAGCAGGACGCCTGCCTCCCGCCGAAGACAACGACGGACACTTTTTGAAGATACCGCTCAACGCGCTTGCGACCTTTCGCGAATGAGGGCCGTCTCGCCACCGAACAAGGCGCCGTAGCGCAGTTCGCGGATGAACAGCGGTGTCGATTAGCCACCAGGTCGCGGCGCTGCGTTCTCCAAAATGAATCTCGCTTTAACAACAGGAGGTCGAAACATGACGTTACAGATTGGTGCTGTCGCTCCGGACTTCGTAGCCGAGACCACCGAAGGGAAAATCAAATTCCATGACTGGATCGGCAATAGCTGGGCACTGCTGTTCTCGCATCCCAAGGATTTCACCCCGGTTTGCACCACCGAGCTCGGTGCACTCGCCAGGCTGAAACCGGAATTCGACAAGCGCGGCGTCAAGCTGATGGGTCTTTCGGTCGATCCGGTCGACAAGCACGCCAAGTGGTCGGAAGACATCCGCGAGACGCAAGGCGCCGCGCCGAACTATCCCATGATCGGCGACACCGATTTCCATGTCTCGAAGCTCTACGACATGCTCCCCGCCTCTACGTCGGGCAATGTCGCGGCCCGGACGGCCGCCGACAACCAGACCGTCCGGAACGTCTTCATCATCGGACCCGACAAAAAGATCAAGCTGGTGCTGGTCTATCCGATGACGACGGGGCGCAGCTTCGTAGAGATATTGCGCGTCATCGATTCCCTGCAGATGACGGCCAAGCATCGCGTCGCGACGCCTGCCGATTGGAACCAGGGTGACGACGTCATCATCGCGGGCTCCGTCAGCGATGGCGAGGCCAAAACGATCTATCCGAGCGGTTGGAAGGCGCCGAGGCCGTACCTTCGTATCGTGCCGCAGCCGAAGTGACGTTTTAGACTGGCGTCGCTGCGAAGCGATGCCAGTCCGCGCGAGGGCGCGGACGCAAAGTCAAACGCGGGCGCAGGAAGGTACGGAATACAAACTTGATATCAAACCCGGGGGCAGCGATTTTCGTCGAGAGCCGTGATCGCCAGGAAAGCCTCAATCAGTTTCCAGCCGGTAGCTCGCGATCAGGGCCCTCGGAGAGAACCCTGAGTTCTGTCTTTGACACGCCACAGGAGTCATAAAATTGAATACGGAAAAAAAGACGTTCGTTCTCGTTCACGGGGCCTGGCACGGTGGCTGGTGCTACCGTCAAACCGCGGCCGCATTGCGCAAGATGGGGCACGAGGTTTTCACACCGACCCACACGGGCGTCGGCGAACGTGCTCATAAGGCGGATGAAAACATCACCCTCGAAACCCACATTCGCGACGTCGCAGGCTGCATCGAGGCCGAGGAAATCAGCGACGTCATCCTCGTCGGCCATTCTTATGGCGGCATGGTGATCACCGGGTTAGCCGACCGGATGGCCGATCGCATCAAGGCGCTTGTCTATCTTGATGCCTTTGTACCGGACGACGGAGACTCTTTGTTGGCGCTGCTGCACAAAGCGCTCGAACCGCCGGTGGCCGAGCAGTTCATCGGCGCCTTTCGCGACGCGGGCCTGGAAAACAACAGCGGGATGACGCATCCGCTCACGGCGGAAATCCTCCACGTCTCGCCTGCAAATCGCGAATGGGTGAGCCGGCGCTGCGTCCCGCAGGCGCTTGCCACGTTCGAGATGCCGGTCTTGCTGTCGGGTGAGATCGAGAACGTGAAACGCCGCATCTACATCCTGGCCGATGGCTGGGACCCCAGTCCGTTCCGGTATTTCGCCAACAAATTTACCGGAGCCCCAGGATGGGATGTCGTCAAACTGACCTGCGGGCATGACGTCATGGTGGATCTGCCGAACGAACTGGCCGAAACCCTCGCGCAAATAGCGTCGGATCTGTAACCCGAGTACGGGGGCAACGGAGTGATTGACAGTATGAGCAATTACAGAAAGATACAGGCCGAAGACTGCCCGTGCCGGGAGGGCATGTTTCCGCGCGGTAAGGTCAGCCGGCGCGGTCTGCTGTTCGCGGTTGGCTCGACCGTTGGGGTATCGTCTGCAAGCCTTGTAAGGCCAGCTCTAGCCGCGGCGCTATCTGCGCCTCCCGGCTCCATCCATTACGACGTTGCTGCTGACCCAACGAAGGAGCAAGGCCGGCCGACATTTGAAGATGGCGGTTATGGCTCGCGCTCGCAGTTCGAGACGGCCGTGCGTCTCCTCGCGCCGAACCCCAACCCCAACACTACTTTTACCCCGCTTGCAGACCTCTTGGGTAACATTACCCCATCCGGCCTGCATTTTGAGCGCCACCACGCCGGCATTCCCGTTATCGATCCCGCGAAACATTCGCTTGTCATTCACGGCTTGGTTGGAACGCCGAAGCGCTTCACCATGGCTGACATCCGCCGGATGCCTTCTGTCACTCGCAAACATTTTATCGAGTGTTCGGGCAATACGCTATCCGGGTGGACCGGGCAAATGGAGAAAACCGTGCAGGCCTCGCATGGCCTTCTGAGCACGTCGGAATGGACAGGCGTTCTTTTTTCTGAGTTCGCCAAGCAAGTTGGACTGAAGCCGGAGGGAACCTGGGTGTTGGCCGAGGGGTCTGATGGCGCCGTAATGACCCGCTCGATCCCGATGGAGAAGATGCTGCGCGATGCGATCCTCGCCTATGGCCAGAACGGCGAAGCCATTCGCCCCGAGCAGGGCTACCCCCTGCGCCTTGTGCTGCCGGGCTACGAAGGCAACACTCACATCAAGTGGATTCAGAGCCTGCAGGTGAGCGGCGTCCCCTTCATGTCGCGCGAAGAGACGTCGAAATACACCGACCTGATGCCGGACGGCGTTGCATGGGAATTCGTTTTCGAAATGGATGCGAAATCCGTAATCACATTTCCCTCCGGGGCGATGCGGCTGCCCGGTCCAGGATTTTACGAGATCACGGGGCTCGCCTGGTCCGGACGGGGCCGGATTTCGGGTGTCGAGGTTTCAACGGACGGCGGCGCCACCTGGCAGAAAGCTGATCTCGAAGGCATTCCCGAACCCATCTGCACAATTCGCTTCAAACTACCTTGGATGTGGGACGGCAAGCCTCGTGTTCTGCTCAGCCGCTGTGCGGATGAGACCGGGTATGTTCAACCCATCCGGAAGCAACTCGTGGAGCAGCGCGGCGTAAACGCATTCTATCACTATAATGGCATCCAAGCCTGGGGCGTTGGCCCCGACGGGAGTGTTAGCAATGCCGCCGCTTAAAATCGCTCTTGCAGCAATTCTTGTTTTCGGCGCACCTGCCGGCGCAGCCATGGCGGAAACGAAAACTGCCTTCGATTTCGGCCAGCCCATCACGAGCGCCGATCTTCAACGTTACCTTTCCATACCGCCAAACGGTGCCGGCCTCCCGCCGGGACATGGCGATGCCAGCCAAGGCCGGATGGTCTACGAAGAGAAATGCGCGGCATGCCATGGAGAAAAGCTTGAGGGCATTAGTGAAACTGGCGCCCCTGCACTTATCGGAGGCCGCGGAACGCTCGTGACGGCGAAGCCTTTCAAAACTGTTGAAAGCTACTGGCCTTATGCGACGACTGTCTTCGATTACGTGAGGAGAGCGATGCCTTTCAATGCGCCCGGATCGCTCACCGGTGACGAGGTCTATGCCGCCACGGCTTATGTGCTCGCGCGCGGGAAGATCATTTCTGAGTCTCAGGTCATGGACGCCTCGTCGCTGCCGGAAGTCGAGATGCCGAACCTGCGGGGTTTTATCCTTGATCCCCGGCCCCGATAGCTAGCTAAAGCTAGCAGCCTGTCGGACTCAGCGCGCTGAGCAGGGTTGGGTAGAACCGATGGATTGATTCGGCCTTTCTTCGTGACAGGGTGGCACGCAGTTGAGCAATTTCCGTACGATTGATCGCAAGACTGGGTACCTTTTGCCTCCGTCGGTGGACGAGTGGCTTCCTGAGAGGCACTTGGCCCGCTTTGTCGTCGAGCAAAGCCTCATCCGAGCTCCGTCGCCTGGTAGCTCGGCATCGCCTGCATCCGCTCCCACCATGTGGCAAATCCACGCCAGCCTTCGGTGACCGCATAAAGCAGCCAATAAGCTTCGGTCGCCAGAACAGCGGTACGTTGGATCAACATACGCAATGCCTGCCCTCCCTAAGTTCAAGGAACGAGCCCATGAGCAAAACCCTGCCTAACCTCAGTTCTATGCTTTCGGTCAGCGCTATCTGTCTTGGCATGGCCCATCCGGCGCTGCTTTTCGCGCAAGATATGTTGCCGCGTCCCGAGCAACCTTTCAAAAGTATCCCAATGGAGAAACAGAACGTGAGCACGCTAAAAACTTACCAGATCCCGGCAATTACCTTCGTGCGGGATGGCAGCGCGCACATAGTCGACCTCACGATCCCAATTCCGAAGACAATCTCCGAAGAGGCGCAAGCGATGCTGACGGCCGCAGCAATGGCGCCGCACCCGTCACCTGAACCGACACAGACGGTCGCGGACGTGCGTGCGGCGCACGCTGAAATGCAGGCTCGGCTAACCGAACAACTCTTGCGGATGTATCCGGTCACAGTGGAGAAAAAATCGCTTGGCGGCGTACCCGTCACACTCGTCACGCCCACAAACGCAAGGGCTGACCTGGAGGACCGGCTGCTAATCAATCTGCACGGAGGCGCTTTTTTTCTTGGCCAGGGCTCGATCCGGGAAGCTATCCCAATTGCAGCGCGAACCGGCATCAAGGTGTTGGCTGTCGACTACCGGCTCGCGCCTGAGGCACCGTTCCCTGCTGCGGTCGACGACACCATTGCAGTATACCGTGAGCTTCTGAAGGACTACAGACCGCAGCACCTCGCGCTGTATGGTTCATCGGCAGGAGCCATACTCTCGGCGCAGGCCTTGGTAAGGGCCCGCCAGCTAGGCCTGCCGCTGCCGGCAGCACTGGGATTCTTCTCTGGTACCGTTGATTTTGCGCATCCCGGCGACAGCGAAGCTTTCTTCAGCGACGAAGGGCTGGCGCCCATGGTCACACCGGTTGCTGTAGTGGCGCATGCATACCTAGGCAGTCACAGCCTCATCGATCCCATCCTATCTCCGGCCTACGCCGACGTTAAGGGATTTCCTCCGGTGCTGCTGATGGGTGGTTCGCGGGACATGTTCCTTAGCGGTACGTCTAACTTTCACCGGCAGTTGCTGCGCGCGGGAGTGCACGCCGAGCTGGTCGTTTTCGACGCTATGCCTCACGTGCATTGGCAGAACCCGAATCTACCCGAATCCAACGAAGCGCTGGATATTCAGGCTGGTTTTCTTGCCGAGAAAGTCAAGGGCCATTCGTAGAACGGTCACAATGGTTGTACCGCAGTGCACGATGCATCCGCTGTCCTGTTTTGACCTGAGGGTCGTTCGGTGACCGGCGCTAACCGATCGAAAATCCTGAACTCTCGCTGCAATCCATCATTGGGCACCTTGCAGAGCCTGATGAAGAACCCCATGCGGCATCATCGGGCGAACCCGATCGCAGAGAATCGTAGTCCGGCGCAGGAAATCGTAGAATAGAGCGGGTGAAGCGCGCCGATGGAAACTTTTCTCTCAATTTTTCCTCGTAAGATCAGCTTGTTAATTCCAATCGCCTATTTTTCCGTTGGACGTTTTGTTGGACGTTTCATTGGACATTCGTTCGCCGCTCGGCTTTGGCTCGTGTCCCACTCAAAGCTCGGTTTCTGCCCCTACGGCAATCCATGAAGTATTGGTGGCAACGCCTGTATCAGCAACACGGCGCTTCCGCCCAACGCGCTGGCTCCCACGACGAGCAGGGAAAGGACGCGCTTGCGAAGCATATCGTTGCTGGCGACGTCATTTGAATTTGGCATCTGTGTGCACCCACTTTTTTCGTGCGACGAAGAAGTCATAGACTGAGTCGCGGGGGCGCCGGGCGGCGAAAATTTGTCGGAAAATTAACTCATGATTCACCGACTCGAGCACCCTGCCCGATTGGTATCGGCGTTGGTTTGGACGGAGTGAGGTTCGCTCCTGCTTCACCCCGTAGCCCAGCTTTCTTATCGCCGAACCGCTTTTGTCGCGGCTCGGAAAACACTTGATGCACACGGGGAAAAGGCCATGCAAATCAAAGCGAGACATGGCGGAACTTGGGAAACGCAAGGGACTTAAAATTCGCTGCGCCTGCTGAGAACAAAGCGGTTTTTTGAAAAACGCCCGCCAAGTTTCTCGCCGAACCTGCCCGAACAACGCGTGATTTGCAAAACGCT
>WNFP01002205.1_pt1 | contig 17365 bp, 14 predicted proteins | sample 5400201 | NCBI WGS metagenome assembly WNFP01 (sample SAMN13153355, study PRJNA577476) | soil metagenome | isolation source: 115 cm saprolite under Madrone tree | place: USA:California | collected 2016-06-14 | reverse complement strand
TATCCTGGACGGCAAGGCCGATAAGCGCCAGGTCGCCATTCGCCAACTCGACGCCACGGGTGGAGGGGTGACCAATACCTGGGTCCTGGAAGGTGCCCTGCCGCTGGGCGGGCCCGGCCTTCGATGATGCCGGCGCCACTGAGGTGGCCATGGAAGAGAAATCGCACTCGCCTTCGACCGGCTTACCTGGCGCCGAGGCGCAACCACTCTCCCCATCGTGACGGGCTCAGGCCGCGGTCAAGTCGACCCGGGCCGATTTCAACGCACTTCGTCCACGTCGCGATACCATTTCACTCGCTCGCCCACTTTGGCCCGCATCCGCCAGGAGAGGGGTTTGGGCTCCGCCGCCAAGCGCCCATTGAGCGCCTCGATCTGCGCGGTCAGGCGCTGGCGCTGCGAGGAATCCAGCGCCTCATCGGTGTCCGCCAGTCGCGCCAGCTTTTCGAGGTTCCTGGTCGTCGTTCGCCACAGCCCCCAATCCTCGGCGCAAAGACGGGCAATCCGGCCAAGATTCAAAGTTCCTTCGTCGCTGTCGCCCCAGGGGTGCTCCAGCAGCAGCACCATGAGATCGATCAGGTCTTTCTCGTTGATCTTGACGATCTGCAGTTTGCCCAGCGCCAGCTCGGCGAGCGGCAATGTGGGCTGGTCCAACTCCAGCCGGCCGGCGAGCGAGATGACGTGACAGAAGTCGAGCTTGTCGTAGAAGACGTCCAGATGGAGCCGGCTGCCGGGGTGCTCGAAGATGGCGCGACTGCCTTCACTGACGACCGCGACCTCCCGATCTTCGACATAACCGAGCCCGGTCAGCAACTGCTGCACCGGTTTCGCCTCGCGCTTGTAGGCGACGAAGTCGATGTCGCGAAAGCCACGGTCGCGCCGCGCCATGGCGCCAAACTGCGGGCAGCGAATCTGCACCGCCACGGAGCCTGTCAGGCGCAGGCTTGTCGTGGGCGTGGCCACGCCCAGAATGCGGCGCGCCTCCGCGATCAGCAATTCGGCGCTGTCGGTACCGGAGGAAGGGCCGGGATTGGCATTCATCGCAGGTGTCGCATGTGCTGCTGTCGGGAGAGGCGCCCACTATTCCATATCGGCCGGCTCACCAGCAATCGTGACGCTGCAAAGCGAGGCGCGCCCGGACGGACCTCGCCCGGGCGCGCGCATTGCCGGCGTTCGGATGCCGCCTATTCGGGCGGAATCTCCTTGAAGGCATAGGTGACGTCGATGCCACGTGACTTTTGCACCGTCTTGGTGAGCACGTACCAGACGAGGGAAACGACGAGCACGCCGATCACCACCTCCTGAGCCAAGGGCGTGTTCAAGCCGAAGGCATTAGAGAAGATGAACATCAGCACCATACCGCCGCCGACGATGGCCCCGATCACGCCCAGGATGGTGACGAGCGGGATGCCGCCCAGCTTGTACTGGGCCCCCGGAGAAGCCTCGTAGAGCGCCTTCGCACGATAGGGCAGGAGCGCACCGGCGAGCGAGGTAACAACGAAGACATAGCCGCAGGCGAAGGTGACGCCGAGGGTCAGCGCCAGCCATCGGGACCACAGATTGTAGACCAGGATGACTGGGATACTGGCCAAGAAGTAGACGACATGGGCGTTGACCGGCGTGTGGAGGCGTTCCGACACCCGGCTGACCCATTCCGGCAGCAGACGATCCAGCGACATGGCGACCATGACGCGCGTCATGCCGATGTAGCAGTTGTTGACGATCTGGAACGAGTTGAGGATATAGCCGGCCGCGATGATGAGCACGATGAGCGGATGACCCGCGATCGCCATGGCCACGATATTGGGCCAGAGGAAGACGCCGTTGAATGTGCCTTCCGCGAGACCCGACCAGTAACCCGCCCCGGCGACATAGAGAAAGTCCGTGCCGATGGCATGTTCGAACGCCGCCGCGAGGATGGCGAGGAGGATGCCTGTCACCACCAGCGAGCCTATGATGATGATCATCTGGCTCCTGAAGGAGCGGGCGTTCTTGATCTCGCCATTCTGCTGGGCGCTGTAAGAGGCCCATTGCAGGGAGGTCCAGGCGATTGGTGCGACCAGCAATGTGGCCATCAGGCTGAAGGGTGGGTTCAGATCGATGCTCTTGGCTTTGGCTGCGGCTAGGGCCGTCTCGTAGAAATGCGGCTGGCCGCCGGAGGCGACGACGAAGGTGTTCATCTTTTCGGCGAAGGTCTGCGGCGTTGTTCCGAACAGCACCACCAGCATGACGGCAAACGCCAGCAACGTCGCGATCCACATGACATGCTGGAAGCGGACATAGTTCTTGAAGCCGCTGACCAGCAGGACCAGCGCGATGAAGGCGTTGGCAATGCTGGTCAGGACGATGCCCGTGGGCGTGGTAAACCAGAGGCCAAGGCTGGTCATCGCCGGACTGCCCATGGTGGCGCCAAGCCCGAGGAACAGCGGCGTGAATCCGAGGTAGGCGAGCAGCCAGCCCGACAGCGCCACCCACTGCAGGATCCAGATGACGAAGCCGGACATGACGATAGTGAAGCCGATGCCGCCGCCGAAGACCCGGCTCTGGAAGACATAGTCGCCACCGGACCGCGGCAATGCGGTGGACAGCCAGACATAGGCAAGTGCGATTGGAATCTCCAGGATCATGGCCAGGATGATTCCCCAGACCAGGTGCCCGCCCGGCAGCGCCCCGGGCGCCCACAAATAGGTCCAGGGGAAGATCAGTCCCATGGTCAGGATGTTGTAGGCGAAGGCTGAATAGGGCGACATCACCCGGACCAGGCCGGACGCCCGTCGGGTGAAGACTTCCGGTTTTGCGGTCGCGGTGGCCATCGAAAATCCTCCTCCCTCTATGACCGCTCCCGGGACGATCCCGGCAAGCGCGATTGAACATGTCCTGACGGGCGGCGGCGATTCAACCAGCCGTCAATTGGTAGTGCTTCACCTGATCCTTGGTCAGCGTCAGCAGGCAGCCACGCAAGATTCCTTCGCCGTACTCGCTGCCTGGATTGACCGACACGGTCCGGCCGATTTTCACTACGCCGCCGGATTCGTGGATATGTCCGTGTAGGCTCAGCATCGGTTGATGAGTCTCAATCGCCCGGCGCACCGAAGCGCTACCGGCGCCGTAAAGCACGATCTGGCCGCCCTTGACGATCTGGCTCGGCGGATCGGTATTCCAGTCGAGCTCCGGGCAGGTGTCGAGCGAGGAATCGACTGGCGGAACGTGGAAATTGAAAATGCAATGGGCATAGTCGTTCACCTGGCACGTCATGCTGTCGATCACGGCGCCGAGCCGATCTTCCGGCAGTTCGCGCGGCGTCTTCCACGGTGTCTGGTTGCTGTAGCCGACGCTGATCATCTTGTGATGCTCGTCGATCTCGACCTGCTTCTCCTCGCAATAGACAACCGATTCGCCCGAATGCCTCTTCAGTGTTTCCAAGACCTGGGGATCGTCATCGTTGCCGCCGATCACGTAGCACTTCGTGCCGGTGCCGGAGAGCCGGGCTTCGGCGAGGTCCAGCCAGGATTCGAGGCGCGTGCGGGCGAGTTCGTGGAATAGCCGCTCGACGGCGGCGGGATCGCCCTTCAAGGCGCGATATTCGTCCTCGTCCATGATCTTGCTGTAGTAGCCGAGCGTGCCCAGCCGATCCTGCAGGTTCTTTAGGTCGGCTTCGTGCTTGAGGTGCTCGGTCTTGCCCATGAGATGGGCGCGATAACCGCCTTGGCCCTCGCGAATGATGGGAATGGCGAGCTTGCCGACGATGTCGCCGCCCATGATCAGCACGTCGGCGCCGTAATGCTTGGCCGAGTTCACGAATTTCCGGAAGGTACGCTCCGAGCCATGGAAGTCGGAGCCGAAGAACAGCTTTGTCGCCTTGTCCTTGCCGCTGCTCGCCTTCCAACCGAAGAACGACATCTGCCCTGCAATCGGTCATCACCGGACCGAGCTGCCAACGGACAATCGCGGTACAAAAGGGCCGGCAACGCTGCGGCCCCCCGGATCGCGTTGCTATGGCCTAATATTCTATGCCTGGGGAAATATGACATGAAGGTTTCCCCACGGCAACCAAGACCGGCCGCCGGCTGCAACGCGCGGCGCCCCTTGGTAAGGCTCAGGAAGCCGTCAAGCCGAACCGTTCGCGTACCCTGGCGCTCCAGGCGCTGATCAGGCGATCAGCGACGATCCCGATGAAGGCGACCGCCAGGCCGGCGACAATGCCGCGCCCGGGATCGGCCTTGGCGAGCGCCACGAAGACCTCCTGACCCAGATCGCGGGTCCCGATCATGGCGGCGATGATATCCATGGAAAGGGCCAGCATGATCACCTGGTTCAGGCCCAGCATGATCTCGGGCAAGGCCAGCGGAAGTTGGACGCGCCAGAGAATCTGCCGGCGCGTGCAGCCCGAGACCTTGGCGGCTTCGATCAGCCCGGGATTGACCTTGCGGATGCCGTGGTCGGTGTAGCGGATGGCCGGCGTCAGCGAATAGAGGACGATGCCGATCATGGCGGCGACATCGCCGACGCGAAACAGCATGACCGCCGGAATCAGATATACGAAGGCGGGGATGGTTTGCAGCGTATCGATGACCACGCTGATCACCCGCTCGGCGGTGTCGTTGCGCGAGGCATAGACGCCGATGGGCATGCCGATGAGGCAGGCAATGGCCGTGGAGACGCCGCAGAGATAGACCGTGATCATGGTCTTTTCCCACAAGCCGACGACGGCGATCAGAAGGGTGAGTGCCAGCACCAGCAGGCCGAGCCGCAGGCCCCCCAGGCGCAAGCCCGCGGCGAACAGCAGCAGGACGACGGAAATCCAGGGCAGCGAAAGAAGGAAGGCCTTGAGCGGGTTCAGCAAGTTGAGCAGCAGCCAGACGCGCAGGGCTTCGATGTAATCGAAGTAATTGATGGTGATCCATTTGATCGAGGCATCCCAGATCGGCGCGGTGGTGATCGTTGCCGAATCCGGCAGCCGGCTCACCGCCGGAACGGCCATGCCAAGCGCCGTGCTGGCCAGCAGAATGGCAATCGCCAACACAAAATAGGGATGGCGTTGCAGAAAGGGACGACCGGCAACGTAAAGGGCGGGTTTCCATGTCGCCATGGCTTGGCTTAGCCGATCGAGCACGATGGCGAGGAGTACGATGGCGATGCCCGCCTCGAACGCAGTGCCCACCTTCAGCGAGCGCAGCGCCAATAGAACGTCATAGCCGAGGCCGCCGGCCCCGATCATGGAAGCGATGATCACCATATTGAGGGTCATCATCACCACCTGGTTGACCCCCACCATCAGCAGGGGCCGGGCCGAGGGAACCAGGATCCGCCAGAGATGCTGGCGGCGCGTGCAGCCCACCATGCGGCCGAACTCCTGAATCTCCGCCGGAACCTGCTGAAGGGCCAGCACGGTGGCCCGTACCATGGGCGGCACGGCGAAGGCCAAGGTGGCGAGAAGGGCCGAGGAGGGGTTGTTGCCGAACAGCATGAGCATGGGCACGAGATAGGCGAATTGCGGCGTCGCCTGGCCGATATCGAGGAGAGGCAGAATGAGCCAGCGGTTCACCGCCGGCTGGCGATAACCCCAGATGCCGATGGCCAGGCCGATGAGGACGCCCAGCGGGAGCGCGATCAGAACCAGCGCGAGCGTCAGCATGGCGCTGTCCCATTGCCCGAAGACGGCGAGGTAGAGGAAGCAGAATCCGGTGCCCAGCGCCAAACGCCGGCCGCCATAGACATATCCCGTGATGGCCACCGTCGCCGTGACGCCGACCCAGGAGAGAGGCGGAATATGCAGGCCGCCGGTGCGCGGGCCGATCTCAAATCCCTTGCGCAGCAGGCCAAAGGCGAGATTGAGCGGCAGTTGGATGAGCCCGCTGATGGCCCTCGTGAGGCTGAAGAAGACGGCGATCACCCATTGCATGAAGGCGCCGATCCAATCGGCGATGGGAATCCGCCATTCGTTGGGATATGTGGCGGCCCAGGGCATGGAATCGCGGAAGAGGTAGAGCAGGATCGCGACTGCCGCCGGCAGGATCCAAACGAGATGGATCAGTGGCGGCCGGCGGGCCGAAATTTCGCCGGAGGCGACGGCCATTATTTGGCCTGGCGACCGGCCAGCAGGTCGATCACCTTTTCCCGCTCGATGCGCCCGATGACCGCGCCGGAATCGTCCACCACGGCAAAGGGCTTCTCGGCGCCCACGATATCGGCGGCGAAGCTCGCCACCCGCGCATGGGCAGCGACGCTGCCGGCATACGCCATTCCCGGACGCTGCTCGCTCATGATGGTGCGGGCGGAAACCACCTTGGCCCGCTGCACGTCGCGGGTGAATTCCGCGACATATGTCGTGGCCGGACTGATGACGAGATCCTCCGGGGCGCCGACCTGGATGATCTCGCCGTCCTTCATGATGGCGACGCGGTCGGCAAGGCGGATGGCCTCGTCGAAATCATGGGTGATGAACACTATGGTCTTGCGGAGCACCGCCTGAAGCCGGGTGAATTCATCCTGCATCTCGCGCCGGATCAGCGGATCGAGGGCGGAGAAGGGTTCATCCAGGAACCAGATCTCCGGCTCAACTGCCAGGCTGCGGGCGATGCCCACGCGCTGTTGCTGGCCGCCGGAGAGTTGGCGCGGGAAATGGAACTCGCGGCCCTTGAGGCCCACCAATTCGATGATCTCGCGCGCCCGGCGTTCCCGGGTTGCCCGGTCGATGCCCTGGACCGTGAGGGGGAACGTCACATTGTCGAGCACCGTCAGATGGGGCAGCAGCGCGAAATGCTGGAAGACCATACCCATCTTGTGGCGCCGGATTTCGATGAGCTCGCGCTCGGATTTCTTGAGCAGATCCTCGCCCTGGAAGATGATCTCGCCCAGGGAGGGTTCGACCAACCGCGAGAGGCAGCGCACCAACGTCGATTTGCCCGAGCCTGACAGGCCCATGATCACGAAGATCTCGCCCTGATGAACGTCCAACGAGACCGCGCGCACGGCGCGGATGAGATCGGCACGGAGAAGGTCTTCCTCCGTGGGATCGGGATGCTGTTTCAGAAAGGCCTCGGCGCCGTGGCCGAACAGCTTCCACACGCTGCGGCAACTCAAGGTGACGGCGCGTTGGGGCATCGGCGGGGCCACCGGGAAAAGCGGGTTCGCCGCCGGCGGAACCGTCGCCCTCGAATTTGTCGAGTCAGCCGTTTTCATGCTTCGCCGCGGAGCTTGCCGGTCCCTGATGGTAGAGGCACGGTCGGCGGGCGCCATGGGCACCCGCCGGCCGTTCGCCTGTGGAGGGTCGGCCCGTCACCCGGCGCCGACCCGTCGTTCATCAGTTGGACGGCGGATTGGCCCAGGCACGCCACTTCGCTTCGTTGGCGTTGATCCAGGCGTCGGCCACGTCTTCCATTTTCTTGTTGTCGAGGTCGACCTGACCGGCGAGAAGACCCAACTCCTTCGTGTCCATGGTGAAGTTCTTGGCCACGTTCCAGGCGACGGGCCATTTGGCCTTCATGCCGCCCCAGCTGTATTTCCAGATTTCGCCATGAGGCTTGCCGCAGTTGTATTTCTTTTCGTCGTAGCAGGCCGGCGTGAAGTCCGGGAAATTCACCCATTCCCCCTCGTACTTCGCCGGCGCCCAATGCGGCGAATAGATCCACAGCATGATGGGTGCCTTGCGCTCATAGGCCGACGCCAGTTCGGCAAACATCGCCGCATCGGTTCCGGCATGAACGACCTCGAAGGGCAGCTTCAGGGCCGCGATACGCTCTTCGTCGTATCCGCCCCAGGTGACCGGCCCGCCGAGGTAACGGCCCTTGGGCGCCGTATCCGCCGTCGAGAAGGCTGCGGCGCATTTCGGATCGAGAAGGGCATGCCAATCGGGCAAGGTCGGGCATTTCTCCTTCATATAGATGGGATACCACCAGTCTTCCTTGGCCTTGGGCCCAAGCTTGCCCAGGCGCTCGGTCTTGCCCGTGGCGTCGGAGGCCTTCATGGCATCGCCTGCGGTCGTATCCCACTCCTCGGTGATCACGTCGATATCGCCGGTGGTGAGGCCGGTCGTCAGGCTCGAGAGATAATCGGCGGTTACGTAATCGACGTTGTAGCCAAGGCGATGCAGGATGCCGCCCAGGATTTTGGCGTTGACGTTGACGCTCGTCCAATCGAACAGCGCGATCTTGATCGGATCCTGGGATTCCGGCACCTCGGCGTTGCCGGTCCGAGGCAGGCCGACGGCGGTCACGAGACCGAAGGCAACCGTTCCCGCGATCGACAGGGCACGCAGTGTTTTTCTCATATGCTCCTCCCTGATTGAATTCTTCTAATTGTTGACGAAGCGGCAAGGCATTGCGTCATCCGCAACGCCGCGGATCACGATGCTGTCATAGTGTCCATGAGCGCGCCAGCGTCGAAATCGCCAAGAGGGCGGCGAGAGTCCAATTCAAGACCATTGGGGGCGGTGCTGGCGCTCTTGCGTCTTGATGGTGCAATTGGGGCATCGAATTCAGCGGCCGGCCGCCACGGCTGCCAGGTGGCGCGCGAAATCCCGCGTGCCCATCAAGGCCTTGCAGCGCTCGAAGCGGCGGATGGCATAGGCCCAGAAATCGTCAACCGGGTTCTTGTTGGCGAATTGGATCAGGCCCCAAAGGGTCCAAAGTAGATCGCACATGGCCTTGTAGATCACCATGCGGCCCTGAAGGGCGGGTGTCGGCGGGCCCTCGCAATAGGCTTCCATCATCTCGCGATCCTGGGCTTCGGTGAATCCCGCCTCCACCGACATGTCGCCCAGATCCCAGAGTGGGTCGTTCATGCCGGAATATTCCCAATCCACCACCCACATGCGCTTGCCGTCATCGAGGAAATTCTCCGACAGCGGATCGCAGTGGCACGGCGCAAGCGCCGCCGGATGCGCGTCGAGGGATCGGCGCACCGACTCGGCTTCGCGCACCACCTCGTGATAGCCATCGGGAAGAAGCGCGCCCAGCTTGGCCAGCACGCGCAGATAGTCGTCGATCATGTTGAAGAGCTCGAAACGGAACTCGAATTTTCGTCCCGAGCGGTGAACCTGGCGCAATGCCATGGCCGCGCGCGCCGGTGCCCCGCTGCGCTGGTGAAACAGTTCCGGCGTCATGGAGATGCAGCCGTCCAGAAAGCGGCAAAGCATCAAGCCGTCGCCCTCGTCGAAGAACAGGACTTCGGCGTTGACGCCGGTCTCGGCCGCGACTCGCGCGTTATGGGCCTCGACCTTGCGGTTGATGTAGTCGCCCGTCTTGTCGCCGGGAATGCGCAGCACGTAGCGGTCTAATCCTATGCTGATCTTGTAATTGCGATTGGTGAGCCCGCCCAGCCGGTCGGCCGCGATCTTCTTCGCCGGTTCCTTCGCCAGCAACGGGATGCGCTTAAGCGCCTCGAAGACTTCCGGTTCCGGTCTTGCCATCCTCAACTCTCCATGCATCTCGCCGTCATGATCAAACCCCCCCACCTAACCCGCCCCCACAAGGGGGGCGGGGAATAAGAGAATGCCTTGCTTTTAAACTTCCCCCCGCCCCTTGATGGGCTGGGGAATAAGAGATTGCCTCGCTTTTAAACTTCCCCCGCCCCCTTGATGGGGGCGGGATGGGGTGGGGGTGAAATTCGAGACCCTCTCTCACGCCTTCAACCGCAACATTTCCGGATCATACAGCGCCCCGTCGTGGCGCAGCGCCGGCGCGGTTTCACCGAAGGCCTCCACGGTGAAGTCGCGCTCATGAGCGATCTCCACGGGCAGATAGCCATAGACGATGGGCTTGCCGATGGTATGGCCGAAATTGGCGCTGGTGGTGACCGAGACCACCTTGTCGCGGTGGAGGATCGCCTCGCCCCCGAAGACGGTGAGCGGGCGCTCGAGGGTGAAGGTGCAGAGCTTGCGCTTGGGCCCCTCGGCCCTGATGCGGGCGAGGGCCCCGCGGCCGATGAAATCCTTCTTCTTCAGCGATACGCGAAAGCCGAGGCCGGCTTCATAGGGGTTGTAGTCGGGAGTGATGTCCGAACTCCAATAGACATAGCCTTTTTCCAGCCGCAGCGTGTCGATGGCGCGATAGCCCACATCGGCGATTGTGAGGTTTTGGCCGGCCTCCCACAACGTCTCATAGACGTGACAGGCATACTCGGTCGGCAAATGAAGCTCCCAGCCCAGCTCGCCCACATAACCGATCCGCGCCGCCAGCGCGGGCGCGGCGCCGATGGTGATCTGCTGGGCCGTGGCGAAGGGGAAGGCCCGGTTGCTCACGTCCTCCTCGCTCGCCCGTTCCAGAACCTGGCGCGCCAGGGGGCCGCAAAGATTGATCACGGCACGAGCCGAGGTGACGTCGCGAAGCTCGACCGAACCGTCCGCCGGCATATGGCTCTCGATCCAATGGCGATCGTGAACGGCAAAGCCGCTGCCGGTGACGATGTAGAATCGGTCGGGGGCGAGCCGCGTGATCGTAAGATCGGCCTCGATCCCCCCGCGCTCGTTGCAGAGCTGGGTATAGATGACGCTGCCGATCGGCTTGTCCATTTCGGATGCTGCCAGATGCTGGATGGCGGCCAGCGCGCCCTTGCCGCTGAGCTCGAATTTGCTGAACGAGGACTGGTCGATGAGAGCGACCCGCTCGCGCACCGCGCGATGTTCGGCTGCGACGGGCTCGAACCAGTTAGGCCGGCGATACGAGGGCCGGTCCTGGCGTTCCGTGCCCTCGGGGGCGAACCAGTTGGGCCGCTCCCATCCTGCCTTGGAGCCGAAGACGGCACCCTTTTCCTTGAGGGGAAAATAAAGCGGGCTGCGCCGGATGCCCCGCGCGCTTTCATGCTCCAGGCCCGGATAAGCGATCTTGTAGTGACGGCCATAGAGCTCGACGGCGCGCGGATACATGAAATGGCGCGTGTTGTGATGGAAGGCGAAGCGACGCACGTCCAACGGCCAGAGATCGAGACTGGGTGCCCCCTCCACGATCCATTCGGCCATCATGCGTCCGGCCCCGCCGCCGGCAGCGATGCCGTAGAGAAACCCGGCGGCGACATAGCAATTATCGAGCTCCGGGGATCTGCCCATGATGAAATCGCTGTCGGCCGAATAGGGAATGGGCCCGTTGATCAATTGACGCACGCCCACCTTCTCCAGGATCGGCGTGCGCTTGGCCGCCAAGGTGGCGAGCTGTTCGAAGCGGTCGAAATTTCCCGGCAAAAGTTCCTGGGCGAAGCTGCGGGGAATGCCGCGATCGCCGAAGGGCTCGGTATCGGGCTCATAGCCGCCCACGGCGATGCCCCGCACCTCGGGCTTGTAATAGACCAGCAGATCGGGATCGCGCAGGGTGGGCATGTTCTTGGGCATGTCGGGGATGGGATCGGTCACCAGGTATTGATGCTCCAGGGCCAGCGCCGGCACCCGGGCGCCCATCATCTGCCCGATCTCGCGCCCCCACATCCCGGCGGCATTGACCAGGATCTCGCAATCATACTCGCCCTGCTCGGTGACGACCCGCCGGGCGCGCCGGCCCGCCACGTCGATACCCGTCACCCGGACGCCCTCGACGATCTTGGCGCCTTTCATTCTGGCCCCCTTGGCGAGCGCCTGGGCGACGCTGGCCGGGTCGATATAGCCATCGCTGGGCAGGAAGGCGGCCGCGATGACATCGGTGGCGGTCATCAGCGGGAACAGGGCTTGGGCTTCCTTGGGCGTAATGATGTGCATCTCCAGGCCGAAGCTTTTGGCCATGGTGGCGGCGCGCTTGATTTCCAGCAGGCGCTCGGGCGAGCAGGCCAGCCGCAGGCTGCCGACCTTCTTCCAGTCCAGCGCCTGGCCGGTCTCCTGTTCCAGGCGATCGTAAAGCTCGACGCTGCGCTGGAGCATCCGCGTCACGTTGCGTGAAGACCGCAATTGTCCGACCAGGCCCGCGGCATGCCAGGTGGCGCCATGGGTGACACCGCTCTTTTCCAGGATGACCACGTCCTTCCTGCCCATCCGGGTCAGGTGATAGGCGATGCTGCAGCCGATGATGCCGCCGCCGATGATGACGATCTCGGCCTGGGTCCGGGTGCTCATGGGAGTGTCCTTGTCTTGGGCGGTGGCTTTCGTCCTGGGGGATTATCGCGTTGCCGGGCAGTCCGACTCAACCACTCGCTTCGCCGTTGCCGCCTTGGCAGATGGCTTCCGGTCGGCTAAACCTCAGCCGCCATGACCGATGCCGAATCCCTCGCCCAAATCCGCACCGCCCTCCTCGACGGGCGGGCCGATATCGCCTTCGCCTCCGGAATCGACACCCATCTCGACTTTCCCGGCAACAGCGAATCCGACAAGTACCAATTCATCCTCCTGGGCTTCGTCCTGATCGGGCTCGCCTATTGGAAGGGAACCTGGACGGCGGTGGGCGGCGCCGTCGTTCTCCTGCTGGCCATCTATTGGCTCTTCTGGCGCAATGTCATTCGTCGCCGGATGCGACAGCGCTTCATCAACAAGGCCATGGTCGACATGAAGCTCTGGCGCAAATCCTGGACCTTCACCGGAGTCAAGCTGAGGGCCGGGGCCAATGAATGCCTGTCGCCCAAGGGCGACTGGCGCGCCTTCGCCATGGCGCTGGCCCCCAAGGCGAACCTCAGCGCGCCGCCGATGGATGAAGCATCGGCCGGTAGCCTGCCCTGAATACCGCCACGCTGGGCCGCGGCGTCAGCACTTCCACATCCATGGGAGTCTGCCTTCGGTCCAAATCGTAGCCCGCATGCGACCACCGCAGAATCCGGGAACCGGCGACGACCCAGGCCTCGTCGGAAACTCTCATGAACGTACCATCGGGTAGATCGGCCAGATTGGCCCGAAATGTGGCCTGGCTTCTCGATCCTTCGCGAATCCGCTCCCCATGCATGATGCGATCCACATCGACCGCGCGCAGCCTGGCGCGATCGGCGAGTCCTGCAGCCTTCGCCCAGGCGTCGAGGAATCGCAGATAATCCGGCCGGCGGCATTCCGCACAGGGCCGATGCCCCGCGGCGAACGCCGTTGCCTCATCCAGGAAGAACAGCTCGGTATAGGCATGGGGCTGCAACACGGGCCGCCAGCGGGATTTGAAATCCAGCAGGCAGGTCACCCAATGGGGATGGCGCCAGCGGGCAATGCCGAGGATGCCCCGCTCATCATGGAGAATTCCCCGATTGCCCATGAGGGTTCCCCGCGCGGCGACCGCCTCGATGATGGAAAAGGGCGTGACGCGATTTTGATGCGGCAAGGGGGCCCTCTCTCAGGCGAATCCTGGCTTGGCCCTCAATTCCCGTAGATATCGAAGTCGAAATATTTGTCGTTCAGCCTCTTGTACGTCCCGTCCTCGCGGATCTCTTTCAGCGCCTTGTTGAGGGCCGCGAGAAGCTGGGTATCGTCTTTGCGCACGGCGATGCCCGCACCCTCGCCCAGGATGGCCGGGTCGATCAGCGGCGGGCCGGTGAATTCGAAATCCTTGCCTTTGTCGCTCTTGAGAAAATCCTGGGACAGCTGAACCCAGTCGGCGAGCAGCAGATCGAGCTTGCCCTCGACGATATCGGCATTGGCATTTTCCTGGGTGTCGTAAAGGACCGGCACGGCCTGGGGGAACTTGGCCCGCAAATAGGTCTCAAAAACGGTCGCGCGCTGCACGCCGACGCGCTTGCCAGCAAGCCCGGCATCGGGAATCTCGATTTTTGCCCCCTTCCGGGCCACGAAGCGCGCCGCGGTGCTGTAGTACTTGTCGGTGAAATTCACCTGTTCCTGACGCTTCTCGGTGATCGACATCGAGGCGACGACGGCATCGTATTTGTGGTCCAGCAGGCCGGGGATGATTCCGTCCCAGGCCTGGGCCTCGATGGTGCAAACGACCTGCATCTTGTCGCAGAGTGCATTGGCGATATCGATGTCGAAGCCAATCAGCGTGCCGTCCTTGTCGATGGAATTGAAGGGCGGATATGCGCCTTCGGTTGCGATGCGCAGCCGCGTGGGACCGCCCGGATACCAAAGATAAAATCCGTAACCAGCCGCAACAGCAGCAAGCGCAATGGCCAGCGCAAGAACCTTCTTCATCGACAGCCTCGTTATGTTCCGGATGCCTCGGCGGCCGGACGGCGCCGAGGCCAGGCGATGGCGCAAGTTCGATTCAGGGCTTGCCGGTCAGGAACTGACGGCAACGATCCGATTTCGGATTGCCGAACACATTGGCCGGCGGCCCCTCTTCTTCGATCCGGCCTTGATGCAGGAAGATGACGTGAGAGGCGACATCGCGGGCGAAGCCCATCTCATGAGTGACGACCAGCATGGTCGTTCCCTCTTCGGCCAGCTGGCGCATCACGCGCAGCACCTCGCCCACCAGTTCGGGATCCAAGGCCGATGTGGGCTCGTCGAACAGCATCACCTTGGGCTGCATGGCGAGCGCGCGCGCGATCGCCGCGCGCTGTTGCTGGCCGCCGGAGAGATGGCTGGGGTAATAGTTGCGCTTGTCGGCGATGCCGACTTTCTTCAGCAGCGCCTCGCCCCGCTCGATGGCCTCGGCCTTCGGCACCTTCAGCACATGGATGGGCGCCTCGATGACGTTTTCCAGAACCGTCATATGCGACCAGAGATTGAAGCTTTGGAACACCATGCCGAGCTCGGAACGGATGCGGTCCACCTGTTTCAAGTCGGCGGGCGTGGCCTGACCGCCGCGCGTCGGCTTCATCTTGATCAATTCGCCGGCAACGGTTACGCGGCCCGAATCTGGTGTTTCCAATAGATTGATGCAGCGCAGGAAGGTGCTTTTACCGGAGCCGCTGCTGCCGATCATGGCGATGACATCGCCGTCGTTGGCGGAGCAGGAAATGCCCTTCAGCACTTCCAATTGGCCGAATCTCTTGTGAAGGTCCTCGACGACCAATGCTGGTGTGGTGTCTCCCATGCTTTTAGCCCAGTTCCTGGTTATGCCCGTTCGGGCTCGGCCGCATTCCCTGTGGATATCAGCTTTGGCAGGTTTGCCTGCCCAGGCAAGTGAAAAAGCGCCCGGGGCGCGATTCAAAGCGGGCCCAGCGACCCGCGCAGCCGGTCGTGGAAATAACGCACCCCGGCCTCCTGCTTGGGGCTAAGCGGGCCGCGGCTGAAGGCGCCGGCCTCCAGATTGCGCTGGGCGATCTCGCAGATGCCGAAATCCTCGCGCACGATCTGACAATTCGTCTCGATGGTCCGCGCCCGGGCCTCGGCCTGCTCCGCGCCCGTGTCGCGGAAATAGAAATGATAGATCTGGGTGGTCTCGAAGCCCTCAAAATCGATCGCCGCGTTCAGGCCCGGATGGATCGAGGGGATGTGATAGCCCTCGACGAAATTGTCCGTATAGGTCTTCCAGTTGCAGGAGATATCGAACTGCACTTCCTGGAGGCAGGCGAAGCTTTCCACCGGATAGGGGGCGGTCAATTCGGGCAGATCGCCCAGGGCCGATTCAAGCGGCCGGGCATCGTGGTCTAGATTGACGAAGACGAGGCCGCGCCAGAGCCCGACCTTGATGGGCAACAAGGGAAAATCCTGCTTGTCGAACCAGCCGGCCTCCCCGAAGCCGGGCGTGGCACGCAGCCGCCCTTTCGTATCGTAGACCCAGCCGTGATATTTGCAGCGCAGCACGTCGCAATGGCCCTGGCCATCCTCCAGGAAATAGCCGGCGCGATGGCGGCAGAGATTGTGGAAGCCGCGCAGTTCACCCTCCCGATCGCGGATGACGAAGACCCGCCAGCCCACGATCTCGGTGGCGATGTAGTCGCCCGGGTGGGCCAAGGCTGCCGCCGATCCGATGAACTGCCATTCGCGGGCGAAGACCGCCTGGCGCTCGCGCTCGAACATATCGGCGCGGTGATACCACTCGGCGGGCAGGCCGAGGTCGCGGCCGGGTTTCAGCGACAGGTTCATGGGCGAATTCTGCGGCGCCGTGCGTGCCTTGCCAAGCCTTCTCGTTGCGGCAAATACATGGATGCGCGTTTCGCGGGCGGAATCGGTGGGTATCTCGATCGCGTCATGTCCGGGGCGGCCGAAAGCCGAGCCAGGGCGTCCAAGACGCCTAATTCATGCGAGAGCGATACCACCTATATCGAACAGTGTTGAAAGGACCGCTGACGTGGGGCCGTCGGTGGTTGCGGGGGAGCGAGATCACCGACAGTTGACTCTCCCACCTGTCGCAGTTTGAGCCTGTGAGGTTCCAATTCGGGGCCCGCAACTATCTTTACCCAACAAAGCTCATTACCCGCGGTGACACGGGTTCGAGTTCCGGCGGATGCCAGGAAAATCAATAACTTAACCTAAACTTCGACAGCCCATTCGCCGATGTATGGCGAAAATAAAGAGCAGCTAAGGGTCCGTTCAGGAACTATCGCGTCGAATTGGCGCTTGCGGTTTGATGGTATGGTGTAGTTCCAGTCGCCATGGAAGGCATGGCGATGGATGTTGAGGGCGTCCATCTCGGCGTCGGTGACTTTGAGGCCGGCCGGATAGGTCTTGGGGTCGATCTCGCAGCGGACCTTCAAGCCAGCGTCGGTTGTGGTGGCGGCGATCAGTTGGACAATGGCCTGGTGGCTGACGAGCGGCCGAGCGCGCCAGTTCTGGGTGATGAAAGAGAAGAGGCGATGCTCGATCTTGTTCCATTTGCTGGTGCCGGCGGCAGATGGCAGACTGTTATGGGGATGGCGAGCTCATCGGCCAAGGCTTGCAGCTCGCGTTTCCACAAGCGGACCCGCACGCCGTTGCTGCCGCCCCAATCGGCGGTGATCAGAAGCCGCCTCGCCTCGGGATAGCGGTCGCAGCCCATCGCCTGCCACCAGCGGCGGATGGCGTTGATCGCGAAGCTCGCCGTGTCGTGGTCGATGCCGAGGTACACCCAGCCGGCATTGTCGGCGATGTCGCAGACGCAGTAAGGGCCGCCCGGCCGAGCTCCGGGATGACGAAGTCATGCGCGCGCACCTCTCCAGGCTGGCCCTTCGGGCGGTATTCCCGGCCGCCATTCTTGAAGTCGCCGACCAGCTCCTTCTTCTTGGTGTCGCTCGAGATCGCCGGCTCGCCCGCCGCCAGCGATCTTCTCGACGCCCGACCCCGTATGACCTAAACTTCCACTCGGCAAGAACTAAGAACGGGGGTCGCGTTGTCTTCCGTGCTCGACCTCGACGCATTTCGGGCGATGCCGCTGACCCGGGACCCCTTTAATTTCCTGGTGGTGCCGGAATTTGTCCGGCCACAGGCGCGGCCCACCGTCGGCCAGGATTTTCCTGGCATTTCCCACGGTGGCAGCTTCCCGCTCCAGGTCCTAGACTATGGGGAGGCCTTCGCGAGGCTGGTGGAGGAACTCAACACCGCCGAGGTGCGCCGCGCCTTCGAGGTGAAGTTCGACATCGATCTCGATGGTCGGCCCACGAT
>WNFP01001682.1_pt1 | contig 17388 bp, 17 predicted proteins | sample 5400201 | NCBI WGS metagenome assembly WNFP01 (sample SAMN13153355, study PRJNA577476) | soil metagenome | isolation source: 115 cm saprolite under Madrone tree | place: USA:California | collected 2016-06-14 | reverse complement strand
CGCACCACGTCATGCTGCTGCGGCTTGGTATAAAGTTTGTACCCGCCGGCCACCGCGCGAATCTCGATCCCGCGCTCTTCCGCCGCGTAGCCCCCCACCAGCTCGTCCAGCGAAGCCTGCACGGCCAGCTTCTCCTCGCCGAGCGCCTTCGCCAGTTGATCGATCGTCGCCGGCTCATCCGCCGCATAAATAATCGCTTCGAGTGCCGCTTTTCTCTCTTCGTTAGTCATACGCAACCTTTTGAGGCTATGGAGGTAAAGGACGTTAAGGAAGTAAAGCAGAAGCCCGATCCAAGCAACTCGGTTGCGCAATTCTCGCGGACTAACGCGACGTGCGTCCTCATCCTTTACCTCATTTACCTCCGGTGCCTCCTTTGCTTCCTATTTGTATTCCTCATCAATCTGCTTAATCCCGCCACTCTCATCAAACACCAGATCAAACATTTTATGCTTCCGCACCAAAATATCCCCGAACTGTTTCTCCTGCACCAGCGCAACCGCCTGCAGTTTCACCATTTCCAGCACCGCCAAAAACGCCACGATCATTGCGTGCCGCGAAGGACACGCCTCAAAAAACTGAATCAAATTTACCGTACTCTCAGCGCTCGCCAGGATCTGCGCCCGCAAGGCCGCAATCATCTGCGCCACCGTAAACTCTTCGTGCCGCAATTCGATCCGCGAAACTTCCTTCTTCCGTTCCAGCACCTGCTGGAACACTTTCACCAAATCTACCAGCGAAACCACCAGCTCGCCCTCGGTCCCCTCATCGTTGTAGAGCGATTTGTCCGGCTTCGACCACACGTTTTCTTCAATCTGCTGCTTCTGGTACAAAAGCTGGGCTGCGTTTTTGAATTTTTCGTGTTCCACGAGCCGTTGCACCAGCTCCGCCCGGGGATCGCCCAACTGGCCTTCTTCACTCGCCAGCGGATCAGGCGGCAACAGCATTTTGCTCTTGATGTAAATCAGCGTCGCCGCCATATAAATAAATTCCGAAGACACATCCACGTCCAGCTCCTCCAGTTTGTGCAAGTAATCGAGGTACTGCGCCGTGATTTCCGAGATTCGAATGTCGTGGACATTCATTTTTTGCTGTTTAATCAGGTCGAGTAGGAGGTCCAATGGCCCTTCATACATTGGGATCTGGATTTTGTAGGCCATCTTCGGGGCGTTTCTTTCCACCCGTTCCTCACCGCGTGTTTCCGCGTCCTTGCCCGTCATCTTGTTTCCTGGCGTCGCCATTCGTTCCTTCTTCTCTGTGTCGTCTGTGCTCTCTGCTGCCTCTGCGTAAATTCCTGCCTTCCGCTCTTATGCCTTAGCCGCACTTCCGCCGATCTCTCCGCGCTTCTTTTCCCACCCAAACACCGCTTCGCGGACGCGTCGCATCGTTCCCTGCGCTACTTCCTGCGCTTTTTTCGAACCCGCGTCCAAAAGTTCCAGCACCTGCTTCGGATTTTTCTCGTACTTCACGCGCCGTTCGCGCACCGGCGCAATCCACTCAATCAAATGGTCCGCCATCTTCGCTTTGCACTCGATGCACCCAATCCCCGCCGTCCGGCAACCGTGCGCCGCCCAATCCAGCGTTTCCCGTGTCGAGAACAGTTTATGCCAGTCGTACACGGGACACACGTCCGGATTTCCGGGATCGGTACGGCGCTTCCGCGCCGGGTCCGTCACCATCACTTTGGTCTTCTTTCGAATCTCCTCATCCGTCTCGCTCAGCGTAATTGTATTTCCATAACTCTTCGACATCTTCCGCCCATCAAGTCCTGGTATCCTCGGCGTCTTCGTCAGCATCGACTCCGGCTGGTTTAACTTATCGGTCTGTCGGACGAAAGGAACAAAGCCCGGACACGTTTCAATAAAATTCTGAAACCCGGAGGCGGCAACTTCGTGCCGAATAATCAAATTCAAATTTTGGCGGACGCGTGCTTCGGCTGGAGGGTTCGACAATTTGTCCGCCAGCACATCTTTCCAGCCGTGAGCGCCAGCCAAGTTGGGGATCTGATTCATCAGTTGCTCAAACTCTTTGTTAGGCATCCGGATCAGGACATCGACGCCGATCTCAAGCCCGTAAAAGGCGTTGAAGCGCCGCGCAATCTCGCGGCTAGTCTCCACATGCGAAACCTGATCCTCTCCCGTGGGCACAAACAACCCCGCAATATCAGGCGAGCTGTACATCACAATATCCGCGCACTGCAGCACCGGATAGCCCAAGAAACCGTAATTGTGCAGGTCCTTGTCCTTGACGTTTTCCAGAGCTTCTTTATAGGTCGGCACGCGCTCGAGCCAGCCCAGCGGAGTCACCATGGAGAGCAACAAATGCAACTCCGCGTGCTCTGGGACGGCTGACTGAAGAAAAAGGACGCTTCTCGCCGGGTCTAGCCCCGCCGCCAGGTAATCGATCATGATCTGGAGCGTGTTCTCCGCTACTCCTGACGTGTCCGCGTAGTCGCTCGTCAGCGCATGCCAATCCGCGATGAAGTAGAAGCAGTCATAGGCAGGATCATTCTGCAAGCGCACCCAATTTTGCAATGCGCCAAAGTAATGGCCGATGTGCAGCCGCCCTGTCGGCCGCATCCCGCTAAGCACTCGACTCTTCTTCCCCTCAGCCCCGGTTTTCAATTTTCAGGCTCCTCTTGCCCGTCGCTCTTGTTTATTTTCTTCATTTCTGCTTCAAATCGCTCTTCGAGTCTTTGTTGGAGCTCGAACCGCTCGAGCGCTTGTTCGCCCGTGAACTCTATTGGCCCTCGGTCAAGCATCGTCACTACGGCCTTGCTCCAGTTCGCGCCGGGATCATCTAGCGCAGCATAGACAGTGTTGGATTCCGCGTCGGCGTCCCTGATTGGCTGGATCATAGTCTGCAAGGCCACTTCGGCGGCTTCTCGCAATCGGGCATATTTCTGCGGGTATCTTTTTGCGAGGACAAAGGCCATCGCGATCCCCTGGCCGGCTATCAGATCAAACCGCCTCATGAGTTGCCGAACAGCTTCACGAGCTTCCGCATCGTCAACCATAGAGCCTGTCACCTGTCATGCCTCATTTCTACCCAAGCCCAAAAGCGGTCGGATGCTTCGGCTGATACAGTCCAATCTCCCCTCCACCGGGCAGCTTCATCTTCGTAATAGAACCCCATCGCGCCTCCTCAACCTTGGAGCACTTCACGCCCTTCTCAGCGAGTGCAGCCATCTCCGATTGCAGGCTGTCACAGATGAAATAGAGTTCATGCGGCCCATTCTCACCGGACGGGTGGAATGCGGCTTCCCCCGGCGGCAGCGCGAAGATTAGCCAACCCTGGCCCGCATCCACAGACTTCAAACCGAGTTCGTCGCGGAAGAAGGCGCGATCCGCTTCCGCGTCTTTGCTATAAACAATGACGTGAGCGCCAGAGATCATCTGCCCCTCCCCGAAACTCAGCTCGTACTCCCTTCACCCTGGGCGAAAGGCAGGGACGCGCTGAAGCGCCTCTACAACGCCCTGCTAACTTGCTACCACCTTTTGTTTTTCAGGCGTCCCGAGCAGTTCCCGGGCGATGATCATGCGCTGCACTTCGCTGGTGCCTTCGTAAATGGTGATCACGCGGGCGTCACGGTACATGCGCTCCACATCCGTCTCTCGCGAGTAGCCCACGGCCCCATGCGCTTGGACCGCTTTATACACCACGCGGTTCACCATCTCGCTGGCATAAAGCTTGGCCTTGGAAGCGCTTGCGCCCACTTTCGTGGGATGGGCGTCCTTCAGCCATGCAGCGTAATGCGCCAGCCCCCGCGCCGCTTCGATCTCCGTCTCCATGTCCGCAATCATCCACTGAATGGCCTGGAACTCGCTAATTTTTTTGCCAAACGCCGCGCGCTGCTTCGCGTACTTGACAGTTTCCTCCAGCGCTCCCTGCGCCAGCCCCACGGCCTGCGCCGCAATCCCGATGCGCCCGCCGTCCAGCGCGCTCAAGGCAATCTTCAGCCCCTGCCCTTCTTCCCCCAGGCGATTCTCCACCGGCACCACACAATCATTCAGCAAAATCTCGACGGACGGAGACGACCGCTGCCCCATCTTGTCCTCATGCCGGCCGACGCGAAACCCGGAGAATCCCGGCTCGACCAAAAACGCGGAAATCCCTTTGCCGCCTGCCGCCGCATCGGTCCTCGCAAAGATAAGCAGCACGCCCGCGGCGCTGCCGTTGGTAACCCAGGTCTTCGTGCCATGGAGCTTGTAGCGATCGCCGTCGCGCAAGGCGCGCGCTTGAATTCCCGCCGCATCCGACCCCGCCGCCGGCTCCGTTAGGCAAAACGCGCCGAGCGTTTCTCCGGTCGCCATGGGCCGCAGATATTTTTTCTTCTGCGCCGCGGTGCCAAAGAGCAAGAGCGGTGCCTGCACCGCCGAATTCGTCACGCTGATCGCCGTGGACATCGCCGTGAACACGCGCGCCACTTCTTCGAGCATCAACACGTACGAAACGGTGTCCAGCCCCGGCCCGCCCCACTCCTCCGGCACCAGCATCCCGCAGCAGCCCATCTCGCCCAGTTTCTTGATGGCTTCGGCCGGAAATTTTTCCGCCCTCTCCATCTCCTTGACGAACGGGCGCACCTCCGCCTCCATGAATTGGCGGACAGTATCGCGAATCAGTTTTTGGTGGTCGTTAAGCGAAAAATCCATCGTGTGGTTGTACGCGGGGTACGTTCGATGCTAACACACGAGCGAAGCCCGGACTAGCAAAGCGCAACGCCTGGAAATTACGGGCGCTGCGCAGGAACATGCCGCATAAGCAAAAGGAAGGTCACACCGGCGAGTACCAGGAAAATGCCCAAACCTTTGAAGAAGATAGCGAGTGGCCGCGACTGCGGCGGCGCAAAGATCGTCGAGGTCGGCGCTGAGCGACTCCCTAGCAGGCTTGCGGCAAACCGGGATGAAAGCTCATTCAGTTTCTTAAACAACTGGAAGCCAAAAAAATAAAACCCCAGTCCTACAAGTACGTAAACAAGTGCGGCAAAAGAAATCCATCGCACGGCTGCCATCCTCGCGGGCTACAGCTTAAACAGTTCCTTCATGCGCTTGATCTGCGAGCGGCTGACAGGAATTTGCGTTTGTTTTTTGTCGTCCATTTTCAGCATAAAGGTAGCGTTGAACCAGGGGAGGACCTCCTTAATGTGGTGAATGTTTGCGAGGAACGAGCGGTGGGGCTTCCAGAAGGATTCGGAATCCAGCGCTTCACCCAGCTCATCGAGAGTCCGGTAATTCGAAGTTCCTTCGGCGTCCCGGGACACCACCGAGATGCTGCCGCCGTCAATCGAGGCATAGACGACATCTTCGCCGTCGATCAGCAACAAGCGTTGCTGCGACTTGACCAGCACTTTTACTGGCGGCGAAGAACTCAGTTTCGCTGCACCCAACTGGCTGACCAGTTGCTCGAGCCGCTCGGTGGCAGATGTTTGCGTCTCCAGCATTTTCCTGGCGCGGGTGATGGCTTTGGCGATGCGCGCCTTATCGAAAGGCTTCAAGACGTAGTCCACGGCGTTCACGTCGAAGGCTTGCACGGCGTACTGGTCAAAGGCGGTGGCAAAGACCACGTGCGGCATTTTCATTTTGCGCTCGACGATTTTTTTCAAGACGCCGAACCCGTCCAGGCCGGGCATCTTCACGTCGAGGAAAACGAGGTCTGGAGAATGCTCCTTGATCAGGGAGACGGCTTCCACGCCGTTCTTGCCCTGTCCGATCACATTGATCTCGGGGAACCCCTTGAGCAGGAAGGCTAACTCGTCGCGCGCCGGCTTTTCGTCGTCTACAATGATGGTGTTAATGGACATTTGGCAGCACAGTTTGCAGCCGGAGATTCCTTTGACACTAACCCTGAAGCTGAGTATAGGCGTACCCCCCACTGGCAAGCAAACCGGACGGGGCGCCCGAAGGGGGTGAAACATTCGTTTCACGGTGTCATCGGGGCCGCGAACGCCGAAAAAGGACGAAAATATGAAGAAATCCGTAGCTAGTCCAGGTCCGAAGGGGGCAAAAGTACTCAGCAGCGCCATTGTCTATGAAGGCCCGATCTTTGGAATTCGCCGCGACGAGGTCATCGAGCCGGGCGGCGTTCGGGCGACCCGTGAAGTAATCACCCATCCGGGCTCGGTGGTGGTCCTTCCTGTTCTGCCGGACGGGAGAATCCTACTTATCCGGCAGTACCGCCACGCTACACGACAGTATTTATGGGAGTTAGTCGCAGGCCGGATGGACCCGGGTGAGACGCCCGCGACAGCCGCGTCCCGCGAACTGATTGAAGAAACAGGGTTTCGCGCGCGGCACTTTCGCGTCTTTCTGGATGTATTCCCCACTCCTGGCTTTCTCGAGGAGCGCATGTTTATTCTGCGTGCGGAAGGCCTGACCGCAGGCGAAGCAGAGCCGGAGGAGGATGAGAAAATAATTTCCCGGGCCTATAGCCAGAGGCAATTGGAAGCGATGATCCGCACCGGAAAGCTTCGCGACGCCAAGTCCATCGCCGGGATTCTGTTTTACTTCCGGTTCCTGAATTCTGGAAGACGGCGCAGGCGATAAATTTCCTTAAACCGATTTATAGCTGGGCGCAAGGTTACTTTTTTCTAGCAGAGGAGGCGATTGTCCTCTTGACTGCGCGTTCGATTCTGTTACACTCCGCGCGATTCGTATCTTTAACAGCGTTAGGGTTATTCACTTGGCGCTGCGGAGCGAAATCTCGAGACCCTGTCAGGAGGGCGATCGAAGTGCAAGGAAACGTGAAGTGGTTTAACAATTCCAAGGGGTATGGCTTCATCGGGCGCGATGATGGCCCAGACGTATTCGTTCATTACTCGGCCATCGCTGGGGATGGCTATCGCACCTTGCAAGAAGGAGATCCGGTCGAATTCGAAATTGTCCAGGGACCAAAAGGCCCGCAGGCCTCCAACGTCTCAAAGGCCGGCGGCTGAGAGAGTAAGCAATTATTTGGCCGGCAGGACGCGCCCCCTGCCGGCCTTTTTTATTTCGCATCGCTCGAGAGCCAGTCGCTTTGCAATTTCTTCCACGCGAAGGTTTATAATCGTTTCGCCATGGACAACAAACAAATTGCCCGCGTGCTTCGCGAGACCGCGCAACTCCTGGAAATTGACGGCGCCATTATCGGGCGCTACCGCAGTTACGAAAAAGCCGCCGAACTGATTGACGGCTTGCCGGAATCCATCGAGCAACTGGTGAAGGAACCGGAAAAGCTGAAGGAACTTCCGGGCATCGGCGACCGCATGGTCGAGCACCTGGAGGAGATCGTAAAAACCGGCGACTACGCGCTGCGCAAGAAGCTCCTCAAGAAATATCCGGCGACACTCCTCGATTTGCTGCAACTGCAGTCCCTCGGCCCGAAGAAGGTCGCCTTCCTTTGGTCGAATTTCAAAGCTGGTACCGTGGCCGACGTGGAGAGAATCGCAAAAGAGGGCAAACTGCGCGACCTGCCCGGATTTGGCGAAAAAAGCGAACAGAATATTCTCAAGGCAGTCGAAGTCTTCAAAAAATCCACGGGACGGTTTCACATTAACACCGCCGAAGAAGCGGCGGCGGCGATCAGTGCGCATATTGAAAAGGCTGGAAAGGCCGTCGAGTCGGTGACGTCAGCGGGCTCGTTGCGCCGGGGAAAAGAGACCGTGGGGGACCTCGATTTGCTTGTGACGCTGGCCGGCGGGCACACCTCGCAGAAGCACGTGGATGCGCTGGCCGGGCACATCCTTACATTTCCGGGCATCGATCAGACACTGGCGCATGGGGAAAACAAAGTCAGCTTCACGCTAGAGAACGGACTGCAAGTGGATGTGCGACTTCTCGAAAAAGAAAATTTCGGCGCTGCCCTGCTCTACTTTACCGGGTCGAAGGAACACAACGTGGCGCTGCGGGGGCGCGCCAACGACATGGGCCTCACTCTCAACGAATACGCCCTGGCGACTCTGAAGGGTGAAAAACGGGTGGCGGGACGGACCGAAGACGAGATTTACGCGAAACTCAAGCTGGACTTTATCCCGCCCGAGTTGCGGGAGAACACCGGCGAAATCGCCGCTGCCGAAAACCACAAGCTGCCGCATCTGGTCGCGCTGAAAGACATGAGGGGCGACCTGCAAATGCACAGCACGGCCAGCGACGGCAAGAACTCGATTGAAGAAATGGCGGACGCGGCGCGGAAGTTGGGCCACCATTACATCGCCATCACCGACCATTCAAAGGCCGTCACCGTCGCCAATGGCTTGGACGAAAAGCGCATGGCCGCGCATATCAAGAAGATTCATGCAGCTAACGACGAAGATCTAGGCATTCGCGTTTTCGCTGGCGCCGAAGTTGACATTCTCAAGGACGGCTCGCTCGACTACTCGGATGAAATTCTGGCGCAACTCGACGTGGTGGTGTGCTCTGTCCACTCCTACTTCAACCTCGACCGTGCCGCCATGACCGAACGAATGCTGGCGGCCATCGAAAATCCTTACACGCAGATCATCGCGCACCCCACCGGGCGGCTTCTGCTCCGACGGGACCCCATCGATTACGACATGGAAAAGGTTCTGGAGGCGTGCGCCAAGCATGGTGTGGCGATGGAATGCAACTCGTATCCAGACCGGCTGGATTTGAAAGACGTCTACCTGCGAATGTGCAAGGAGCGCGGCGTCAAAGTGGTCATATCGACCGACTCTCATAACACGGCCAACCTTTCCTTCATTCGTCACGGAGTCACTATGGCCCGCCGCGGCTGGCTGGAGAAGAAGGACGTGCTCAATACCCTGCCCACCGCGGAGTTCCTGGCGGCCCTGAGGTCCAAGCCGGGGGCCGTAGAACCGTCAGGCCAAAAGAAACGGGCGGCAAAGGGGAAGTAATGCACCCAAGGAGATTTCGCAACTCCCGCCAAGGGAACCTTTTACACACAGCTCTCGTACCTATGAATAGAACGCTATCTTACGGAGGGTATTGGATATGAACCTGCTTCCCCACGGCTCAACCCCTATGCGGATGGGAATTGTCTGTGCGGCCCTTTTGGCTGCTTGCGCCGTGACCGCCAGCGCCGAAGAAGTTACCAAGTCTTTTGCCGTGACTGGGCGCGCAAATGTGCGCGTGGAAACAAACGACGGCGGTGTGCGCGTCACCTCGAGCGATTCGAAACAGGTCGAATTTCGCGTTGAATACCAGGGCTACGAAGTGGGCAAGAATCTCCGCATTGACGCCCGTCAGGATGGCGATAAGGTTGAGCTGACAGCGCGTGTCACAGGCAATTGGGGATTCTCGTGGGGCCATAATTCGCGGAGGCTGCACATCGAAGTCCGCATGCCTCGCGAGGCTGACCTGCAGGTGCAAACAGGCGACGGGGCTGTACAGGCGGAATCCATCCATGGAACTGTGAACGTACATACCGGCGATGGCTCCGTGAAGGCCAGTTCGCTTAGCGGCACGATCGATCTTCACACCAACGACGGCAGCATCACCGTTGATAACCTCAAAGGGGACGTGCGCCTCCGCACGGGAGACGGCTCCATTGAAGCGCGAGACCTGGACGGCAAGGTAGAGGCGGACTCCGGCGATGGGCATATCCGAATTGCCGGACGATTCGACGCGCTCAACGTGAAAACGGGCGACGGCAGCGTGGACACCCGCGTGCTTCCGGGTTCCAAGATGGTGACGAGTTGGACGATCCGCACAGGTGACGGCAGCGTGGACCTGGTTCTGCCTTCCGACTTTCAGACCAATATTGACGCCAGCACCGGCGATGGCCACATCAGCCTAGGCATTCCAGTCACCGTAGAAGGAACGTTCAAGAACTCGGAAATGCACGGCAAGATGAATGGTGGCGGTCAACCGCTGACCATCCACACCGGTGATGGCTCGATCCGGCTCAGCAAAAGCTAGGTTAATTGGTCCCAGAAAGCGAAATCCGGAACAGTTTCCCCGAGCCGAGTTCCAGTACTCAGTTGTTGTAGGCTGGTGCCCTCAGTTGTCCGCTTTCGGCGACTTTTCTGCACACGTTATCCATTGCAACCCTTTGAAAACACAGGCTGTATCTTTGGAGAATGCCGTGCATCTCTCATAGTAGCTCTTCGGGAGAGGGATGTGATCATCTACGCGCTGCTGGCTGCCGTCATTCTTCTGGTTGCGGTTACGTTTATCAGTTCGATCGATTTCTCGCGAACTCGCCGCCATTGACTATCATTTCCCGGAGTATTGGCCAAGCCCCTAGCTGTCGGCAGCCGAGAACGCTTTCCGCTCGTGCCATTCCTGGAGCATAATCACAGACTGACATGGCGGCCACGGCAACCCACAAAGCGGCGGAGCTTCCCAGCACCGCGAGTCGCGCACGCATGTGGATTGGTCTGTTTGTTCTCTACACGCTCATCGCCGTGCTTCTGACCGGCTACCGGTACCTGGACGACCTTACGCGACAGCACCCCGGCACTTTCACCATGCGGGTTCTGGAAGAAAGCACGGGAGTGTACTCCGTATTTGTCTTGTTGCCGCTGGTCTTTCGTTTTGCGCGAATCTACCTATTTGAGCGGAAAGGCTGGCTGAAACTCGGCCTGCTCCACCTGGCTGCCGCGGTACTCTTTTCCGGGGTCCACACGACGATGATGGCTGTCAGCCGCCACTTTCTCGCGCCGCTGATGGGGCTCGGACAGTACGACTACGGCATTATGACGTACCGCTACCCGATGGAGTTTTCCAACGATCTGATTGCCTTCTCTGTCATCGTGGGCCTGTATTCTTTCTACCAACGGATGCGAATCGCTCAAGCGCAGCAACTGGCTGCCGCTGAATTGCGGACGGAACTTGCGCAAGCTCAGCTGGAAAACCTGCGCTTGCAATTGCAGCCGCACTTTCTATTCAACACGTTGAACACTATTTCTTCGGTGATGTACGAAGACGTCCGGGCGGCCGACGCGATGATTACGCAGCTCAGCGACTTGCTGCGTCTCACGCTGCAGGCTTCGCGCACGCACGAGATTCCGCTCGCTGAAGAACTGGAAATCACGCGGCTCTATCTCGATCTGATGCAGAAGCGATTTGAAAACAAATTACGGGTGATCTATTCCGTTGATCCCTCCTTGAATGCTTCGCTTGTGCCACAACTCATCTTGCAGCCCTTGCTGGAGAATTCGCTTCGGCATGGAATGAAATCCGGGAACGGCGCGATGGAGCTCTCCATTGCGGCGCATCGCGAAAACGGCAGCTTGATTCTGCTGGTTTCGGATACCGGCTGCGGGCTCGGGGAGTTGGAGCCCGCGCGAGTCTTCGGGCGGGGGCTGGGGCTCTCGAATATCCGGGACCGGCTAGCGCATCTTTATGGGGAGCGCCAACAGTTCTCAATCTCCAACCGGCCCAGCGGCGGAGCGGAAGTGATGCTTCGCGTTCCTCTGCATACTTCAGGACAGGTCTCGCAATCCGCCGAATGAGTCCGCAGTCACCACTCCGCGTCCTTATCGTTGATGACGAAGCGCCGGCGCGGCGCAAGATTCTCCGGCTGCTCCGTGAAGAGTCCTCCGTACAAATTGCCGGCGAAGCCGACGGAGGCGAGGCGGCGGTAGCGGCGATTAGAAAGTTGCGTCCCGATTTGGTTTTCCTCGATGTACAGATGCCCGGGCTGGACGGCTTTGGGGTGATTCAAGCGCTCAACGCCGCGAAGGTTGACCTGCCGCGGGTGGTCTTCATCACAGCGCACGACCGGTTTGCACTGCGCGCCTTCGAAGTGCACGCTTTTGACTATCTGCTCAAGCCCGTCGATGAACAGCGTTTTCGTGAAGCGCTCAGAAGGGTGCGGATTCAGCACGAGCAATCGGTGGACGGGTTCGCCGCGCGCCTTGGAGTGATGCTGGAAAATCTGCAGCGGGAAAAATCTCTTACTGATCGTTTGCTGGTGCAGGAAGACTCTCGGGCATATTTTGTCCTGGTAAAGGAAATTTCATGGGTGGAGGCCGATCGAAATTACGTGTTGCTGCACTGCGGCAGAAAGACGCATACGCTTCGCAGCACACTCGACACTTTGCAGAGCACTCTCGACCCCAAGTTGTTCGTGCGAATCAACCGGGGAACGCTGGTGCGACTCGACGCGATCCGCGAATTGCTGCCGTGGTTCCACGGCGAATACAAAGTAATGCTGCACGATGACACGGAGCTCCGCTGGTCGCGCCGCTATGTTTCGCAGCGTCCTGAGCTTCTGAAACTTCCTTGAGGTTTCTCGCATGGTTGAAGGACTTGCCCACTCGTCCCCGGTTTAGGCCTGCTTGTCCCCGTTGTGTTGCGTATCACCGTCCGTTCGCGCTATTTCTTCTTGCCATGAAGAACCTACGAGTGTCCCAGATGTTTCTCGCCACCGTTCCTTGCCTGTTTTTTTCATGGCCGGTCTGCGATTGTCTTGCCCAAACCAAGCCGGATGCCGGCTGGCCCAACTACGGAAACGACGGCGGCGGAACGCGATACTCCAGTGCGTCGCAGATTGACCGCGGTAATGTAGCGCAACTCAAAGCTGCGTGGACCTATCGCACTGGCGCGCTGCCCCATGATGAGGAGCTCGACAAGAAAGCCGCGTTCGAGGCTACGCCGATTCTTGTGGATGGAAAACTCTTTCTGAGTACCCCGTACGACCACGTGATTGCGTTGAATGCCGAGACTGGCACCAAGGTTTGGGAATTTGATCCGAAGCTGGAGCTGCCTTACGGTTCGTCGGAAGTCACCTCACGGGGAGTCTCTGCCTGGCGCGATTTGCATGCCAAAGCGGACACGCAGTGCGCAGTTCGAATCTTCATTGGCACTCTCGACGCCCGCCTGATCGCCCTCGACGGCGCCACCGGCAAGCTCTGTTCCGACTTCGGTATCGACGGCGAGGTTGACCTCACCACCAGCGTAAGACTGCGTGATCCGGGAGACTACCAAGTTACTTCGGCCCCCGCGATCATCAAGGACTTAGTGATTACCGGCTCGTCGTTGGGCGACAATCGCGCCGTTACTGTGGAGCGCGGGATGGTCCGGGCTTTTGACGTTCGAAGCGGCAAACTCCGCTGGACGTGGGATCCCATCGCGCCATGGGCTTACCAGACCACACCGCGAACGGGCGCCGGCAATGCCTGGTCAACAATCTCGGTGGACGCCGAGCGCGATCTCATTTTTGTTCCAACAGGGAGCGCCAGCCCGGATTATTACGGCGGCATCCGGAAGGGCGACAACAAATGGGCCAATTCCGTCGTCGCTCTTCGCGCCAGCACCGGCGAATTCGTCTGGGGCTTCCAGGTCGTTCACCACGATCTGTGGGATTACGACGTCGCCTCGCAACCCACGCTGTTTGCCTGGAAGGACGGCACCCCGGCAATCGCCATCACCACAAAAATGGGCCGCGTCTTCGTTCTAAACCGCCTCACTGGTGCGCCGCTCTTCCCTGTTGAGGAGCGCACCGTGCCGAAGAGCGACATCCCGGGCGAAGAGTCCTGGCCGACGCAACCGGCTTCGACGATTTCGCTGGTGCCGGAGAAATTAGGGCCGGAGGATGCTTGGGGAAAAGACGCGCAAGAGAAGCAATGGTGTGCAGAGAAAATCAAGGATGCGCGGTTTGGGGAGATTTTCACTCCGCCGAGCCTGCAGGGAACACTGGTTTTTCCGAGTAACGTCGGAGGCGTGAATTGGGGCAGCGCGGCGTACGACCGGCAGCGGCACTTGCTGTTCGTCGACACCAACCGTTTGCCGATTTTCGTGAAGCTCATCCCAAGGGACGGGCTTGCCGAGGCGCGGAAGAACGCGAGCGACCTGGACCGGCTGCACGGCGAATTCGCGAGGCAGACGGGTGCCCCGTTCGCGATGTTTCGAACGCCGTTGCTGGCGCCGAGCGGACTTCCCTGCAATACGCCTCCGTGGGGAACAGTGGCGGCTGTTGATCTTTTCTCAGGGAAGAAAGTTTGGGATGTCCCGCTGGGAAGTTTTATTCCAGGGACGAGTACGGGAACCATCACGCTCGGAGGACCAATGGTGACAGCGGGCGGTCTGGTGTTCACCTCCGCGGCGATGGACAACGGCCTGCGCGCGTTTGATTCGGAGACTGGAAAAGAACTGTGGAGATACGATCTTCCGGCAGGCGGACAAGCCACACCAATGACATACACACTGAAGGGCAAGCAGTATCTGGTGATAGCTGCGGGCGGCCACGGAAAACTCGGAACCAAGCAGGGCGACTACGTCATTGCTTTTACTCTGCCGTAAGGAAATCGGCGCAGCAAAATCGTCTCGCGCTCATTCATGGCCGAAGATACCTAAATGAAAATCAACACCGAACAACCGCCTGATCTCAACGGACAGAAACGATCTTTCCTCGCGGACGGCATGCTTGTCGCCCTGTTTCTTGCGTTCGCGAATTTTCTTCTGCATCTCTATTTCAACAATGGCTACGGATACTTCCGCGACGAATTCGATTATATGGCCTGCGGAGATCATCTTGCATGGGGCTACGTGGATCATCCGCCGCTGATTCCATTCCTCATAAAACTCTCCCGGCTCTTGCTCGGCGACTCGTTGCGGAGCATTCGGATCGTTCCAGCGTTGGCAACTTCGTCTGCCGTCGTCTTGACGGCCCTGATCGCTCGAGAGCTTGGTGGCCGCCGGTTCGCGAGGGTGTTCTCCGCCATGGCATTCATCACCGTTCCTATTTATTTGAATGATGGCAGCGTCATGACCACGAATTGCCTCGAACCGCTGCTCTGGATGGGCTGCGTCTATTTCGCAATTCTTGCCATAAAACGCGACGATCCACGCTACTGGCTCTGGTTTGGCGTCGTTGCGGGAATCGGCCTGGAAGAAAAATACTCGATTGCCGTCCTGGGCTTCAGCCTCGTGCTTGGACTTTTGCTCACCGAACAGCGGCGTGTTTTCGCCAGCAAGTGGATCTGGCTGGGAGGAGCCGTTGCTTTCGTCATTTTTCTCCCCAATCTATTGTGGAATGTCCAGAATCACTGGCCGTTCGTGGAGCTTATGCACAATATCAAGGCCGAGGGGCGGGACGTGGTTCTCTCGCCCTCAGCCTTTTTCGCGCAGCAGGTCCTCGTCGCCCACCCGATCCTCGCTCCAGTCTGGATCTCAGGCGTGTTCGCGTTTCTTTTTTCCGCGAAGCTGAAACCGTACAGATTTCTCGGCTGGACCTATCTGATCGCCTTCACGGTATTTGTCGTCCTCAAAGGCAAGAATTACTATCTCGGGCCGATCTATCCGGTCTACATTGCGGCGGGCGCAGTAGTCATAGAAAGCTATATCGTACGCTCCCGTCAGGTATGGCTGAAACCAGCAATCGTTACCATCACTCTCGCCAGCGGAGCCTGGCTTGCTCCCGTGGTCATGCCGGTACTCTCCGTGAACCAGTTTATTTCTTATATGGGAAACTTGCCGTTCAAAGTTCCACGCAGTGAACACAGTCACATGCGCGCAATTCTCCCGCAACACTTTGCCGATGAATTCGGATGGGAAGAAATTGTGGCCACGGTGAATCAAGCCTATATCAAGCTCACGCCCGAAGAACGCGCAGGGTGCGCCATCATGGCTCAAAACTATGGGCAGGCAGGCGCGATCGATTTCTTGGGGCGCAAGTATGGACTGCCGCCCGCGCTCAGCGGCCACCAGACGTATTTCCTGTGGGGTCCGCGGGGCTATTCCGGAAATTGCCTGATCGTTCTCGACGATTCTCGCAATGTTTTGGAAGGCCTATTCGAGCACGTCGAATACGTTGGCAAGTCCGCCGACAACCCCTACGCGCTGGAGCGTGAGATCCCCGTCTTCCTTTGCCGTGGTGCAAAATTTGGTTCTCTTGCCAAGATTTGGCCGCGGCTCAAAAAGTGGAGTTAGGGAAACTTCTCAAGACCATCAGGCCTGAAAGAAGAAACCCTTTGAAGCATGGGGTACAATTCCCTCCCGGTTGAGAAAGGGAAAAGTTTGGAAAGAAAAGCCACCCACGGCCGTGGCCTGCGTTTGATCGCTGCCTTCAAGCTATTGAAAGGCCTGGCGCTCCTCGCATTGGGAATCGGCGCGCTCAAACTTCTTCACAAAGATGTCGAGGCCATCGTGGTGCACTGGATCAATGTTTTTCAGGTTGACCCACATAGCCACTACATGCAGCTGCTTCTTGCGAAGCTGCCGATTCTGGACGACCGCCGACTGAAAGAACTGAGCGCAGGCACGTTTATCTATTCCGCTCTTTTTCTGACGGAAGGCATTGGCCTGGCATTGGGCAAGCGCTGGGCCGAGTATCTTACGATTGTCAGCACGGCTTCCCTGCTCCCGCTCGAACTCTATGAACTTGCCAAACATGCCAGCATTGGCAAAGGCTTCGCCCTGGCCATCAACTTGGCGGTGGTCGCCTATTTAATCTCTGAGCTTCGCCGCTTTCCCAAACGGTCTTGAGCCCTCGCTTGAGGAAATTGCCAGAGCTGCGAAATTCTATGGAATTGTGAGGGTATATCCTTCACGCACGGCCGTCGCGCTTTCCTTGCCCTCGTACCGGTAGACAACGATCAAAAGTTTGTCCGCCCCGATGGCGGGATCTCCGCCCATGGCGCTATTGGTCACGGCGAAGGTCAGCACTCCGTCGCGCACTCTGCTCCGAAGGAGTTCGGTCACGTTCACAGTTCTTCCCTTCACACCGTAATAGCCGCGGATAATTTTCAGGCTATTCCAGTCATCCTGGTCGCGGTCACCTGGATTTGGGCGGCGGTCGTCCCAATCATCGCGGCGGCCGTTTGACATGCGTACGTCAAACGTACGCGCATCCACAAATCCGCCCTCGTTGAAGTTGAATTCGCGTTCCTCGTTGCGGTGATTTCTTGCGAAGATGCGCAGGGATTTGTCTTTGCCCACCGCAGGGTCGCCGCCCATGGTCTGATTGTTTACCGCGACCCGGCCATTCACCCCGCCTCGTCCGATGAGGTCCTTAAGAATATCGGTGACGTCATTCCGCTGATTTTTGAAGCCGTAGTCAGCGCGCACAACCTGCCAGCCTTCTTCCTGCGCAATCACTCGTGCGCTGAAGATGGCCCCGGTCATCGCGAGGACGGCCACGGCAATGACAGACAAGCCGAATCGATTCGTAAGCTTCATTCGAAGACTCCTCCAGGGCGAAGGCCCTCCACTTTATTTGTCTAACTTTAACTCTGATGACGGCTCCCGTTGATGGTGAATCGCGGTGGGATTGTCCTGAATGTCTACAGCGCCGGGCAGGCAATTATGAGCCGCCAGCGCCGGCTTTCATGGGGCGAGTGGGATGGTTTTTGACGGGTGCGCGACATAGTTGTGGAGATCATGCGGCCCTGACACGGTTCTCCCAGTATTGTTCGAACCGCCCACTGAGGCGGTTTGCGCGGAGGGCGAGGATGGCATTGGCGCCGCGCAGAGTCCAGAACATACCGGACTG
>WNFP01001681.1_pt1 | contig 17394 bp, 14 predicted proteins | sample 5400201 | NCBI WGS metagenome assembly WNFP01 (sample SAMN13153355, study PRJNA577476) | soil metagenome | isolation source: 115 cm saprolite under Madrone tree | place: USA:California | collected 2016-06-14 | reverse complement strand
GAATTTGCAGCCGGCGGTCATCGCCGGCCATCCGCGCACCATTCCCGTTGGCGCCGCTATTGGGCATCGCTTTCTTATTCTGATTTGCCAATGTTCGTTCAGATCAATTCCGAAGTAAGTACTCACTTACCATCTGTCAGACAAAGAAGTCAAGTAATGAAAGTATCATTCTTAATCTTTGCGTCTTGTAGGACGGGCGGTTTGGGGGATCCGTGAGTCGGCCTGCCATCAAAAAAGGCAAAGGTACAGAACCGGGAGCGGTAGCGACCGGGTCCAGCACTCAACTGGGCCGGAATCTTTCGCGTCAAGTGTATTTGGGAGGTTGAACTTGAGACCCGGTCGCTAACCCTGCCGGTTCTGTGCCCTCGCCTCTGCTGAGCGATTCACGCAACCGCTCGCCCAATCTCCTCGTATGGAGAGTTTGGTTATATCTACAGCGAGGAGTTAAAGAAATGCCGGAAGCAACGGAAAATGGTCAACAGGCGCCGAACACGGCCATTACCAAAGGTAGCCATGGGAGAGAATTGAGTATGTCAGAATTTGCAGAAGATGCGCAGGAGTATGGAAGAAAGATTGTCGATGCCGCGTCGCGGGCCGGCGATTTTGTGAGCGAAAAGGTCAACGTTGTTGGCGATAAGATCAAGGACTTGCAAGGCAAGGATTTCAGAGAGATCGCCGGCGAAGCTAAAGATTATGCTCGCGAAAACCCGGGCCATGCCATTCTGATCTCGGCAGTTGCGGGCGTGGTCCTGGGATTCCTTCTGCGCGGCGGCAGAAGATAACTTTGAAGTGCGGCGACAACCGCAGCGCGACGCCGCTTTGGATTCAGGTATTTTCCTGAGGGCGCTGTTGGAGTCTTGATTTGGAAGCTCTTTGCGCCCTCTTCTGCGGAGGCTGCTCAGAGAACAGTCAGACTAAGACATTCCCAAAACACCTCCAGCCACGGTCAGGTGGTGGCGCTATTAGGCGCCAACTCACTGATAGTGCGGAAAAAGGTTAGCCGCGTTCAGTGCCAGCCCGACGTAAGACTGAATCTCCTGCGGTTGAAAGCGGTAACCACCACGGTAGACGAAGAGCTGATTCCCGCCCCCGTCGGTGCACGTTCCGGGATACGACTCGTAAAATGAGAGCAGCCCGTCATTAAACGTCTGGCGAATTGCCGGTTCGTCCTGCCCACGAAGAATGTACTGGCGCGAGAATTCCGGCCGCTGTCCAAAGTCGATATCCTGATAACCAAAAGCAGTGAAGATCTTGAGCAGGACATTCTCTGGTCGCAGCGAAAAGTACGGCGCCTTCAAGTATGGCGGTTCAAGATAGACAACTGATTGACGATGTGTCTGCCGGTTCTTGCCGTAACCGGTGACATAGACGTAATCGAAAACAGCGGCCTTGATGCCGCTGGCTGCGCCGTACATAAAATTTTTGATCTCTTTGCTATGACCCTGGTTGAAGAAGGCAAAACGATCCAGGCCGGAAATCATGTTGAGCGGAGCACTCGCGGCAAAGCTCCAACCAAGCTGGCCCGCAGCCATTTGCAACTGTTGGGTTCGCTCTTTTTCTTTCCGCCGCGAATAGGCGGTCACAAAGATGACCAGCGCCACAAGCAAGCCACCGATAAGAAACGGAAATAGCGGGAGCAAACCAGACATTCGTCACCGTCGATTAATCCAGGCTAAGTCTCTCAGTCTCTCGCGCCCGCCTGCTTCAGAATCGTGACAACGTCTGGATGGTTTTTGCTCGTCGCCAAACTCACGGCGGTCGCGCCGTTGTCGGAGCGGCGATTTACATTTCCGCCGCGGGCAATCAGCAGCCGCACAGTCGGGGCATGTCCCTGAAAGGAAGCAATCATGAGCGCGGTAATGCCGTTCTTGTTTTGTGCGTCGATATCGGCACCGCCCGCTAGCAGTGCCTCAACGGTTTCCGTCTTGCCTGCGGCAGAGGCCAGAATCAAAGCATTATCTCCGTCCTTATCGCCCTGGTTCGGCCGCGCGCCTTTGCTGAGCAGCAATTTCACAACTGGCGTAAAGCCCTGGACCGACGGGCTAATCAAAACCGGAGCGCCGGTATTATCAGCTGAGTTAACATTGGCGCCTGCCCTCAAGAGCACCTCGACTGCCTCCAGGCGTCCGTTCCCCGCCGCGAAGTAAAGCGCGGAATTACCTTCCTTGTCCCGCGCGTTAACGTCCGCTCCCGCGGCGATCAGATCTGGCATGAGATCGGTTCGGCCTTGGGCGGCCGCGCGCATCAGAGGGGTGCGGCCCTTTTCGTCGACCTTCAAGGCGTCGCTTTCCGTCGCTGAACGCGAACTGTTCCACGAAGGCGCGCTGCGTTGCGAAACCTTGCGCAGGTCCGGCCGGCGCAGACCGACATACTCGGGAGCAATTTGCGCTGCGCGCGCATCAGTAACACGCGCGCGCGAGTCTTCTCCCAGCGCGCGATAAACGTCACCGAGCATCAGCCATCCATCTTCATCGTCCCCACTTTTCTGTGTGTACTCTTCAAGTTGGGTGCGCGCCTCGGTCAAACGCCCGTCGAGAATCAGCAGGCCGACGCGATCCGGCGCATAGGTCGAGCCCAGATTTACCGCGGCGGTCCATTGCTCACGAGCAACAGCAAAGTCCTCGGTCATGTAATAGATCAGGCCGATGTTCGAGCGGGGCGCGCCATCCTTCGGATTCAACTTAATGGCTTCGACGTACTGCTGCGCGGACGGAAGCAGTTGACCAAGCTTTTGCAGGATGACGGCATAATTAAAACGCGCGGAATAGTCTTTCGGATCAATGTCGACGGCCTTTTTCGCCTCGAGGGCCGCGTCGCTATAGCGCCGCTGGCTGCTCAGGACCCGGACCAATTCGAGATGCAGGACGATGAGCGGCTGAGGCGTGAGTGTGATCGACTTGCGGTACGCAGTTTCGGCCTCGGCATAACTTTGGCGCAATGAAAGAACGTAACCGAGCGCCAGATAGCCGTAGTAGTTTTCAGGTTGCGCCGCAACTGACCGCCGCGCCGCCGCTAACGCTTCATCGAGACGTTGCAGCTCGCTATAGGTGAACGCGAGCCGCGCGTAGGGTTCACTGTCACCGTGGCTTAAGCCGGCCGCGCGCTGATAAAACTTTTCGGCCTCGACAAATTTCTTCTGGCTGTAGTACGCGTGGCCGAGGCCGAGATACGGTCGCGGATCCGAAGGGGCAAGCTTCGCCGCCAACAGATAACCTCGCTCAGCAGCTTCATTGCGGCCGTTCTGGCGGGCGTCATCGGCGAGACTGAGCGCGTCCTCAAGCTGTCCCGTGTCATTTACGGGTTGCGGACGCGTTCCCGCCCTTGGCTTGGAAGCTGCCGGCGCGGTGTGAGTAACTTTTTTCGCGGGAAGCTTCATCACGGCGCCGGCGTCGGCAATAACGCCACCACCGGCGCCAGATCCGTGCTGCGCTCTGACCACCGAGAGCGAACCAAACATACCGATAACAATGGTTAGAAGTAACGCCCGGCGCGAGGGTAAAATCAACATCGTCATTTAGCCTGATTCCTCTCTCTGTGGCGAGACGTCTGACTGGCACTCACCATCAACCCTCTGGGGAAACGGCGCTAGCATTGCAAAATTTAATCGTTCAGGCAAGAAAAAACCGGATGGAAGACTTTCACACTGTCACCGCTTCGCGGTACTCGCCCCAGACACTGCGCAGCCGATTACTGATCTCACCCACCGTCGCGTAGGCTTCGACGCAATCGAGGATTCGAGGCAGAACGTTTTCAGTGCCGCGCGCGGCTTCTTCCATCCTTGCGAGCGAAGTCTCGGTGGCGGCCGAGTCGCGCCGTTCGCGTAGCGCACGGAGTCTCTGCACTTGAGTCTTTTCAACCGCGGCATCGACTCGCAGGGTAATGATCTGTGGGCCTTCGTCGCTTTGGAACCGGTTCACACCTACTACAATCGCCGCATCAGTCTCGACTGCCCGTTGGTACTGGTAAGCCGAGTTTTGGATCTCGCGCTGGATGTAACCCGTTTCAATCGCGCGCAGGGTCCCACCCATGGCGTCGATCTTATCGAGATAGTTAACTACTCGCAGCTCAATCTCCGTGGTCAGCTCTTCAATCGCGTAAGCACCGGCCAGCGGATCGACTGTGTCGGCTACTCCCGATTCGTGCGCGATAACCTGTTGCGTGCGTAACGCGACTCGCGCCGCATCTTCGGTCGGTAAGGCGAGAGCTTCATCCATCGCGTTCGTATGCAGAGACTGTGTGCCTCCCAAAACCGCCGCCAACGCCTGAATAGTTGTGCGCACGACATTCACTTCGGGTTGTTGAGCAGTCAAGGTTGAGCCGGCGGTCTGCGTGTGAAAGCGCAACATCAGCGAACGCGGATCGCGCGCATGAAAGCGCTCGCGCATGATGCGCGCCCAAAGACGGCGGGCCGCGCGAAACTTCGCAATCTCTTCCAGCAGGTTGTTGTGCGCATTGAAGAAGAAGGAAATGCGCGGCGCAAATTCGTCAACCCCCAGACCTGCGCTAATCGCGGCTTCGACATAGGCGATCGCGTCGGCAATAGTGAACGCCACTTCCTGCACCGCAGTCGCGCCGGCTTCCCGAATGTGGTAGCCACTAATCGAAATCGTGTTCCAGTTGGGGACCTCGCGGGAGCAGAACGCGAACGTGTCGGTAATCAAACGCAGCGACGGCGACGGTGGAAAAATATAAGTGCCACGCGCGATGTACTCTTTCAAAATATCGTTCTGCAGGGTGCCACTGACCTTTTCAAAAGGAACGCCCTGCCGCCGGGCTACCGCGAGATACAGACAGAGCAAGATCGCCGCCGTCGCGTTGATGGTCATGGAAGTCGACACTTCGCCGAGAGGAATGCCTGCGAACAAGGCCAGCATGTCTTCGAGCGAGTCAATCGCTACACCAACCTTGCCGACTTCGCCACTAGACAATGGATCATCTGAATCCAAACCAATTTGAGTGGGCAAATCGAATGCGACGGAGAGGCCGGTCGTGCCCTGTGACAACAGATATTTGTAGCGCGCGTTTGACTCCGCGGCGCTGGCATAGCCGGCGTACTGGCGCATAGTCCAAAGCCGCCCGCGATACATGTTGCGTCTGATACCTCTGGTGTAGGGAAAGTCCCCCGGATCACCCAGGTCGCGATCATAATTGACAGGTCCGCTATTTGAGGGATTGAAGTTGACGGGCAATTCGAAACCCGACGAAGTCTCGAAGTGCTCGCGGCGTTCTCCTCTGGCTTTGGCGCCGGCGTCTTTGCTTTTTGTAGCCATCGAATTTGGCGGCTGTTGCGGGTCCGTCTTACGAATAGCCCGAAGGCTAGCACACGGAATATGAGCACGGCAATTCTCGTCTCTCGCGGGCTTGTTAACTCTCCGAAGGTGGTGTATCAACTGGCCCTTGCTGGCGCGCGCGCTTCTAACACACTTCGGTGTGCAAGGGTCAGAAGTCCGACTGTGAGGCAGGGCAACAACAGCTTCGCCACGTTTGACCGAGTTCCTGATGTGACTTAGCATCACGACGGCCAGAAGGGATCAGAGGGCTTAACGTTAAATGGACGAACAGACCAAGAAGCTTGCGGAAGAAGTAGGCACCGCCATTAACGAATCAGTTCAACAATCAGCGGACGTGGCGGCGGCGATCGAGCGGCTGCGGGAAGCAGGATTCGAAATGGAACTGACTCTAAAACTCGAGATTGGTTTGCGGCCCCACCGCGAGGACGAGTCCGGCAACGATAGTGACGGATCTCTCGAGCTGACCGACGAAGATCTAAAGATCCTGCGATCAATGAAGATCAGAATCGATCGGGAAGAATAGCATCCTAATTCCGCTCACGGTGGGCAATTCAGAAACGGCGGAGGCCGATCCAGGCGCGATATCCATAAGACGACTATTAGTCTGAATAGATGCCCGCGAGAACGAACCCAGAAGCCGGATCGCGGACATCCTGTCCGCCAGCGGACAAAGTCCGCTCAGCGTTGCGAGAAGGATCGCTCTAGAAGCAGTTCGCGCTGCGCGCTCAGGCGGACAAGATGTCCGCGCTCCGATCTGACGCGTTCTTTCTCGCGGGCTTGAGATTTGATGGGCGTGCGGTTCTATAAACATTTCGTGCCTAACGGCGCGAAGACGCTGTCGCTAAACCCTCATCTATTCAGGCTTCTCTTCACCACCAGTAAGCGTTTGTTGCCTCAACGCCGCGGCTCCCACAAAACCGCCCATGCCCATCGTCTCTACCGCACTACTCGGGACGATCATCAGAGCGCCTTTTTCCTTCAAGCCTTCGTATAACATGTTCATCGCGCGCAGGTGCATCGCCGTAGGATTGTTTCGATAGGACTCTGACGCCTTGTCGAACTGCGCGGCGATTTCGACTTCGGCCTGGGCCAGGATCACGCGCGCGGCTTTCTCCCGCGCCGCCTGCGCCTCGCGTGACATTGCGTCCTGCAACGCCGCGGGAATGATCACGTCGCGCATCTCGACTGATTGCACGGTTACACCCCAGGGATTCGAGCGTTCATCGATCAGCTTTTGCAGTTCGTCTTCAATGCGCTCGCGGCCGCGCAGCAAATCGCTCAGCGAGGTGCGGCCGATGATGTCTCGCAGGGCTGTCTGGGCCGCCCAGCTAACGGCCGCCGGATAGTTCTGCACTTCGAGGGCGGCTTTCTCTGGATCGTAAACCACCCAGAACAGTACTGCATCGACATTGACCGGCACGGTGTCGCTGGTCAGCGTTTCTTCCGCCGCGAAAGCGGTCGTGATTACGCGCTGGTCGATCCAACTTGAAATGTTATCGACGAAGGGAATGATCCAGAAGAGTCCCGGACCGCGCAGCCCGATAAACTTTCCCAGCCGCAACACAACTGCGCGCTCCCATTGCCGGGCGATCTTTGGCGATTGCGCCAGCAGCAAGCCCAATAGAACACCCACGATTGCTCCGCCAGGATTGAGAGTTAGCAGCGTCGCCAGTCCTCCGAATGCCACCGGTACGAGGAACGCAACCGCCTGAACAAAGTTTACCCGCGGCGTATTCACCGGCAAGTTGGTCCTGGTTTCAAAATTAGTAATGTTAGCCATGTAAGTCTTTCTCCTTCGTTGTCTGTAGCGAAAGTTGTTAACTTGCGTCGATTACTCGATGAGAAATCGCAAGTTAACAACTTGCGCTACTTTCTGCGTCTGCTTTGCAGATGCTCAATCACATCGTCAATCGAAAAACCGCGTGTGTGTGTTTCAGCAATAAAATGATCGGCCAATTCGCGCAGGTGCCGGTCACGATCGCGTCGGCTCGTCGCCTCACGCGGCCGCGCGTTAACAAAAGTCCCGACGCCCCTGCGGGTCTCCACGACACCGGCGCGCTCCAACTCGGCGTAGACTTTGGCAACTGTGTTTGCGTTAATGCGCAATTCCACCGCCAACTGCCGCACCGTCGGCAGTTGATCGCCGAGCTGCAGGCGCCCGGTCGAGATCGCAAAGCGAATAGACCTTTCCAGTTGCGCGTAAAGCGGCGTCGGATGATTGGAATCTACCTGAAACATTGTTGCCCCATTGTACTACGACAATGGTACAAGTAAAGTTTCGGGGAAGTTTTGCCTCAGAAGCCCGACCGTGAAGAGGGCCATCGTGCGGCCCACCGCTGAAGAGAAACTGCGTACCGTCTTCAGGCCCTGCGATACCGACGCAGCCCTTGCTTACGCGCGGGCTTCTGACACGCTGAACCGGGGGCCTATTCTTACTCGTTCGCTTCGCGGACTTGGTTCTTTTTCCGACCAAATCACGCCTCTCGCGGTTGCTGAACTCTGAACCCCTATGTTATCTTCTCCCTCTTTAAAAACCTTCCAGTTTTTATCTGTAGAGGCTTCGCATTAATCAGAAAGGTTTGACTGAGCAAATATGGCTACGCCTAATGGAAATGGCACGAACGGGCATGTAGGGCGCGTCGTGCAGATTATTGGCCCGGTAGTGGACGTCGAGTTTACCGAGAGTTATCTGCCACCGATTTATGAGGCGCTGCGGATAACCTCTGACGGGTTTGACGTACCCGAACCTGTCAACGTGATCGCCGAGGTCCAGCAGCACCTGGGCGAAGGCCGCGTCCGCGCCGTTTCGATGCTGCCCACAGACGGCATGGTGCGAGGGATGAAGGCGATCGATACCGGCGGGCCAATTACCGTACCCGTCGGTGAAGGAACCCTCGGTCGAGTCATGAATGTGATCGGCGATCCGGTCGACAACCTCGGCGACATTCCGCACCAGCAACGCTATCCGATTCACCGTCACGCGCCGTCATTCGAAGAGCAGTCAACCGAACTGCAAATGTTCGAGACCGGAATCAAGGTTATCGATTTGATTCAGCCCTTCGTCCGCGGCGGCAAGATTGGTTTGTTCGGCGGCGCCGGCGTGGGCAAGACAGTGATCGTGATGGAGCTCATCAACAACATCGCGAAAGCGCGTTCCGGCTTTTCGGTTTTTGCCGGAGTCGGCGAACGCACGCGCGAAGGCAATGACCTGCTGCGCGAGATGGTCGAATCAAAGGTCATCGATTTTGGCGAGTCCTTCTATCACAACATGGAAGAGACCGGCGCTTTCGACATGACCAAGGTGGATATGAAAGCCATCGAGAAGTCGAAGGTCGCACTCATTTATGGCCAGATGACTGAACCGCCGGGAGCGCGTCTGCGCGTGGCGCTTTCAGGCTTGACGGTCGCCGAGTACTTCCGCGATCAGGGTTTGGATGTGCTGCTCTTCATCGATAACATTTTCAGATTTACGCAGGCCGGTTCGGAAGTGTCGGCATTGCTCGGCCGCATGCCTTCGGCGGTAGGATACCAACCAAACCTGGCGACCGAGATGGGCGAGATGCAGGAACGCATCACTTCAACCAAGACAGGATCGATCACTTCGATTCAAGCTGTCTACGTTCCCGCTGACGACTACACTGACCCGGCGCCGGCGACGACCTTCGCGCACCTTGATGCTGTCACCGCTTTGTCGCGTCAAATCGTGGAGTTGGGAATCTATCCGGCGGTCGATCCGCTGGCGTCGTCTTCGCGCATTCTCGACCCGCGCATCGTCGGCGAGGACCACTACAACACTGCGCAGAGCGTTAAGCTGATTTTGCAGCGCTACAAGGACCTGCAGGACATCATCGCGATTCTCGGTCTCGACGAGCTGTCTGACGAAGACAAGCTGTCGGTTTCGCGCGCGCGAAAGATTCAGAGGTTCTTCTCGCAGCCATTCCACGTGGCATCACAATTCACCGGCCGCGAGGGCAAATACGTGAAGCTCGAAGACACGATCAAAGGCTTCAAAGAGATCATCGAAGGCAAGCACGACGATATTCCAGAGCAGGCTTTCTATATGGCCGGCACGATCGAAGAAGTCGTCGAAGCTGCGAAGAAGATGGAATAGGAAAGGTTTTTCTCCCTCTCCCTTTTGGGAGAGGACTGGGGAGAAGGCTTGTCTGTACCAAGCTTCGGACTCTCCCCTACCCCCCCAAAGGGAGGGGAACAAAGCACGCAACTTTTATGGCCGAACAACTTCATTTAGAAGTCGTCACTCCTGAGCGCCGCCTGCTTTCAGAGCAGGTCAACTCGGTCACTGTTCCGGGACGGGGCGGTGAGCTGGGCATTCTTCCGGGTCACGCACCCTTGATTTCGGATTTGCAGACTGGGGTGCTTTCTTACAACGAAGCTGGAACGACTTTCCAACTCCATGTCTCAGGTGGATTCGTGGAAGTCAACGACGATCGGGTCTCAGTCCTCGCTGAAATCGCCGAGGGTCCCGAAGAGATCGACGCCGCGCGGGCCCGTCTGGCGCGCGAGCAGAGCGAAAAACAACTGAGCTCCGCAAGCGGCAGCGAAGAAGATTTTGAAGAGGCGCGCACAAAGCTCGAACGTTCAATGGTTCGTTTGCAGCTCTCGGGCTCCGCATCGAACGCTAACGCCGCAGCAGGAAAAGCGATCCACTAAACCACACAAAACGACACGAAACGGAACCCTCCTTGCTTCGTTTGTTTTGTGTGAGTTAGTGGATCGCTTTTTTGCTTCGATCGACGTTTTATCTATCTGACGCTTAACTCTTATCAGGAGCTTGCCTAGTGAACTCTCGAACCCATTCGAATTGCATCTCGCATCTCGATCACCGCCCGCGCTAAGCCCACGAAAACCGCCCGCGAAACGATGTGATGACCGATATTGAATTCCGTTATCTCGTTGATTGCCGCCACAGGTTGAATGTTGCGAGTGGTCAGCCCATGACCCGCGGCAACGTGCAAACCGTACTGCGCTGCCAACGCTGCCCCTTCACCCAGGCGCCGCAATTCCTGATTCGCGCGCACTGCGCCTTCGCCGTGAATACCAGCGCCGCCCAGAGTCGCTTCGGCGTAAGCGGCCGTGCATAACTCAACCTGTTGCGCTTTGACTTCATGCGCGGCTTCGATCTGATGCGCGTCGGGATCGATGAAGAGACTGGTCATGATGCCGGCTTCGCGCAAACGATTGACCGCCGCCCGCACGATGGCAACATTCGGCCGCACGTTCAAACCGCCTTCGGTGGTGATTTCGTTGGGTTTTTCCGGGACCAGCGAAACTGCATCGGGCCGGATCGCGATGGCAATTTTGACCATCTCTTCAGTCGCCGCCATCTCGACATTCAGGTACGTACTCACCGCCTGACGCAGCAAAGACACGTCCGCGTCCTGAATGTGCCGGCGATCGCTGCGCAGGTGGATCGTGATGCCATCGGCGCCCGCTTGTTCGCAGACTATAGCCGCAGCCACCACGCTCGGTTCAGGCGCGCGCCGCGCCTGGCGAATGGTGGCGACGTGATCGATGTTGATGTTCAGTCGTGCCATCTTTGCTCCAGGTCATTAAGAATAGCCACAGAGAGGACACAGAGAAGATTAAAATTTCACCGAATTGTCTTCAAACTTTCTTTGTGTCCTCAGTGGTAAATCAAGAAACCGACATCGACGCCCTCGAGAGAACTTGCCTGGCTTCGACCATCGCCGCGGTGCGCGCCGCGCTGATCGCTTCACTATACTCACCGGCGTCGGCCGAGCGACGAATTCGGCGCACCTCGTTAATCATGCGCAAGCTGTCGCGTGAGTAGTTGCCTGAAGCGTCCAACGCTCCGCCGGTACTGTGATCCCAGCGCACCGGGACCTCGCGCAAGCGCAGCCGGGCGAGATGCGCGAGATAAATCAACTCCACATCAAAACCGAAGCGATCGATTTGCGCGGCTTCGATCAGCGGGCGGCAGACATTCATGCGAAACGCCTTGAATCCGCATTGCGTGTCCCAGAACGGCAAGCCCGTCGCCACACGGACGATCAGATTGAAAAAGCGCCCGCCCTGCTCGCGGCGCCAGGATTGATGAACGCCGATCAGTCGTCGATCGAGTGCGCGCGATCCAAATACCAGATCGCATTCGCCCTCGCGGATCGGTTCGACCAGCTTCGGAGTCTCTGTAATCGGTGTCGATAAATCGGCGTCAGAGAACACCGCGATGTTCGCGCGCGCCGCCAGCAGCCCCGTGCGTGCGGCGTGACCCTTGCCGCGGTTCTGTTCGTAACGAATCACCCTTGTGGCCACGGGGCCAGCGGCCGACAGGTTTTCTGTGGCGACCTCCGCAGTGTTGTCCGTGGATCCATCGTCGACGACGATAAGTTCGCTTGGCTCGCTCCGATCCTGCAAATAAGCCACGATGACCCGCAGTGATTCCCCGAGCCGGGCAGCTTCGTTATAGGCCGGAACTACGATGGATAATCCTGGGTTCATCGTTAATTCCAGACATTCTCAATGAATAAGGCGCGCCGCACAAGCCGACCAGCGTGGGAGAGTTGCGTTCAGACTTCAACCTTTAGATTGCTGGTTGCTGACGCGAGCTAAAGCTTGAAGCTTGAACTCTGAACCGATGCGCTTCGGTGAGTACCGGCCGCTGTGCTATATTTTGGGTTCATCGACATGTGATCCCACGGGACACGCTGAGGCTCGACTCTTAATGAGCAGGAATTTCACGATCGTCGCAGCGCTGGTCATTGTCACGGCAAGTTTGGCCGGCGGCGTGCGCACGCGTACCTCGCGGCGCGTTATTAGCCCGAACGCCGCTAACTCAAATCAGAGTACTAACGCTGAGAAGTACGAAGCCGACAAAATCGAGGGCGATTATCACGAAGCAATTTCGACGGTGGAAGAGAAATACGCCGGCGACATAGATTACGAAAAGGCCACCCAGGCAGCGATCCAGGGAATGCTTTTCACCCTCGACCCGCACTCGGTTTACTTCTCGACGACGGAATTCCGGAAGCTGAAAGAGGATCAGGCCTCCAGCTTTTATGGGATTGGAGTCCAGATCCTGCGCCACGACGACGGCGTGTACATTCAATCGGTGGTCGAAGGCACACCGGCAGCGCGCGCCGGGTTGCGCTTTGGCGACCGCATCGTGGAAGTCGACGGGAAAGACGCCCGCGATTGGTCAAGCGATGAAGTTTCCAAGAACGTGCGCGGCGAGCGCGGCAAAGATGTGCTATTGAAAGTTGAACGTGCCGGCGAAGAAGCCGCGGTCAACGTCAGGATTGTGCGCGACTCAGTTCCGCTGCCTTCGATTCGCAACGTCTTCATGCTCGGCTCTACCACGGGCTACGTCGGACTAGTCGGCGGTTTTCAACACACTACTGATGACGAATTGCGCGAGGCGATTGCCGGCCTGAAGAAAGACTACGGCATGCGCCAGCTGGTCCTGGATCTGCGCAACAATCCGGGCGGATTGCTGGATCAGGCAATTGATGTGGCCAGCGAATTTCTGCCGCGCAACAAGGTAATCGTATCGGTCAAAGGACGAAGCGAATACCACGAGCCCGCTATTTACAAATCAAACGGCACGGACCCTGAAGAACTGCCGCTGGTGGTGCTGATCAATCGCAATACGGCTTCCGCATCGGAAATTGTCGCGGGAGCGATCCAGGACCATGGCCGCGGCCTGGTAGTCGGAGAGACCAGCTTTGGCAAGGGCCTGGTGCAGCATGTTTTTCAACTTCCATTCAATACGGGATTAACGCTGACGACTGCGCGTTATTACACACCGTACGGGCGGTCGTTGCAGCGCGACTATTCCAGCGGCTCGCTTTACGATTATTACGTCCGCCACGATCAGAACGATAATCAACAACCGACTCAGCCTGGCCAACCTTCGCCAAACGAAGCAGCTCCGCCGCACAGTTCGAACGCGCCGGCATTCCGGACTGCCGCCGGCCGCATTTTTTATGGTGGTGGCGGCATAACCCCGGATATCGAGGCGCGCCCGCTCACGGCAACGCCTGCGCGGGGTCGCATCATAGAAGCGGCATTCTATTTCACGCGGTTATTGGCCGCCGGCAAAGTGCCCGGACTCGAGTCGTATCGCGTCGAGAGGGTCGATTATGGTCATGCTCCGAAGGCAACGGATTTTGTAATTAACGATCGCGTCCTCGAAGCCTTTCGCAACTACCTGCGTAAGGATCAATCTCATAAACTGCAACCCACTCAGATCGACGCGGATCTGGATTTCATTAAGTTGCGCCTGCGCGAAGAGATTATTACCGCGGCGTTTGGCGCCGATGCCGGTCAACGTGTGCTCCTGGAAAGTGACCCCCAGGCATTACGCGCCATCGGCGTGTTGCCGGACGCAAAGCGGTTGGCGGAAAGCGTTCGCAATGGCACCCCGATCACTCTTAACTACAAACCAACGTCCCACTCGGCACTGCTTCCTTTCATGCTTGGCATTGAAGAGCAGGACGAGATTCTGATCTGATCAACTCCCACTTCCTTTGGGAGAGGGCTGGGGAGAGGGACTGAGGATAGCAGCAGCAATAATGTTGTGTCCGTCCCGGTTCACACTCATGCCGTCTCCCAGAGGGAGAGGGGACAAAACATATTCTATTTGACTTTATCCACTCTTCGGAATAGAAGTGCCCTCGATCCATCATTCCGTCAGCGAGGGAAAACATGAATCGAAGGACCTTTGTGCGCCACGGCTTGGCCGGCAGTGTCGGATTGGCTGGCGCGAGCATCACTACTGTTGCCAAAGAAACAGCGCGCACCGCCGAGCCCGCCAGCGCGGCGCCGCCGGCATTTGAACTGGACGAGTTGACAATTGCCGAACTGCAAAGCGGGATGGCTGCGGGAAAATACACCGCGCACTCTCTAACCAGGAAATATCTTGAACGCATCGACGATGTCGACAAACATGGGCCGGCCATCAACTCAGTGATCGAGGTGAATCCTGACGCCTTGTCGATCGCAACCGACCTCGACAAAGAGCGCAAGACGAAAGGACCGCGCGGTCCATTGCACGGCATCCCGGTGCTGATCAAAGACAACATCGACACTCATGATCGCATGACCACGACCGCCGGCTCGCTGGCGCTCGGGGGCTCGATTCCCTTGCAGGATTCATCTGTTGCAATGAAGCTGCGCGCGGCAGGCGCGGTGATTCTGGGCAAGACCAACCTGAGCGAGTGGGCCAACTTTCGCTCCAGCCATTCGAGCAGCGGTTGGAGCGGCCGCGGCGGTCAGACAAAGAATCCATACGTGCTCGATCGCAATCCCTGCGGCTCGAGCTCCGGCACCGGGGCCGGTGTGTCCGCCAACCTATCAGCCATCGGAGTGGGTACAGAAACAGATGGATCAGTAGTTTGTCCCTCGAGTGCGAATTCATTGGTGGGCATCAAACCAACTGTCGGATTGATCAGTCGCGCGGGCATCATTCCCATCTCGCACAATCAGGACACGGCCGGACCCATGTGCCGCACCGTGACTGACGCTGCGATCCTTTTGGGCGCGCTGGCCGGAATTGATCCGCGTGACGATGTAACTAAATCCCGCACCGGCAAATCATTTGCTGACTACACCAAATTTCTCGACACCAACGGTTTAAAAGGGGCGCGAATTGGCGTCCACCGCAAAGGCTTTGGATTCAACGACGCCGTCGACAAGCTGATGACCGACCGCATCGACATCATGAAAAAGCGTGGCGCAACGATAATCGACCCGGCTGACATCCCGAACCAGGGCAAGTACGACGACGCTGAATTGGACGTACTGCTTTACGAATTCAAAGCTGGCCTGAATTCGTATCTCGCGTCCCTCGGCCCGCGCGCCCCGGTGAAATCCCTGAAAGAGATCATCGACTTCAACGAACAGTATCGCGATCGAGAGATGCCTTACTTTGGCCAGGACCTTTTCATCAAAGCGCAGGCGAAGGGGCCGCTGACCGATAAAGCTTATCGCGATGCACTGGCCAAAGATCAGCGCATGTCACGTAAGGAAGGCATCGACCTGGTCATGGATAAGAACAAACTCGACGCCCTGATCGCGCCCACGGGCGGTCCGGCCTGGACCACTGATTGGGTCAACGGTGATCACTTCACGGGCGGGTATTCGACCGCTTCGGCGGTGGCGGGTTACCCGCACATCACTGTGCCTGCCGGTTATGTGTTCGGCTTGCCGGTGGGAATTTCTTTCTTCGGCCGCGCTTGGAGCGAGCCGACTTTGATCAAGTTCGCGTACGCGTTTGAGCAGGCAACCAGGGCCCGCCGGGCGCCGCAATTTCTGCCGACGGCGAAATTGAGCTGAAGGCACGTGTCGATGGAGCGCACGCGTCGATGGAGCGCACGCATCCTGCGTGCGCTCCTCCACCGTGTGCGCTCCTCCAATGCGTGCGCTCCATCACGGACACCAGCGCTTCACCATTGAGCTATCTTCCACACTCTCCAGTAACTCTGTCGCTGTGAACTTCAGAGTCGGGTGTACCAGGTGCGGCGCGATTTCTACCAAAGGCTCCAGCACAAATCTGCGTTCATGCATTCGCGGATGCGGCAGCATCAGAAATTCAGTCCGGCTTTCAAGGTCGCCATAAAGCAAAAGATCAAGATCGATGGTGCGGGGCCCGTCCTTGATCTCACGAGTGCGGCCCAGCAACCATTCGATTCGCAACAGCCGCGCCATCACCTGCTGAGGTTCCGGCAGAGGATTCGCCACTTCGGCAACCATGTTCAGGAAAAGTGTCTGGTTGACCTCTCCAACCGGCTCGGTTTCATAAATTGACGAGAGGCGAGACACGCACAAAGATGCTTCCATCATGCCGCGAACTGCCAACAGCAGATTGCCCCCACGATCGCCCAGATTCGAGCCGAGACTGACGTAAGCTTTGACGTGATTGCGATGTGCAAACATTTGATCGACTTTGCGGAGCGCGGACATTCTATCCGACAGCGCGTGCAGCCCGCTCCGACTCGCGCGGGAAATCTCTATTAAAGTCTGCGCGCTGCGCGCGGGCGGACAGGATGTCCGCGCTCCATCGGCGCTCTCGAGACCCGCCTATGCTACACTGAGAATCGTCAAGCGTTAAGTTTCCCCGCAGCTCTCTTGATTCCAGTGATGCGCAGTGCCAGGCCTTCGCATCCGGGCGGGCTCGCCGGCCCCGCCACTACACAAATGGCTCGCAAACGATTTCGCAGCAGTCAAAGGCACGAGCCGGTAACCGAACGCTCTTTCCAGGAGTACCTCTACTCGACCGCCGCGCCACAGACCTCCCGCATTGAGTTGATGCGCCTCGTCCGTGGCGGTGAAGATACCTTTCTCGAACTCAAACTAAAGCTTTCCAACCCTGAGAAGATCGCCCAGGAAATTGTCGCGTTGGCCAATACCGGCGGCGGCGTGATCGTGTTCGGCGTCAACGACCAGTTGCGCGTCGAAGGGATCGAAGACGGCGAGAATGTGCAGGATGAACTGGTGCGCATTTGCCGTGAAGAGGTTGTGCCGCCCATCGTTCCTTTCATTGATCGAATCGCTTTCGATAACGGCCGGCGCATCATGGCGCTCGATGTGAACGGACGGCGCCGTCCCTATCGCACGCGCGACGGCCGGTTCTTCATACGGATCGGGGCGGACAAGCGCGAAGCGTCGCCCGAAGAGCTTTCGTCCCTGCTGGATAGTTCCCTGCCTCTGCGGTACGAAACCATTCCTGCGCTCCGAGCAACGCTCGCCGACATAGACGAAGCGCATCTGTGGAGTTTCATGCGCGGCTTTGAAGGCGGCGCATTTGATGAAACCCGCGTCAGGGATTATCCGACCGGAGAGATATTGGAACGACACCTGATGCTGGCTGCCAACAGCCGCGACGAGGTTCTGCCTACGGTGGCGAGTATCTTGTTGTTTGGCCGCGATGAAAGGGTCGCGGAGTTGCTGCCGCGAGCTGCAATGCTCGCGACGAGGTTCGGCGGGGATACGGCCCAGTCGCCGGTCATTGAGCGCGTCGAGTTGCGCGGTAACCTCGCGACCATCTATGAATCAGCTCTGCGGTTCACAGCTCGCTATGTCGATTTGCTGGAGGCCCGGACAGTGCGAATGGCTTTTACGTCCG